>Ga0207683_10000492_pt1 | contig 36479 bp, 24 predicted proteins | sample KBSM73metaG_FD_184333 | JGI IMG/M metagenome (GOLD analysis project Ga0207683, IMG submission 184333) | Miscanthus rhizosphere microbial communities from Kellogg Biological Station, Michigan, USA - KBS M7-3 metaG (SPAdes) (version 2) | ecosystem: Host-associated > Plants > Roots > Rhizosphere >... | reverse complement strand
TGCCGCACCCACGGCGTATCCAGGGCGATAACCGTAACCATAGCCGGGCCGCCCGTATCCCGTCCGACCATAGCCGGGCCGCCCGTAACCGGGCCTGCCCACTCCGGCGATCGGATGCGAGACATGCGCGCGGCCGGCGAACCCGGCACGGCCGGCGCCGGCGAAGCCGCCGCCGCGCATTCCGCCGCCGCTAAAACCGCCGCCGCCACGCCGCGCGTCCGCGGCGTCGACCGCGATCGCCAAAACAAATGCCGCTGCGATGATTATCGATCCTGTGTGTTTGAATGCCGGCATTGAAGCCTCCTGTTCATGTCGCCTGGAAAAGGCATCCAGCGGCAATCGCAAAACGCGTTGCCCATTGGCGTCGCGGTCACGGGTACAGCGCGCGCACCGCTCATGCGGCATCGTTAGCACGCTCAGGCGCGGCCGGATTGCACTTAGGTCGTTCGAGATAGGCTTAGGTATATCGAGTAGCACCCGTGCCTCAGACGCATTTTGCAAAATTCTCGCGGATCAGTTCGAAAGCATGGGCCGAGGCGGGCAAGCGCGAGCGCGGATCACCACTCAGGCCACGCATGCGCGACGAACCAGCACGACGCGGCGTGGCTTACTCTCTGGCTTCAGGCATCAGCGGATGAATGCTGCTCCCGCGCTGGGATGACTGAGATCACACCGGGGCCGCTTCACCACCAGTCGACGTGCCTGCCACGAACGCGGTGCCACATCATCCACGATGTCCGAAGCAAGATGGCGCCCGCGACGACGGCAAGAGAGCCAACAGACCACGCCAAGAGAAGGTTCGTACTCATGAATCCCTCGAAAGCAATCGTCGGGCAAGCGTAAGGCCTGAGGGATGTCATGTGTTATTGGGGCAAACCCTGATTCCCAATTCGGGAATGGGCCGAGAATGCCGGGCGGGGCTCACGAAGACCGGAGCATGCAAAGCACGTCGTTGCGCTCGTGGCGCGCGTAACGGCCGGCAGCGGTCCTATCTGGTGATCGCGAGCTCGATGCAGTCTACCAGGGACTGCGCGTCATACGGTTTGGTCAGAAAGCCCAGCGCGCCGTCTTCGAACGCGCGCGAGCGATGCATCTCGCTCGGATAGGCTGTGACGAAGATAATGGGAGTGCGGTAGCCTTCGCTCCGTAGCCGGCTCTGCAGGTCGAGGCCGCTGAGGCCCGGCATATGCAGGTCCGTGATCAGGCAACTCGCGGATCCTACCGCGCCGGACTCAATGAACTGTTCCGCGGATTCAAAGCAGCAGACCTTATAGCCGAGCGAAGCAATCAGATACTCAAGCCCTCCGCGAGCCCATCTATCGTCGTCGACGATGCAAATCACAGGAAGCGCGGTCAAATCTCAATTTCCTAGGGACACCTGGTGAGTGGAATAATAGCATTTTCCGCCATGCACGTAGTGTAACCAAGCATTTAGCGCCACTAGCTTTTGGTTTACGTCCCTCCCGTTTCCCTGCGCACAGTCCGCAGCGCCTCGGTCATCTTGACCAGTTCGGGGACCGACTTCGCACCCATTTTCCTCATGAGGTGGTGTCGGTAAACCTTCACGGTCGCCTCGCTGAGGTTCATCTGGCCGGCGATCTGCTTGTTCAGCTTTCCGGCGGTGACCAGGGAGGTCACTTCCCGTTCACGATCGCTGAGCGAGTCGTACCGCGCCATGAGGTCGGCAAGCTGTCGTTCTTGCTCTTTTCTTGCCCGATCATTTTCGAGCGCGACGCGGACGGCATCCAGCAGGTCCTGCTCGCGCAAGGGCTTGGTCAGGAATTCGACCGCCCCGGCCTTCATCGCCCGGACCGTCATCGCGATATCGCCATGGCCACTGATGAAGATGATCGGAATATTCACGCGGGCGCGGGCCAGTTCGGCCTGGAAATCGAGCCCGCTCGGTCCAGGCAATCGTACATCCAGGATCAGGCAGCTTATCTCGTTCGACGTCTTGCGGTTCAGGAACTCCTTGGTGGTTGCAAAAACTTCGCAGCCCAAGCCAATCGACTGCAGCAGCGACCTCAACCCTTCGCGAACATCGTTGTCGTCGTCGATCACGAACACGGTCTGCTTCGGTTCGCCGGCCTTGATTTCGGAAGGTTTCAGCATGCGCCCCAGCTGCCTTTTGGAAGAACGAACTCGAAAACCGCTTCGCTTTGGTCGCCGAGTGAATCCTAGGACCTTAAGCTGCGCGCCTCAATGATCGAACGGCAGACACCGCGCACCCACGGCTGGTTTGTATTATCCGCAGGGATGACGCGGTATCCTCAGGGATGAGAATCTCGATTCCCCGGCGTGCGGTGTCCTTGGTACGCTTGACTGCTCGGCACTGGGGATTTTTTCTCCGCCAGTATTTAGCGCGTTGCTAACGATATGCCGCGGACAACATCGCTGCCGCGCGAGGGTTCCCGGCTAGGTACCTCACTACCGTTCGTTTTTTGCTTGCGGCCTTCCAGAGTCCGGCCTGACACCAGTGACGAACGCACGTCGCGCGATAGCTGGTCGAACTCCGAGACCAGGACGCAGCAGTTGACGACACGCGCGACCGCCAACGCCGCCGCGAGGTGCGCTCGTCAGATTGAGGGCATCGGAAGCGGCCGGCGTAACCGACACGTTGCGCCGGCCAGCGTGCAGGAAGTCGTCGACTAGCCCTTCTTCCTGCTCTGCCGGGCGACTTCCCGGGCATAGGCCTTCTTTATACAGGCGGCCATCATGGACTGGCGCTGCTGGTCGCCGCCAACGGGGACCCTCTTGGCAACGTAGGCCTGGCAAACGGCCGAAATCTCCGGCGTCGTCCAGACGCCGGCGGCCAGCATCGTGGAGTTCGGCAGCGACTGGGCCAGAGCAGGACTCCACGCCCCTGCGCCGGCGATGAGTGCGATCGACAGGATCTTTGCGATGTTCATGATAGGTATCCTCGTTGTGTTGCGACTAGCTGACGCCGGCGATTACTTCTTTTGCTTCGCGACTTCCTCATCGTAGGTCTGCTTCACGCAGGCGAGAGCCACGGACTGGCGCTGCTGGTCGCCGCCGACCGGGACTTGCTGGGCCGCGTATGCCTGGCACTTGGCCGAAATCTCCGGCGTCGTGTAGACGCCGGGCGTCAGCATCGTGGAGCCCGGCAGCGACTGGGCCAGAGCAGGACTCCACGCGCCGACGCCGGCAATGACAGCGATCGACAAGACCTTTGCGATGTTCATGATGGTTTTTCCTCGTTGAGCTGCGGCTATCCAACCTTGGCTGCGACTCCCGCTTTCGATCGTTGTTTTGGGTAGCTTCCGCTTCCAGGCCGATCACAAAATCCGGCTCTCACCGCGCGAAATCGCCAATTGACGCGATGACGGCCGCTTTGAGTGTCGGTACGCGATTATGCTCGTCTGGACGCTGTTGGATATTGTCCCATGGGCCAATATGATATCCCATCGGTCACAGTCCGCGTCGGCTGCGGGCCTAATGACCGGGTCGGGTCCCAAAGAGGAACGCGGCAGCGGCGGCCACAGCCCGCGCCCCACCTGACTCAGCTCACGACAACCAGTCCGACAATAATCGGGCCAAGCACCGTCAGAAGGACGTTTGCAATGGCATAAGGCACGGCGACCCCGAGCACAGGGGTCTGACTCTGCGCGACCTCGCATGAGCCCTTAACGGCGGCATCCACCGTCATGGCGCCCGCCAGGGCGCCGCAGACGATGACCGGGTTTATGCGCAGCACGCGATGCGCGAACAGCGTGCCGACAATCAGCGGCGTCAGCGTGACGACCACGCCGACCAGCAGCAAGGTGAACCCCTGGGCCTGGATCGCGGCCAGCGCGGCCGGTCCGTTCGCCAGTCCGATCGCCGCAAGAAAGCCTCCGAGCCCGATATCGCTCACGGACTGCTGTGCCGCCGGCGGAAACGCGCCGATGGTCGGGCGGCGCGTGCGCAACCAGCCGCAGATCAGCCCGGCGACCAGTGCGCCGCCGCCGCCGCCGAGCGTCAGCGGAATCGATCCGACGGTCAGGCTGAACAGCCCGACCAGCAGACCGACCGCCAGTCCGCCGGCGAGAAAGGCGATGTCGGTTCGATCCGCGGAGTTGATCGCCTGTCCGACCTTCGGCACGACACGGGAGACATCCTGGGTCAGGCCAATCAGCGTCATGACGTCGCCGACATAGATGCGGGTGGCGGGCGTCACCGGAACCTCCTGGCCACGCCGCACCAACGACCGCAGGAAAATTCCGCGCGGCGTGTCGCCCAACCCGGCGGCGATTTCGCTCAGCGTTCTGCCGTGCAGTTCGCGCGCGGTGACGAAAACCTCGACCACCCCGCCGGCAACCGATCGCATGACGTGCTCGCCCTCGATCTCCTCTCCGATCGTCGCCTCCGCGGCCACAATCGCCGCGCTCGGTCCGACCAGCAGGATTTCATCGCCTGCACGCAGCGTCGTATCGACATGCGGATCGATGTCCTTGCCGTCGCGCAGCACGCGTTCGACCACGGTGCGCAGCCCGATCTGCTCCTCGAGTTGCTTCACCGTGCGGCCGGCGGCGACGGAAACCAGATAGGCGCGCGCTTGAAACTTCCGGTACGCCAGATTGCCGGTCTTGCCTTCGGCGCCGCCCGAGAGCGAAGCCTCGAGCTTCGCGGCTTCCTCCTTGAGATCGACTCCCATCAGCTTCGGCGCTACGAACGGCACGAAGAGCATCACAATGATGTAGCCGAGGATGTAGGTCACCGCATATGCCGCGGCGATATTCGCCTGCTGCTGTTTCAACACCTGAGCCGGCAGTCCGAGCGACTCGAGCGCGCCCGACGCGGTCCCCATCATCGAGGTCTGCGTCAGGCTGCCGGCGGCAATTCCGGCGGCCGTGCCCGCGTCGAAATGCAGGATATGGGCGAACGCCAGGACCACGACCAGGCCGGTCCCGCCGATGACGAGTGCGAGGACGACCTGGTTGAGCGTCTGAAGGCTGAGCGAAGCAAAGAACTCCGGACCGGACCGGTATCCGATCGTGAATACGAAGAGCCCGAACAGCATCGACTTGAGCAACGGCGGGATCACGAATGTCCCGAGCTGACCCAATACGACGGCAGCAATCAACGTGCAGGTGGCCGCTCCGATGGCGAACCCCCGGATGCGAATCCGGCCAAGCAGCGTGCCGATCGCGACCGACAGCAAGAGGAATATTTCGGGGCCGCTCGTGACAGCATGCTGCACCCAGTTCATCGGGGCCTCCGATTGTGGTTGGCCCATCTCCGCCGGGCGCCGGGCGACATCGCCGTCTACTTCTTCGGGGCAGCCTTCGAAGCTTCGTATGCATCGCGGTAGCCGCGCGCGACGGCTCGGACACCGCGCCCGATATCGTCGTATGCCTCGTCCGGCAGGTTGGCCAACGACACGCGCAACGACCACTCCGGAGCCTCGAACCCGCCGCCGTTCAGCAGCACGATCCCTTGCGCCTCGGCCAACCGGAAGGCGAGGTCCAGCGGGTGGATATTCTTCTTCAGGTATTCGACCGCGTCGTCGCCGATGTTCTTGCGTGCCCAGAATTCGAAGTCGATAAGACCGTAGTAGGCATCGAAGTTCGCGTTCGGCGGCACCTCGAGGCCCATGCCTTCGATCATGGCTCTGGCGCGGCGATGGACGATCTCCATGCAGGCCTTCTGGTACGCCTTCTTGGCATCCATCAGCTCATACAGCGAAAACATGGTCATCATGACCTGTTGCGGCAGCGAGAGCCCGGCCGTGTGATTGAGGCCGATGTCGCGGCTGTCGGCCACGATGCGGTCGATGAACTTCATCTTGCGCGGCTCGAGCGTGATCGGCCCGTAACGCTTGTCGAGGGCCTTCACCTCCTTGGCGGGCAGGTCGGCGATCATCTTGTCGTAGAGGTTGTTCTCGTGGGTCGCGATGACACCGAGCCGCCAGCCGGTGCAGCCGAAATATTTCGAGTACGAATAGACCCCGATGGTGTTGTAGGGAAGCTCGCCCATCAGCGAGCGGAAGTTCTCGACGAAGGTTCCGTAGACGTCGTCGGTGAGCAACATCAGATCCGGGCGCTTGGTCTTCACCAGTTTGACGATCTTGGCGATCGTCTCCTTGCTCATCGCCATGCCGGTCGGATTCCCGGGATTGACGATGAAGAACGCCTTGATCTTGGGATCCTCGAGCTTCTTGATCTCGGCATCGCTGTACTGGAACCGATTTTCCTGCGGCGCCGCGATATTCACGACCTTGAGGTCGTAGTCTTCGAGATGCGTCATCTCGAGATAGGGCGTGAAGATCGGCGTACCGAGCGCGATCGTGTCGCCCGGCATCAGCAGGCGGTTGGCCTTGAGCGACTTGAAAATGTAGCACATCGCGGCCGTGCCGCCCTCGACCGCGTAGAGGTCGAACTTGCCGGGGGGCAACGGATCCCCGCACATCGCCCACATCAGGTATTCGTGCACGATCCGCTCGTTGTGGACCAGCATCCGGTCCGGCACCGGGTAGTTGTCGCCGATGATCGAGTCGACAAGCTCGTGGACGAAGGCGTCCGGGTCGAAGCTGAATTTGCCGATTGCGAACTTCACCATCTCGGAGAGAAACGCAGCCCCCGGCATGTCGGCATGCTTGCCGAGCCATGCGTTGAGCCGGCCGGCGATGCCCTTCGGATGCGGCATTCCGCCGATCCCGGGAGACTCGGTCATCACCCGCTGGCTCTCCGTCACGGCAAACTGACCGAGCAGGAAGAAGCCTTCGCGCGGCGTGGTGGCGATCCAGTTCGGATTGCCGCGCCCCGCGTTGAGGAACGCCGACTGCGTGGTCTTCGAGGCGTCCTTGGCGAGCTCGATCAGTTCGTTCTTGATCTCAAACGGGCTCAGGGCCTGGAACTTGCGCAGGGTTTGAAGGTCAGCCATGGGGTACTCCGTGTGCGAAGGGTGCGGGTTTTGGCGATCAGGTCAGCAGCATGACGAGGACCATTCCCCAGATCGTCAGCAACGTGTTTCCGACTGCGTAAGTGACGGTGTAGCCGAGGCCGGGGATCTGGCTCTTGGCGCGGTCATTGATCATGCCGAGCGAGGCGGTGGTGGTGCGTGCGCCCGAACAGGCTCCGAGCACGATGGCGTCGTCGAAGCGGAAGATATATTTTCCGACGTACATCGCGAGAATGAGCGGGACCGTCGTCGCGAAAATGCCCCACAGGAACAGGCCGAAGCCGAGTTGCTGCAGGCCGGACACGAAGCCTGGTCCCGACGAGATGCCGACGATGGCGATGAACACGTTCAGGCCGACCGAGTTCATGAACCACACGGTCGGCGACGGAATGCGGCCGAAGGTCGGGCGCACCGAGCGCAGCCAGCCGAAGAAGAGCCCGGCAATCAGCGCGCCGCCTGAGGTGGACAGCGTCAGCGGCACGCTCCCGACCTTGTAGACCACCGCGCCGATCAGTGCGCCGATCGCGATGGCCGCGCCGATGAACGCCACATCCGCCACGTCGGTCACGCGATCAGGAACGCCGATGTAATTGGTGGCCGCGTTGATGTCGCGGGTATGCCCGACGAGAGTCAGGATGTCGCCGCGGTTCAATTGGGTATCCGCCAGGATCGGGATATCGGTCGCGGTCGCGCCGCGGGTGATCTTGCGCAGGAACACGCCGCGCGCGGCAGGAGACGCCGCCAGCTCGGCGAGCGTCTTCCCGTCGAGCTCCTTGCTGGTCAGGAGGACGTCGACGCCTTCCACCGGCACCGCCAGCAGCTCGCGGTCGTCGACTTCCTCAGCGCCGGCACCGGCGAGCTTGACCAGCACCTCGCGCCGGCCCGCTATCGACACGATGTCGCCCGCCTGAATGACGGTCTCCGGCGTCGTGTCGATGATCTGGTCGCCACGCCGAATCCGCTGGATGAATACGCGTTGGTCTGGGAGCAGCGCCTCGGCTGCCTGCGCGGTCTTGCCGACGACCGGCCCATCCTGGCGGACGCGGAACGCACGCATCGCGAACTGGTGCCAGGCCGTGCCGGGCCCACCCGTCTGCTTCGCGCCCCCGTGCTTCTCTTCGTAGCGCTTGCACGCGGCCTCGAGATCGATGCCGAGCAGGGCCGGACCGAGCAGCGCCAGGATGACCGCAGAGCCGACGGTGCCGAAGATATAGGTCACCGCATAGGCGACCGGCATCCCGTCGAGAAGTTTCTTGGCTTGTTCGGGCGACACCTCCAGGCGGTTCACCGCGTCCGTCGCAAGGCCCATCGACGCCGAGATGGTCTGCGAACCCGCGTACAGTCCTACGGCCGAGCCGATGTCGTAACCGGCCATCTTGGCCGCGGCGAAGGGAGCGATGAGACAGAAAACGCAGACAACTGCGGCGAAGATCGCCTGCGGAACGCCATCCTTCGCGATGCCGCGCACGAATTGCGGTCCCACGCCGTAGCCGATGGCGAACAGGAACATCAGGAAGAAGAATGGTTTGAGCGGCCCGGTAATCTTGATCTCGAGCTGCCCGATAATCACCGCAGCGATCAACGTCGCGGTCACCGCTCCGAGGCCGAGGCCTTTATAGGTGAAGGATCCGAAGTAGTACCCGAGCGCCAAACTGATAAAGATGGCGATTTCCGGATAGCTGCGAAGCGTATTGGCGAACCATTCGAACATGATGCCACCCCCTAATGCGATGATCCGATACTAGACCGTGGCCCCGCCGGGCTCGGTCTGTGTGCGACGATGCTCAGGCAGCGCGTTTCGCCGGCACCTTGGTGCGCTTCGCCAGCGCTTCGGTGCGAACCAGTTTCAGGCCTTTGGCGGCGTCGTAGCCGTGGATCTCCTTCACATCGAGCTTGCGCATGAAGTCGATCGTTTCCCGGGTGATCACCTGACCCGGAACCATGATCGGAAAGCCCGGCGGGTACGGGATGACGAAGTTGGCGGAGACCAGCTCGGGGCCCTCCTTCAGGCGCCGGTCGATCTCGGGATCGGCGAGCCGAATGTGTTCGCAGCCGGCGGCATCGTAGGCGGCGTAGAAGCCGCCGCGGATGTCGCCCTCGCTGGTGCGGTCGCCCGCGTCCTGGCGGAATGCCTCGTGGAAGTATGAGAAGTTCGGCAGGTCGGGCACGTCCGTCATCAGGCTCTTGACCCTGGCCGCGAACGCCTGCTGCACGTTCGGACCGCCTTCGGCCAGGCGCTTGTCGATCTCGCTGGAGATCTGCACCAGGACGCGGATCAGATTCGCGACGTCGCTGCGCGTGTTGTTGATGTTCGATTGAAGCAGAACGGAGTTGCGCGAGGTCTTGTTGACCTGAATGCTGTAACGCTCGGCCAGCATGCCCTTGAATTGCGTGCCGTCATATCCGGCGGTGCCGCAAACCAGGGTCATCCGGGTCGGATCGAGACAGAACTCGTCCTCCTGCATGCTGCGGTTTGCCGACTGCCAGTTCACTTTCGGATCCAGGTAGTCGGTGAAGCCGCTGGTGCGATATTCCGCCGGCACCATCTTGTCGGCGCCCACGACCTGGAAGTATTTCGAGATCAGCGGGTGGTGGGCGACCGCCTGGCGGATCTCCAATGCGACTTCGATCGCGTTGTGCACCAGTCCATAGCCTTCCAGCTCCATCTGGCGCCGCGCGACATCGATGCTGGCGATGAGCTGCTGGTTCGGACTGGTGGACGCATGGGTGAACACCGCCTCGCGGAATTGCGCCTCGACGGTGTGGAATTCGACATCCTTCACCAGCAGGATCGAGCCCTGCCGCAAGGCCGACATGGATTTGTGTATCGAATTGGTATGATAGACACGCAGCTTGACCTTGCGCGGGTCGGGGACGAGACGCGTGTTCAGCAAGGTTTCTTCCGACGGATTCTCGCCGAGCTGGGCCTGGTGCTTTTCATATTGGTCGACCGATTTCGGATCCTGCAGCCACGCCTCGATGTCGTTCGCCGCACCCATGGCGGTGCGCGGTCGGAGCAACGGAGAAAATCGCGCAAACCCGAACCAGGCCTCATCCCACAGGAAGATCAGGTCCGGCTTGATGGCGAGACATTCCTCCATGAACCGGCGCGTATTGTAGATGTGGCCATCGAAGGTGCAGTTCGTCAGGTCCAGCATCTTGGCGCGGTGCAGCCTGCCCTCCGCCTTCAAATTCAACAGCGCCTGCTTGATCGTGCGGAGAGGAACGGCGCCATACATCGAGTATTCGGTTATCGGAAACGCTTCGACGTAAAGCGGCTGCGCCCCCGCCAGCACCGCGCCGTAGTGGTGCGATTTGTGGCAGTTGCGATCGACCAGCACGATGTCGCCCGGCGCCAGCAGCGCCTGCACCACCATCTTGTTCGACGTGGACGTTCCGTTGGTGACGAAGAACGCGTGGTCGGCGCCGAACGCGCGCGCCGCCATCGCCTGCGCCTTCTTGATGTTGCCGGTCGGCTCCAGCAGGCTGTCGAGGCCGCCCGTCGTGGCGCTGCTTTCGGCGAGGAACAGAGTTGCTCCGTAGAATTCGCCCATGTCGCGAATCCAGTCCGACTTGAAGATCGATTTGCCGCGCGCGATCGGGAGCGCGTGGAACGTCCCGATCGGGCGCTGTGCATATTTCTTGAGATTGTTGAAAAACGGCGTTTCGTATCGCTCCTGCACGCCTTCGAGGATTGCGAGATGCAGTTCGAGCGGCTCCTCGACCGCGTAGAACACGCGGCGGAGCGCCTTCGCCTCGGCGCTTCCGGCGATCTCTTCGACCCGGGCGTTCGACATGGAATAGATATCGAGTTCCGGCCGCACCCGCTTCAGCACTTGCGCCAGGCGCAAAGCTGACGCCCCGCTGCTCTCCTTTTGATCGATCTCACCTGCCACCGCGCGCAGGATCGGCGCGTCGTGCCGCGAGCGGAACTGGAAACCTTCGTGAATGATCACGGCTGCCAGGGCTGGATTGAGCATCGCCGCGCAAAACGCATCCTCGAAACTGCCGACGAAGACGGTTTCATAGACGAAGTCATCAAGCGGGCGGCGAAGCCGCCGCCATTCCGCGGCGAGTGCGGTCCAGCGCGTCGCCGGCGCACCCGTGACGATCAATACCTCGAAATAGGGCCGGCGAGCGTCGGCGCGGCCGAGCGAGGGCGGCATCACGTCTGAGGTCGCTGCGTCGTCGTCTTCGTCCTCGGTCCAATCGCCGGTGCTTTGACGGAACGAGCGCGTGAGCAGGGCGCGGGTGATCCGGCGCGCCAGCGACGCGGTCGCGCCCGGATCATTGGCCGCGGCGCGGCCGCGCAGCGCCGTTATCAACCGGGCGCCTGGATAGGCGTGAAATTCTTCAGTTGCCGACATCTCGGACAACGCAGCTTCGAAGCTCGCACGGTCGGCAGATCCGTGCGCCCATCGCTCGGCCAGCTCGGCCAAACCCTGCCACTGGTCGCCTCGCGCTCCGGGGCCCATGAAAAACCGGTCAATCTGAGCCGAACCACGTTTCTCCGCCTTGGCCATCTGAGGTCTCCCCGAGTCGCCGGACAACGCGTTTCACGCACCGTACCCATCGGGGATAGCAGAGAGCGCATTAGGGGAGTTCAGCTCTGACGGCCGTCCGGATTGTCTAAAGTGATTAGCGCAAGCTACTTTGGTTTACGCGTGTTGAGAGACTGGAATGCCGCACGTATGAATCACGGCGACATCGGGCGCAGTTTCGATAGAATGAAACGACGCGTACCGTCATGAATCAGTTGGGTGGTTTACGATCTTGATCGTGTAGCCGCACCCTGCGATTCCCGTCGATCGAGTACGCCGGGGACACGGCGGGCCAGCGATGCGGAGCCGCCCCAGCCGAACGGTGCCGCGAGGTCATGGTGGCAACCGCAGCAGTTATGTCACACCCGAGCAGGAATCGTCGGCGATATACCCAGAGCCGAGTTGACCGACCGTCGCCCTTGCGTGCGACTCTCGCATGCCTGCATGGCGGAATGCAGGCGGTATAGCGATAGGGGCCTGCTAATGCGCGCATCGGTGTTGGGAACGACGTCTGGCCGATCACGGCCACGCTGCGAGCTCGCGCGACGGCTTCTGCTCGCTGGTTGCGCTGCGCTCGGCGCCTGCCTTGCTACCGTCACACCATCAAAAGCTCAGACCCCGCGGGGCCTGCCCGTCGCGGAAACCAATGCCAATTCGCAGCTCTCTCCACCGCAACGCGACGACGTGGCGGAACAGGAACAGGCAAGCTGGTCGCTGAGGAAGCTTCCGCCGCAGACCTACATGAATGAGATCTATTGGCCGCGTTCTCCCGAGACGATTCCGTTCTTGAGCGAGTCGCTGCTGCAACTCGTCGGCCGCACCTACAACCTTACCCGCGACAACTTCGACGGATCGAGAACGCAAGGCTTTACCGTCGGTGGCTGGATCGCATGGCGTTCAGGCCTGATCGGCAACATCTTCGGCGTTCACGCGGCGCTCTACACCTCGCAGAAACTTTATGCTCCGGACGGCGAAGGGGGCTCGCGGTTGCTCACGGCGGAACAGGATCCGATCAATGTCGTGGGACAGATCTACGCGCGCGCGCAGTTCGGGGACCAGGAAATTCGCGGTGGCCGCATGCTGGTCGATACACCGCTGATCAATCCGCAGGACAATCGCATGGTGCCCAATACATTCGAGGGCGCCCAGATCGTCTCGCTTCCGGACAAGGACCGGATGTACGATTACGCCGCCGGTTATCTCTGGACCATCAAACAGCGCGACTCGAACGACTTCATCCCGATGTCGGATGCGCTCGCCGGCGCCGATACCATCAACCGCGGCACGCCGTTCGGGATGTTCAGGGTCCGGCCGATGCCGGGCCTGACGGCCGTTGTGATGGACTACTACGTCGAGGACTTCATCAATTCGGCGTTCGGGCAAGTGGAGTACAATTTCCAGCAACCGAAAGGGGTTCCGAACTGGATCCTTGGCGGCAACATCATCCATCAGAGCAGCGTTGGAAACAGTCTGCTGACCGGACTGCCGTTCACGACATATCAGGCTTCGGGAAAGGTGCAGGTGAGCTACCTGGGCTGGACCCTGTTCGCTGCAGGCTCGGTTACCGGCGAAGGCTCGAAGATATTCTCGCCATTCGGCAGCAAGCCGAACTACACGGACATGCAGCAGGTGTCGTTCGACAATCCCCGTGAAAAGGCCTTCGGCGTAAGCGCGGCTTACGACTTCGGCGGGTTGGGACTGAACGGCTTCAGTGGAGGCGTGTGGTACACGGTTGGCTGGGACGCTTTCGATGCCGTCAAGAACGCGGCCATTCACAATCGGAATGAGTTCGACGTCTGGCTTCAGTATCGTCCCTCGGAAGGGCCGCTGAAAGGCCTGCGTATCAAGACCCAGTATTCCAATGTCTGGCAGAACGGCAACGTTCGCGACACCCAACCCGAATTCAGGTTCATCGTCGATTATACCGTTCTGTTCAGGCCGCTGTTCAACGTTGTGAGCGTGGCTTACTGAACGTCCGTTTGCGGCCTGTCAGTCCGCCACACCGGCGACCGCTACAGCGTGGGCATCGTGGGGTGCTCCTGCATCGCGCGGCGCAGCACTTCGAACATGACCGCGGTCGACCACCCGAACAGCAGCACACCGTTCATCGCCGTCATCGGGCCGAGCAATTGCCATCGTTCCACCGGGACGATGTCGCCGTATCCGAGCGTCGCGTAGTTGACGAATGCAAAGTACATGAGCCTGGCGCCGCCGGGTGCCGCATCCACGATCGAATACGCCCAGGACCAGACAGCGACTTCAAGCACATGCGTGACCATCAGGAGCAGCACGGTCGGTATCATCACCGCGGCCAGGAACATGGCCGGATGGGCTCTCTTCTTCGCGCTTGCGGTTTGGGCCAGCCGAACCAGGATGGTCGTCATCAGGGCATGAATGGCGATGTTGATCGCGCTCACGCCGCCACCGAACAGGAATTGTCGCAACATGATGTTCTCAACCAAGCTGTCGGCGCGGCCCGTGCCGCACACGGTCACGAGATCCGGGGTGGCAACAGGTAGAGCGTCATGGCGAAAATGACGTACACGGTGAGGATCAGCACTCCGACGAACCACGCCGACCGGCCCGCATTGGTCACCAGCGCCGCGGTCAAGGCCGCGATCATCATCATGGCGACCGCGCCAGGCCAAAATTCCAGATTCATCGGAGACGGGCCGATGACATAGCTGAGAAGCACGAGCACCGGAGCGACGAACAGCGCGATCTGGACCGCGCTTCCAAGCGCGATGCCCACGCTCAGGTCGAGCCGGTTCTTGCGTGCGGCGGACCACGCCGCGACCATCTCCGCCGCTCCGCCCACCAGCGCCACGACAATGAACCCGACAAAGGCCGGCGTGAGCCCGAGCACTTTCGCGGCATGCTGGACTGATTCGACGAAGATCTCGCTGACGAGGGCAACCAGCACGGTCACGACCGCCAGCGTTCCCAGCGCGAGGACGAGAGGCCATTCGGCCTCGTCGGCGTGCGCGTGAGGGGCGCTCGAAAAGACGTCGCGGTGCGTCTTGAGCGAGAACAACAGTCCAAGTCCATACGTGACGATCAGCAGGACCGCCAGACCGAGGCTCAGCGTTTGGGTGAACTTCACTTCCTCGGCGGAGGCTTCGGCTTCCGCGAGGAATGATGGAACGAGCAGCGCGACGGTTGCGAGGAACAACAGGCTGGCCTGAAAGCGCGCGCTATGGCGGTTGTATTCCTGGACATGATGCTTGAGCCCGCCAATCAGGAATGCCGCGCCCAGCATGAACAACGTGTTGGTGACGATCGCTCCCGCGATCGAGGCCTTCACCAGAACGTATTGTCCCGCGCGCAGCGCCGCGAAGGCAATCAGCAGCTCAGTCAGATTTCCCAGCGTCGCGTTGAGCAGGCCGCCGATCGTATCGCCGGTCCGCGCCGCCACGGACTCGGTCGCGCGGCTGAGCAATGCTGCCAGCGGCACGATCGCCGCGACAGAAAGGAAGAACAGCAGGGTCGGCGCGTCGGGCTTGAGCACTTGCGCGACGAGGACGACCGGCACGAAGACCAGCAGCCACAGGAGCCGGCTGTGCCGGATTTCCTTGATGATCAGCCTCACGCCGTTGGACGCGGGGTCCTTGCCGGGTACCCGCCCGGCCGGGTGAGGAGCAGACATGGTGGCGGACTCCGCGCGGTGGTCAGTGCCCGCTGAACACGAGCGTCTTGAACGGAAGCACCAGCGCCTGCAACCGCAGGATCAGCGCGTGCACCAGCGCGAGCGCGTCCAAGGCATGGAGAGTGATGCGCTTCGTGGTGCTCGTATCCTTGTGGGTGATGACGTCATGGTTGTTCGAGTAGGCATTGGCGATGCAACTGCTGCCGGGGGTCACCCCGTCCAACCCGCCCTTGTGCAGCGGCTCGAGAAACGCGAGCAGCGTGCCCGGCCGCGCGATCTGCTGCGGATCGATCAGTTGCTCGCCGCCGCGGAATTGCCCGGCCGCGATGTAGTCCTGGACATCGGTGACGACCATCGGAATGATCACAAAAGGCTTGCTCACGCAGGTGACCTCGGCTGCCATTCCGGGCTTGATGATCTGCGCTTCGATCTGGTTGAAGCCGGCCTGCAGGCTTCGCTGCCCCGCCCCTTCGGGGATCAGGATGCCGGCTGGGCGCATCAGCGGATTGACGACGTCCCCTACCCGCAGGAAGAACTGCTCCACGCGCCCGCTCACGCCGGCCCGCACGACGGTCTTGTCCAGTTCCACCTGAGCCTGGGCCAACTCGGCTTCGGCACTGGCCTTTTCGGCCGGGAGCACGCCGGACACCCTGATGCTGGCTGCCTCCTTTGCGGCCTCGGCGGCAGCAACGGCGCCCTGGTTGGCATCGACGGCGACCTCGAGCTTTTCGAGATCGCGGAGCGGGACGATGCCGGGATTGCGCCGGTGCAGCTCCTGTTTGGTTTCCAGTTCGTCCTGCGCCTGCTGCAGCGCGCCCTTCGCCTGCCGAACCTGGCCTTCCGCCTTCAGCACGTCGGCTTTCGCCATGGCAGACGCCGCTTCGGTCTCCGCGATCTTGCGCCGCGCCGTCTCGAGCGCGGCCTCCTGCTTTGAGCTGTCGAGCCTGAAGATCGGCGCTCCTTGTGTGATGGGACCCCGCGCGCCGAGGTAGATTTCCGCGACGCGTCCGCTTCCTTCCGGCAGGATCGGGACCGTCCTGAAGAACAGCGTGACGTTCGTGGTCGACGGGTGATTGTAGAAAACGGCCGTGATCAAACCCACGGTGAGAAGCAGGCATCCTGTGATGCCCCACCTCAATTCGAACCACACCGTATAGAGGTTTATTTCCTTGCCGAACCGCTTTCCCTGCACGTAGCGGCGGTAGAGATAGTCCGGAAGGATCGTGAACAGCGAGCAGAGAATCATCTCAAGCATGGGCGCGCTCCCTGGCGTTTGCCGGGCCGGCGTCCGGTCCGGCGGCCAACGGCACCGCGCCATCGGCTCGCTCCATGGCGGCATCGCTTCCGGGCAGCACGTCCCCGTCGCCCGGGTTCAAACCGGCGAGCTTTTCGGCCGATCCCGCGATCCGGTTGAGCGGAGTCCCGAAGTCCGGCAATTCGATCATCGCGATCACGAGGCCCGCGATCCAGAAGATGTGCATGTGCGTGAAGAGCGAGATGAGGCAGAGAACCGCAACGAACTCGGCCTGCATCTTGTCGGCCTTGTGGGCGATGTGTTCGGGCAGCGAGTGCAGGCGGAAGAAGAAGACGCCGAACCCGAACACGGAGAGCCCCAGAATGACGGCCGTAACGACCATGAGCACGTCCGTTTCACCGGGCGCGGTCATAAAGCCCGGCAGATGTTCGGTCGCTGCGGGGTGAACTGCTGTCTCAGCCATGGCGGCTCTCCCAACAGATGTGACCACGATGGTACAAAGACCGGCCGCGGAAACTGGCCTTCGCGCGCTGGCCCTTCGGCGGCAACGACTCGCTCCCGGAAGGGCATCGAGTGCCCAATACTCCCGTTGCAAGCTCGATCTTGCCAGTGCCGAAAGGTCTAGCGCGATAGACCAAGAGATATGCCCAGCCGGTCAACGCGGGCACTATCATCACGGCATCTTCCTCGAGACGAAGAAACCAAAACACGGAGGCGCGGATGTCGAAGATCGCGATTGCCACGCTGGCTGGTGCGCTCCTCGTTGCAGCATCAACGCTCGGTCAAGCCCAGGCCCCTGCGCAAGCCCAGGCCCCCGCGACCACCGGACCGGTACGAGAGGCGCTCGGCGAAGGCGCCTCGAAGGCATTGATCGACCGACGCATCGAGGTGATAAAGGTCGCGATCGGTCTCACACCAGACCAGGCAAAGCTTTGGCCGGCTGTCGAAGATGCTATTCGCGCCCGGCTGACGGCACGACACGCTCGCCTTGTGAATTTGGCCGCCCGGGCCAAGGCGGACGAGGTCAACCCAATCGAGATCCTGCGTCACCGCGCCGATGCTCTGACCCAACGCGCAGCCGCGCTCAAAACGCTTGCGGATGCGTGGCAGCCGTTGTTTGCGACTCTTGACGAAAATCAAAAGCGCCGGCTGAAATTCCTGGCCGTGTACGTCCTTCGTGAGATGAGGGATGCTGTGGAAACTCGTCGTATAATGTCCGAAGACGAGCATGAGGACGACGACCAGGACTAAGAGCAGTAGTCGGACGAAGCTCCTCATCGTGGCGACAGACCAGCGCTTCGCGTATTGGAATTGGGATTGACGTGGTTGATGCCCGGCGTTCCGCCGGGGCATCTTTTCTGCTTAATCTGCTTGGCGTACTCCGTAAACTCCAATTTCCGGGGTCGCAATCTAAAGCGAAGGCAGATTCAGGCGCCTGATGGCGAGATCATAAAATATACCATAGCAACAGGATTGCAGCGCCCGTTGCCACCATGGAGCAGAACCCAAGGAAATACATCATCCTCATTCCCTCATGAACGACATTCCGACCCGATTGGCAATTATCCAGATGTGTAGAGTTTCTCTACGGCATGGCGGTCCTATCATTAAAATCGCGGACATTTGCAGGCACTCGCACGGGGCAGACCGATGAACTCCACCGATCAGTCCTCCGACGTTGGCCGTCCATCTGAGATCGCTGATCAGATCGATGAGCTGCGCTCGCCGAGGTCATGCGCGTGAATACATCGTCCGGCAGTTGAAGCTCTACGCCTCGGGCGAGCGGCGCAACGATGGTTACGGACGAATGAGGATCATCGCGGCGAACCTGACCCCGGGCGAGATCGATGGGCTGGCAGCCTATTACCGGGCCGGATTTAGCTAACCCCCGCGGCGCCCGGCAATTCGAGCTGAAAGATCGTGCCCCGGCTCGGGGCCGATGATACCCAGATTCCGCCGCCGTGGCTCTCAACGATCGAGCGGCAGATCGAAAGTCCCATTCCCATGCCGCCGGCCTTGGTGGTGAACAGCCTTTCGAAGACCCGGCCACGGTCGGCTTCGCTGATGCCTACTCCGCTGTCCTCGATCGACAAATGGACCATCCCGGACACAGTCTGGCTGGATCGAATGCTCAGCACCCGATGCTGTACGATTCGCATCGCGTCCATGGCATTCACGACAAGGTTGAGAATGACCTGCTGGAGCTGGACCGGATCGCCGACGACGGCCGGAAGCGCCCCGTCGAGCTGCGTTTCGACGCGAACGCCCCTGGATTGCAGATCCATACGCACGACCGCGAGAACGGTGCTGACGAGGTCATTGATGTTGACCGCGACTTTGGCATTCGAGCCCCTCCTGAAGATCGCCCTGATGCTGACAATGAGGTCGGCGGCGTGGTGGCCGGCTTCGACGATGTCCGTCAAAGCGGCACGCGCGTTCTCGACATCGAGTTTTTCAGGCTTCAGCCAGTGCAAGGCGGCGTTGGCCTTCAACACCATTCCGGTGAGCGGCTGATTCACCTCGTGCGCGATCGAGGCCGACAGTTCGCCCGCCGTTGCGAGGCGGTTCAAGTTCGCCAGCTCACCCAAGGCATTGTGCGAGGAGACCTCCGCAAGACTCCGCTGCCGGTGCTCATAGATCAACCAGAAGATCAGACCCGCCTGGATGAGAAGCGCCGCGCAGACGACCAGAATCTCCAGGCGGTGCTTCTCTCCCGTCGTCGGCTCGCGAAAATAGATCTGGCTCCCCGGCGGCAGGGCCGCCTCGCTGATTCCCCAACGTTGCATCTGCCGCCAATCGAACTTGGGAGTGCCAAACCCGATCGGCGGTTCCTTGATGTCGCCTGCTTTCTCGCCGCCAAGAATGCGAACGGCAACGGCGGCCGCCTTCTGGCTCCCCTCCAGCACCGACAGAAGGGGACCGCCGACAATCTCACCGCCGAAAAACGATTCGTCGTAAGAAAAGATCGGCGCGCTGGTGACGGCGTTCAGCCGGGCCAGCGCCGCGCTGCCTTCGTGCACGACGCCCGCCGCATCGACGAGCATCAACTCCCAGAAGATGGCGGTGTGCGGCGGCAACGTGGCGGCCTGTGTCAGGATCTCTTCGAACGACAATTTGTCGGTCCACGAAAATGCCACCCGGTCCGCGAGCGGTTGAGCTGAGCGGGCGATTTCCTCTTGCCAGAACTTTTCGATGGGGGACGTGCCGACGACCCCCACCACACTCCTGGTGTCCGGCAATACGCGCAGGATATTTTCGAGCGCTGCGAGATAGTCGATCCGTACGGCCACGACGGCGTCGTTCACGGTGAGTTTGGTGAATTGCACTCGCCGTTCATCCACCGCCGTGAACACCATGGGCGTGTCGGCGAACAGGTTATGCCGATGCGCCTGAACGAAGGCCGCCGCGGGGGCGCCGATGCTCACGATCAGGTCGAGCGGCGCCTTTGCATAAAGGGCACGAAGGTACTCGACGAATGCCTGCTCGGAATCGCCGTCACTCGACCGCGCGGTCACCAGCGAATGGTCGACGATGTCCAGCGGCCAGGGCGACTGCCGCTCAAGTTGAGTGCGTATCGTCCGGGCGTACTCATTCCACGGTTTGAAATCCCTGCCGAAGGAATGCAGCACCATCACGCGCTTGGATTCAGCCGCGACCGCGACCGAACCCGCCAGTGAGGTCAACAGCCAGCCGGCAATCGCCGCAGCGACGCAGGCGCTGCGCGTCAGCATTCGGACGGTCATCGTCTGAAGAACATTGCGGACTCCGCGAGACGCTTCACTCAGCGCAAACGAGACGCTGGGTGACAGCGCCCCTGTCCACAAGCACACAAATCCGAGCCGCCTGACAAACCCGACCAAATCATCACGTTTCGGTAGTCCGTTACCCAGAATCGGCACCCTTGGCCCCTGCGGAGGCGTCACGTCTGCTTTGGCCAGAACCTACGTGAAGGGTCATGGATACAATATGCAGATTCAGCCATTGCGGTCTGGCGAGTAATTTCTGGATTCGCACCTGCTCCAACTTCTTTTGTCCCACTGATTTTTCGATAATTCTTATGAGAAGGCGCGCTTTCTCCGATCAACCCAAACCGGAGTGCGGGCTCTTCGCGAAGTGATGGCAAGATGAGCGCCGCGACTACGCGGGCGCGCCTTCAGGCGCGCCGCAATACGTGGACCTTCGGGTATCGACGCGACACAGGCGCGGTCAGTGACCTTGAACAGCGGCCGGTACGCGCGCGCCCGACCTGATCCATTGATCGTATGTCTGGAATTTCAAGCCGAGCATGTCGTAGCGCACACGCAACGTGCCGTCGGAACCTCGGCTCACCGCTTCGGGCCTGACGAATTGCACCTCCTGCGCCATTACGCCGACATAGGCCCTGTCGCTGCCATTGTAGCTGAACCGATAGAAGCCGAGGCCGCCGCCAAGGTGGCCGAGCAGGGCGATGTCGTGCTTCACGTTGATGTCGGACCGGCGTCCTCCCCGGCCGCCGCCGCGCCCGCCACCGCCACGCATGCCACCGCCGCCCGACATGCGCATGCCGCCGCCCATGGACCGGTTCATTCCGGCTGCGGCCCGGTGCATTCCGGCGCCTCCACCGCGGTTGATGTTGCCCGAGCGCACAGCTCCTGTGGACACACGGTTCGCCGACCGGTTTCCGCCGCCTTTGTTTGCCGCCTTCTGCCCGGCGCCGGCTCGATTTTGCGCAGCCTTCTGTCCGCCGCCCTTGTGCTGGCCCTGGCCTACGCCCTTCTGACCCGCGCCGGCCTGACGGTTGCCCGCACCAGCGCCTTGTCGACCACCCTGGCCGACCTGACGGTTACCTTGACCCGCCTGGGCCCGGCCAGCTCCTGTCTGACCACCAAAGCGCTGAGCCGTTGCATTGTTGCGGTAAGGGACATTGCCGCGATGCGCCACATTGTGACTCCAGTTGCCGCCGGCGATGTTGGTGCGGTTGAAGGAGTTGTACCTGTTGGCGTTGATGTTGACGTTTCCGCCCCACCAGTTTGCACCGCCCCAGATCGCTGCGCCGACCACCGCGCCAGCGGCAAAACCCATCGCTCCATAAGCAAATGTTCCGGGGACCCAGCCGGGCGGCTGCCAGTAGTATGGCGGATAGTCGGGATACGGCCACGTCCCGTATGCGACGCCCGGATCGTAGACCGGCACATAGACGGTCTCCGGGTCAGCGCGCTCGACGACGATGCGCTCAACCGGCTGGCCGCTCGGTCCCGCCATCGAAACCCTGGAGACCTTCTGCTGCTGCGAGGTCTTCAGATTTCCCGCGGTGTCGGCACGCTGGCGCAGGTTGCCGGTCACGCTGGCATTCTGGCTCGCCCAACGCGCTGCCTGCACGACCTCCAGCGGATAGGTTGACGCCATCAGGACCTGCGACAGCAGATCGTCCGGATAAAGCGCGATCGGCGCAACCAGCTGTTCGAGTTGCTGGGCGGTCAAGGGCGGCGGATCGGCCGCCGGCGGAGTACCCCGAGCGCTTACCGGCGTCACACGCACGGCAACCGCGATCAAGAGCGCGCAAACGAGCCACGCGCAATCATGTCGTTCTCCACTACCGAATGCGCAACGCATGCGGCTCATGGCGCAGTTCGCCGACGCGGAAGGCAGAGCCTCACCGCCTCAAGGCAGAAGACACGAATTATACAGACGCAGGCTGACCATCGATGCTGGCTATTGGTTTAAGGAATTAGACCTTCGACAAGTCAGCTATCCGCCGACCCAATAACCAGCGGCTTGATCGCCTGGAAAGTTCGACAACCAATGAAACGACGCCGCTATCAGGGATAGTGCACCTGGCGGATCGGAGTCCCGGCGTCGAAAAGTACCATGCGGACACGCGCTTGCAGAATTTCAGTCCGGAAACAGAGCGCTTCTGCCCACAACCAACACCTTTCCGCAATTCGCGCAAAAGCGCTCACTTATTACGGGCCATCAGTTCATCGACCGCCTGCATGATCGGCATCTGAGGGCGGGTAAGGCAGAAGTCGCTCAGCTTGGCTGCGTCCGTGATCAAGCGCTGGGTATCAAGGACGGTGTTGCCCCGCTTGCCGTTATAGTAGCCGCTGAGCCACAGGGCGATGTTCTGCGGATTGGTGATCTTGTACCCAGCCCACTGATCGCATGTGACCTTCGAAACATCGAGCGTGACTTGCGCGTGCGCCGATGCAGTCGCAGCCGCCATCAACGAGATCGACAGCAAGCATTGAAGCGGTTGCATCATGGTTCTTCCATCCGTTGTTTACCCAAGAGTCACCTTGAGGACGTCAATTTGCCGGTTGATCAGTGCCTTCGAAGCCCAGTCGTCTCTGCTCTCGGTGGTGTTGGGGAGCGGCACTGCGTGATCATACGCCTCGTCTTCCGGCGTGGGCAATGTCCACAGGCTCAGCCAAGCCTCCGCGACCAGCGGTCAGGGCTCGCAACCTGCAATGGCCGAGTCAGGGCTTCGCACTGCCTTGAGAGGCTCTCCTCCTCACCAGCGGCAGAAAAGCCCGGAAAAAATCGAACGATCCATATTCGACTTGTTTTGGCACGCAACGGCGCATTGTCGAAGGTAACCTTCCCCGGGAAACCAGGGATGCTCGTCCATGATCTTCTGCAACCGGGCACGTGAAGCAAGCGGCATGCCCTCGTTGGGTATCGAACAGTATTGCGCGCGAGCACAGTCTCCCAGTTGAGCGTAAACGAATGTGCACTGCGCCGGATCCAGGGGCTTTTGCGACGACGCGCGCAGAGGCTCCATGAGTACGACTCCGTTCTGGAGTCTCGCGACGATCTGTTCGTCAGATTTACCATTCAGCACGAACCGCACCTGGTTGCCATCTCGGTTGACTTGCGCGGCCTCTTCGGAGCACTCGAGGCAATACTCGGCCAGACTGCCGTTGACCACGCTCACGCCGTTGCGCTCGATGATCAAGATCGTCCCGGTGGTTACGCAGCCGGGACCACGGCAAGCAGTAAACACCGGCAGCACATCATAGTCTTTTGTACGAACCAGATTGCCAAAGCGCACCTTGGATGCGGCGGGGCAGAATAGCTTTGATCCATCCTTTGTAATGCAAACCGGGGACCCATCCAGATCATGCTCGACGGCGTAGGCGGCGGTGCGAGAGCGTACCGCGAGTTGATCGTGGCTGACGGCGGCAAGGGATACGTGGTCCGCCTTGCGCGCGGGGCTGCCGCTCAACCGTGTCACTTCGAAACCCAATCGTTGAGCATCAGCCGTCGTCAGCCAGGTCATCGACGCGGGTCCTGACTTCGTCACGTAGACGATCGCTTCAGAACGTAACCCGAGTTGGGTCAGATAGGCGCCCACCAGAGCATTCCCGGCTGCAGATTCAATCCGCAACCCGCCGGCGTTTCGGAAGGCTGCGTGAAAGCCGATCCGGGCACCCTCGCCCATGTACCGTACTTTCCCGCCGAGCCAGGCGAGCGCGCAGGCAGACGCGCAATGCGATGCGGACGCGACTACCGCTGAAAAACCTCTTTGGCGGATCAGCGCTCCGATGCGGATGCCCGCAAGAAGATTACCGCCATTGCTCTCAAGCACGACAATGGCTTGCGTCAGTGTCGCCGTCTTGGCCCGAAAATCATCGTCGTCATTGAGGACAAAAGTGCCTTGGATCGAAACGTACGCCGGCTCGTTTGGCCCTCGATGTTGCACGGCGATAGAGGCCGCCAGCCCGGGGTTGGCGACCAACACGAATGTCGAGACAAGACCAAGAAAGAGCACCCGCACGCAGCGACCCCAAGCCACCCTGACAGCCGATGAGCCGCGAAACGATACCGCTTGCCGGCAATCCCTGGAAGCGCAAGCAGGCTCTCAAACGGGCCTTGCAGTCGCGCCAGCATCGGGCGTTATTCGCAGAATGACGGGTTATCGAACACCGCACGAAACTGCAGCACGCTGACACCCACCGCCGTCGCTTGCGCGCCCCCGGTCAGGGCGCTACGCCAGGCTGCGTCTTCTCTTCGGGCCGGAGCGTCCGTTCATCGGCGAGGATTGCGGGAACAATGTCTGGTCCGGAAAGCCGCTTCTTCCAGTCGCAAGGCTTGCGGCTGCATTATTCAGACTGGGGCAATGAAGATGCTCCACTGATGCTTCTGATTCATGGCGGCCGGGACCACTGTCGCAGCTGGGACCTGATCGCCCGATCGTTGCAGCCCCATTTTCATATCTTGGCCCCTGATCTCCGTGGACACGGCGATTCCGATTGGACGAAGGGCGGCAGCTACGCCTTGACCGAATACGTGTACGACTTGTCGCGTCTCGTGCAGAGCACGGCGGCGCACAAGGCGACGATTGTCGGCCATTCCATGGGCGGTATGGTTGGACTCATCTATGCGGGCACGTTCCCGGACGAGGTTTCAGCGCTGGTGGTTCTCGATGGCGTGACGGTCTTGCCGAATGCGAAGAGAATGACGGCGCATGAACGGATCGCGAAATGGGTCGACCAGCTCAATAAGCTGGAAGATCGCGAACCTCGCTGCTATCGCACGATCGAAGAGGCGGCCGCGCAGATGCGGGCTTACAACACGCGATTGCCGTCGGAACTGGTGCAGCATCTCGCTGCATTCGGCGTGAGGCAAAACAAGGATGGCATGTACAGCTGGAAATTTGATCCATACCAGCGTGCTATGGCGCCCCACAGGCTGTCGCCGGAAGATCACGTTTCGCTCTGGTCACGGATAACCTGCCCTACGCTGCTGTTGCACGCAGAGGAAAGCTTCCTTGAAAGCCCTGAAACCGCGGGACTGACCAACTATTTTCAACAAGCTCAAACCGAGACCATACCCGGCGCAGGACACTGGCTTCATCACGAGAAGCCTGACGAGGTTCTTTGCTCCATCCGGACTTTTCTCGGACTGATCGACAAGGTCATTGACGCCGCACATGTTCGGACCCGTTGCGACGATGCCGTCACACGAGAGACATGATGTCTGAGCGGAAGATCGGCCGCGAGGCCAACGACCTGGATGCCATTGTGGTCGGCGGCGGATTCGCCGGTCTGTATGCTCTCTATCGACTCCGGAGGATGGGGCTACGGGCTCAGATTCTTGAAGCCGGCGGCAACATCGGCGGAACCTGGTTCTGGAACCGCTACCCCGGTGCGCGCTGCGATGTCGAAAGCCTGGAATACTCATACTCATTTTCAGATGAACTCCAGCAGGAATGGGTTTGGCCCGAGCGCTTTGCCGCTCAGCCCGACATCCTCCGTTACATCAATCATGTCGCGGATCGGCTGGCTCTGAGACAATTCATCCTTACGGAAGCGCGCGTGGTGTCCGCTACGTTCGACAGGGGTACGGATCTCTGGACGGTTACGATCGCCAGCGGCGAGGTTTTCCGGGCTCCGTTCTGCATCATGGCGACCGGCAACCTCTCGTTACCTCGGGTCCCTCGTTTCCAAGGATTGGAGAGTTTCAAGGGCAACTGGTACCACAGCGGACTCTGGCCGGAAGAAGGCGTCGATTTCTCGGGGCGGCGCGTCGGCGTGATCGGCACCGGTTCATCGGGAATTCAAATGATCCCGATTATCGCCGAACAAGCCAAGCAGCTCATCGTGTTTCAGCGCACTGCGAACTTTAGCGTGCCGGCCGAGAACCGCCCGATAACGCCCGAGTTGGATCGCAGTCACAAGGAGAAGTACCGTTTTTGGCGCGACGAGGCCAAGCGGACGCCGTTCGGAATCGCCGGGCACCCACCCCCCATGAGGTCAGCCCTCGAAGATGCACCGGAAGAGCGCGAGCGCGTGTATGAAGAGAAATGGGGGACCGGAGGCAATATCAGCTTCCTCTACGCCTACAATGATCTGCTCGTGAACAAGGAATCAAACGAGACCGCATCGCAGTTCGTTCGCAACAAGATCTGCAGCGTTGTGCGCGATCCGAAAGTAGCTGAACTGCTATTGCCCCGCGATCATCCGATCGGAACCAAGAGGCTCTGCTTGGACAACGGATATTTTGAGACATTCAACCGCGATAACGTCACTCTCGTTGATGTAAGATCCGATCCGATTGCCGAAATCACATCAACCGGCTTGCGAACACAGACGCGCGAGTTCGAACTCGACGATATCGCCTTCGCGACCGGTTTCGACGCCATGACCGGGGCGCTGCTCAACATCGATATTTCCGTCGAGGAGGGTCCCCGTCTGGGGGATAAATGGGCTCAAGGCCCGCGCACCTATCTTGGGTTGATGACGGCGGGTTTCCCAAATCTATTCTTGATTACCGGGCCGGGAAGCCCGTCGGTGAAATCCAATATGGTTGCGTCCATCGAGCAACACGTCGACTGGATCGCCGATTGCCTGCAGCATCTAAGGGACAAGGAGATCAGACATATCGAAGCCGACGAAGGCGCCGAGAACAGTTGGGTCGACCACGTCAACGAAGTCGCTGACGCGACGCTCTATCCGCAGGCCAACTCGTGGTACAACGGCGCAAACATAGCGGGCAAGCCGCGCGTGTTCATGCCTTATGTCGCCGGGCTGGATAAGTACCGAAAGATTTGTGACGAGGTTGCGGCAAATGATTACCGGGGCTTCTCACTGAAAAGCGGCTGAACGAACGGGTTTCACCGGCAAGGTTGCGCCGGTCACGGGCGGCGCCAGCGGACCCGGCCGCGCAACGTCCGCGGCGTTCGCCCGCCACGGTGCGAAAGCGGTGGTGGGTGTGCGCTACGAGCAACTTTCCGCACTGCGTCAGGATCGACAAAATTCACACGCGCCTGACGAGTCCGCTTTTGGCCGGACGCGCCTGTCGATCGGCGCCGGTCGGAGGCCGATGTCCGCGTCAGGTCGGCACAATCCGGCATGGAATGCCGCGCGTGTCAGCCGAGCCGCTCGCGAGGTCCCAGCGCGTGCGATACGACAGAGCGGCATTGATGTTCACGTCGCGCGCACCGAAATGCGGCGCCGGCGCGTCCGGCCGCCACCAGCCGACGCCGGTGGTCAGCACATCGGGAAGCGTGTCGTCGGTGACCTTGACCTTCAGCTGGCAGGACCCCGATCCGCCGGCGGCTTCAACCTTGATCCAGTCGGCGTCCGCGATGCGGAGGCGCGCCGCCGTTTCGGGATGCAAATAGACGACCGGATCGGGTGACACTTTCCTGGTCCAGGCCTGCTCGCGAAAGCGTGAGTGATGGAAGGTCTTCTCACGCAAACCGGTTTGCAGCACGAGCGGATAGTCGGCAACGACAGCCGCATCCTCGCGCTCGTAGGCGGGCGGAATGTAGGCCGGCAGCGGATCGTGCCCGTTGCGCGCCATGTTCTGCGAGTAGAGCTCAATCTTGCCGCTCGGCGTCGCGAACGGATGTGCTTCGAAGTTGCGCAGCGCGTAGGGAAATTCCGCATAACCGGTTTTCTTCAGCGCCTCGATGTCGATCGCGCTGTCGCGCACGAGATAGTCATTGAATTCGGCGCGCGTGCGCCACGGCAGGAACTTCGGATCGGCAGCGCCGCGCGCGGCAAGCCGGTCGATGAGGCCGACTGCGATGTCGAGGTCGGATTTCACGTCGCCATCCAGCCGCGACGTGGCGCCCGTATACGTGACGCAGGGCGCCTTCTGATTCAGGATGATCTCTTCTTCCTCGAGCGTCGTCGTCTTCGGCAGGACGAGATCCGCCCAGGCGGCCGTGGGCGTCATGGTGTGTGCGGCGACCACGTAGAGATCCAGGCTCTTCAGAGCCTCGATCGTCCGGTCCGTGTCGGGATAGGTGACCGCGATGTTCACGCCGCTCGCGTAGAGCGCCCGCACCGGATAGGGCTCACTCGTGAGGATCGCCTCGATGACGGAAGGGTTGTGGCAGGCCATCTGGTAACCGAGCGGGCCAGCCCAGAGCGGAAACTGCGCGGCGCCGATGCGCTGCGCCTCGACCTCGGGCGCGAGGCGGAAGGCCGGATCGAACAGGATATCGAAGAATGTCTTGAAGCCTTCCGGCCGCTTCGGCCGCCGGTTGCCGCCGACGCGATCGACGTTGCCGCTGATCGCGAAGAGGCAATAGTAGGCGCGGAACGTCTGCACGCCGTTGCTGGCGGCGTCGATGCCGTGGCCGCTGATGAAGCAGGACGGCCCGCGCGCGAACATGTGCGCCGCCTCGACGATCTGCACGGCCGGCACGCCGGTCTGCTGCGCGGCCCATTGCGGGGTGCAGGTGCTGACGCGCTCGGCGAGGGCATCGAAGCCATGACACCAGTTCGCCACGTCGTCGCAGTCGTAGAGGCCCTCGTCGATCAGCACCCTGACCATCGCGAGCGCGATTGCGCCGTCGGTGCCCGGCCGGGGCCGCAGCCAGAGGTCCGCCATCTCGGCCGCCGAGGTCTGAAACGGATCGATGACGAGGACGCGCGCGCCGCGCGCCTTCGCCTGCTTGAGAGCCATCCACTGCGGCGGATCGGCGACCAGCGGATTGCGCCCGACGATCATCACGCAGGCCGCGTTGTCGAGGTCTTCGCCGCCGGCGATGTTGAGGCCGGTCATCTTCTCGGTGACGCCCCGGCAGCCGCCGCAGAGATCCTGATTGATCAGCCAGTTCGGCGTGCCGAGCGCGCGCGTCAGCTGCGCCATCACAAGGCCGCGGGAGAAGAACGCGCCACTTACCGCGCCCGCGATCGCGAAGGGGCCATGCTTCTCGCGCACCCGCACGAGGCCGTCGGCCATTTCGTCGAGCGCATCGTCCCACGGGACGGGAGCGAACTTTCCGCTGCCGCGCCCGCCGACGCGGCGCAGCGGCGTGCGCAACCGCGACTCCTGATAGGTCCACTCGTGCAGCGCGCGAATACCCTTCACGCAGAATGCACCGCGCGAGCCGGGATGCGCCGGGTTCGGCGCAATCTTGGTCACCTTGCCGTCCTCGATGGTGAGGAACGAGCCGCACAGCGCGGCGCATTCCCAGCAGGTGCTCGGGACGATTTCGGTTGCGGGCAGATTCGAGGGCCGGACGTTCATCGCATATCCTCGTGCAGCGCAAGGCTACATGCGTGCAGTGCGAGTGCAAGCAGCTTCGACCGCGCCTGGAGAGCGTCGGAAGGATTTCTTTCCTGGTCAGTTTCATCACCTGCGTCCGACCCAGGCCTGACAGGGGGAAATACGCGGCCTCTAGCGCGGCCCACATCGATGGAAGTGGCTCGGAAGATCAACACGGGGATCACGGTGGTCCTCGCTTCGAAGGAAGCTTCCTGGGAAGCCAGGGGCTCCCACTACGGCGGAAAGACGCGAATAGTGGGTGAGATCATATCCCCCGCGCATCGATTGCAGGATCGATGCAAGCAACGATCAAACGCGGCGGCCGAACAGCGCGATGGCGGCGACGGGGATGAGAAATCCGAGAGTCGCGGCGGTGATGAGAAGCGGGCCGAGATCTCCGTAAGAACCCCGTTCGACGACGAAGACCTGATTGAGGTACTTGGTCTGGAGCTGACCTGCGACGAGCGCGAGGTTCATGAATGAAGCCATGAGCGCAAACCAGGTCGCGCGGTGCCCCTGCGGCGCATAGAACGCGATCAGGGTCAGCAGCGGAATCATGCTGAGCTGAGCGAACGGCGAGGCCGTCGCCGCGTCGATCACGGCGATCGTGCGCGCCCCGAAGCCGAACAGCTCCTCGGTCCAGTTGTGCAGCCCGTAGAACAGTCCGATGTTCGGAAGGGACAGGATGCTGCCCGCGATGACGAGCCAGAACAGCACTTTCGTCACGGAATATTCGGTCAGTTGCTTGCTGAAGACCCACATCGCAACGAGAGCGAGGATCGCGGCGGTCTGGCGCAGCGTGCCGTAGAAAGCCTCGTCGAACTTGAGCACGTCGAGGGTCCACCAGAAATACCCGTCGCCGACCGATGGAGTCGCGCGGAACGCGAAGATGATGATGCCGGTGAACAGGATCGCACGCCGCGACGCCGGATCGAGTTCGCGCGTGACCAGCACCAGCATCGTGCAGATCACCGCCATGGAGAGAATGAATATCAGCTCCTGTGCGAAGGGTATTCCGCCAACTGCAAGCGCGATCACGATTGCGCCGAACGCCAGCCCGCCTCCCAGGATACGGAGATCAAGCGGCCGTCGTTCTGCCTTTTCGGAGCGAATCAGCAGCACGCCGATCACCGATACTGCAGGGACGATCAGCCCCGTCAGGAACACGGTCTGGCGGTCGAGAAAGCTTGCGAGCCACCCGGACAAGCCGGCGACGGCGAGAATCCCAAAGGAGAGAGCGAGGCGGCCAAGGACCTGAACCATGCCGAGTTCGCTCTTGATATCCTGCTCCGGCCGGGCATTTCCCGCCTCGTCAACGCGGGCAACCACCTCGGTCGACATGGCATCCGCGACGACATCCTGGATGAGCGTCCCGATCACGATCAGCAGGGCGCCGATCAGGTATGCATGCTCGGCACGCGCGAGAACGAGGTGTCCTCCGGCCGCGCCGGCAAGTGTCAGCATTCCGGCAGCCGTCAACGCCGCGCCGATAAGAATGTAGGAGCGCCGTTGCGAGCCAAGGATCGGCACACTGTCCACCAGTTCTCCGAACACCATCTTCACGGTCCACGGCAGGCTGAGCCACACGCCGATCCCGGCAAGCTCGGCGGGACTGAGCCTCAGTTGCTCCTTGATCCACATGTCGCGCGTGACATCGATCAGCCCGAGCGCCCCATAGGCGAAGTAGACCATGATCAGGGGGAGATAGCTGAGGCGAAAGCCGTAGATCGGGCGTAGCACTGCGGCGACCCAAGGTGACATCGCTACATTGTGCATCGACACTTTCCACCGGCGCCGCAGGGTTCACTCATTCAGTGATAGCCCCACGACCAGCGATGCTCCATCCCCTTCCGACTACGAGGCGGCTTTCTGCGGGACATTACCTGTCGAGGCTCGACATCTGGCCCACAAGCCAGATCGCGCGATCCACGACGTCTCCTCCATGGGGGAATGCGGACCAAACCGGGACGTGCGGTCACTTCCGGGTTTGCGTTGCCACACATGCGCGCTACGACCTCGCGCTCCTCCTCGCAGCCCTGACGACGTGCGCCGGTGCTGTGTTTCGCCGATTCGGACTACTTTTGCTCGGCGACGGTCTGGCCGGCGGCAATCGTGCGTGAAGATGGCGACATGAGGCCGAGAGTAACCGCGAGCAAAAACAGCATCGCCGCGGCAGTCGACGCAACAGCAATCGTTCGGGTGAAATCCGACACGGGTGTCCCCTCCCACGTGATTCCCAGTACGGAGTTTTTCGAGAAAATGCGTTTTCAGTTTGTCCGCGGACGACTCAATTGCGCCTCGATCGAGCGCATGAACCGCCGATCGTGTCGGCAGGAAGGCTGCCGTCGGCGCGACCAGCCGCGCGTCGCCTCGGGCCGATCAAGCTGCGAGGGCCGGGCGGACAGCGCACGAGCGCGTCGAGCAAGGCAGCTTCGACACCGACCAAATGCTGCGCATGAATGAAGCACCCGCAGTCGAGGTGCATATCGTGCAGAGCGCCGTATCAGGCGGAACGCGCCAAAGCCCGGATTGGCTGACACCGCACGCGAAGGCATTGAGCTTGCCGCCATCGAAAATCGCGGCGTAAGGTCTCACCGGAACATAGTGAGGAAAACAATGAGTTTGGCGGGTCAGGCTGTGGTCGCAATCTGGAACGGCATCGCGCCGGAAGGGCGCACCGAATTCTACGAGTGGCACAATCGCGAACACATGCCCGAGCGCGTCGGCATTCCGGGCTTCCAGCGCGGGCGGCGCTATATTGCGAGGTACGGCACCCCGGAATTTTTCACGCTCTACGAGGCCGACAGCGCCGAAGTGCTGGTCGGACAGGACTATCTCAATCGCCTGAACAATCCGACGCCGCTGACACAGCGCGTTCCGCCGAACTTCTTCCGTGATACCTCGCGCGGCGTCTGCCGCGTGAAACTCTCCCTCGGCATTGGACAGGGCGGCTGCATGCTCACGCTGCGCTTCGGCGCCGAGGCGGGACACGAAGCCGAACTGGAACGGCATCTGCGGCACGTCGTCTTGCCACCGCTGATCGACATCGTCGCGGTCGTCGGCGTGCATCTGTGCATCGCCGATCAAGCGGCGAGCGACATCAGGACGACCGAGCGTGGCGACCGCAAGGTGGAAATCCCGAACTGGCTGGTGATGATCGAAAGTGCGACGCCGGAGGCCGCAGACGAAGCCTGCGACAGGCTGCTCAGTGGCGATCTCGCCGCGCACGGTGCGCGGAGCGAGATGGAGCGCGGGCTGTACACGCTGGAATTCTGCCGTATGAAGACGCCGGGCTGGGCGTAGCGCATACGTCTGGTGAAGATTGCATCGGCATCTGACGACAACCTGTTATTTCACAATCTTGAATCGAAAATATTGATATGCTCTCCTCGGCGTGCTGGGGAGTTGAAAACCTGTTGTTTCGAACGGCCGCATTCGCCGTCCCCCAGTGCTGCGGTCACCCCGAGCAAAGGGAGCGCCATGCGATGCGCCCGTCGACAGTGTGTGAATCGGACTTCGCTGATCAGGTCATCGCGCGCAACGCGCTGCGCTACGAACGTCTCACCTCGGCGGTCCGCCCGGTAGCGCCAGCCGGCATCGCACGCCAGCCAACCTCGGCCCGCGCGCCGAACCGGCGAGCCCGCCGCAGCCAGCGGGCGCGCACGCGCATCAGGCTCGTGCCTCCAACGTCCGGTGCGCCGTCGCCGCAACCGACGGTCGCCGAGATCCAGTCTCCCCGCGCGCAGGTCCGGCCCGCGCGCCCAGACCGGCCGGTCATGTCGCAGGGGGGCTTCGTCAAGATCGCCTCGATGACGGCGTTCGGTCCGCCGACCGACATTGCGACCGGATGGGACGGCACCGTATGGGCGATCGACGGCTCGGGCGCGCCGCATCTGCTCGACCTCATCAACGACCGCTGGCAGCCTTTCGGCGAAGGCGTCGACGCCACAGCCGCGTCGGGCGGGTCTACGTTCTACTTCCGCGGCGAGGACGTGTTGGAGATTGCGTCCAACGGCACCGCGAAGCCACCGGTATCGATCAAGACGCGCTTCCCCGGCTTGCCGGACTCCTTCAACTACGGCCTCAGCGGCGCCGTGTCTCCGGGCGGCATCCTCTATCTGATCCGCGCCGGGTGGTACGTGCCGGCGAATGGCTCAAGTCCCAAGGCCAAGCTTACCGACTTGAAGAACTGGCCGAAGACCGATCCGGCCTTCGGGGCCGGGCTGATCGACGCCGCCTGGGACGACGGCAGCGCGGCGTTCCTCGCGCGCGACGGCCAATTCATCAAGGTCGACCTCGGCGGCGGCGGCGTTTCGGGGGTGCCGGCGCCACTGTCTCAATACGCACCTTGGGCCGACAAGCTGCCCGACGGCTGGGCCACAGGCGGCATCGACGCTGCGCTCTGGCAGGCTCCGCGTTGGATGGTGTTCAACGGACCGGCGGTCGCGGCGTTCAACACCAGCAAGGCAGCGCCCGCCTATCTCGGCGCCAGTGTCGCGGGTTGGCCGATCGCATGGAATCCCAAACTCGCGCAGGCGCCGAGCGGCCGCCTCGGCGCGCTCCTCGGCCGCAACGCAGCTGACGGCATCGTCTACCGCCACGACGGCAAGATATGGAGCACGACGAACGGGGGAGGCATTTCGGTCTCCGTCGGCGCAGACGGCGTCATGTTCGGCCAAGGCGGCGATCACTACACGCTCTGGAAACTGCCGTCGGGCGGCGCTGGTTGGCAGGCGGTTCAAGGAGACGTTGATTTCGTCGAGGTCGCCGCAGGCAACGAGTCGCTGATCTGGGGCCGCGACAGTAGCGGTACCGTGTATCGGCGCGACGGGCAGGGCAAATTCCCGGCAACGAAACTGGGACCCGCGACGGCGATCGCGGCCGGCTCTGATGGCACCTTCTGGTTTTGTCGGAAAGACGACAACCAGGCCTACCTCGGCTTCTGGGAGCTGCCAGACGGCAACCCGATTGCGATCCCGGTTGTCGGCGCAGGCGGAACGGCGCTGCGCATCGCAACCTGCGGACTGAGCCAGGCTTATGCACTTGCGCGACACCAGGACGGGAGCATTGGAGTCTACCGATGCGATTTGCCATACCTGTTCAGGTCGCAGCCGGCGCCTACGAAAGCCCCTTACGCCCTGGTGCGCGGCGGCGGGCGGCTCTATCGCCTGGATACGACCACAACCGACGAATCCCCTTGGCAGATCGCCGCCCTCGACGCGCATACCGGCGTACAACTCGCCAACTTCGACCTGCCGACGCTGCCGGTGGGCGACGTGTACTGGTCGATGGCCTACGACCCGGTCCATGACCTGGTCTACGCCGCTGCCACGCCTTGGGATCAGCTTGACCGCACCTCACGGGGCGAGCTGCTTGCACTGGACGGCGGCACGCTGCGTACCCGCTGGACCTACACGGGGTCGAAAGGTATCGACGCAGCCCCGGCGGTTGCGGGAGGCGCCGTCTATTTCGTGACCGCTCGGGCACCCTCACCAAGATCGATGGCCTCAAGGGACCATCGAGGGAATGGACCTGGCAGATCTGGGACCCGGCTCCTGCGAACGGCATGCGGGTGACGACCCCTCTGGTGGTCGGCGGCATGGTCTATGCCGTCGCGTGGCTCAGTATGGATCAAGCGGGGTGGTGGGGAGGCGTGATCACCTGCACAACCGACGGGACGCAGCGATTCGCCTCAAAGGACCACGGCTTCTGGATTGTGAGCGAGACCCTCATCACCGCCCCCGCGCTCGCACCGCCGATCCTGGGCAGGCTGGACGACGGCGGAAAGCCGGTTCCGGTTCTTTACCTCACGTCCGGCAACAGCATCGTGGCGTACAATATCGGCAGCAGCGGGATGCGGCAGCCTGCCAGCTTCACCCTTCCCGGCGGCGCAGTGATCACCAGCCGCCTGAGTTACGACGATGGCACCCGTGTCGGAAGCGGGCTGTCGGGCAAATCACTGGATTCGAAAATCCGCATCTGGTTCGGCGACAGCCAGGGACGCTTGTGGGGACTGGACCGAGGCCTTGTCCCGATACCGGGTATACCGAAGACGATCGTCGAAAAGAGCTACTTCCAGTCGACTCCCCAGCTCTACAAGGATCCGCGCGGAGGCGTGACCGTCCTGTTCGGGCTGCTTTACGGCCCGGGAGAAGGGAGTCACCCCTATCTGTACGGGTACAACCCCGACACCGGAGACGTGAGCACGATTCCGACCGGCGGGTGGAGCATCACCACTCTGAGCCAGGGCGTCCCCAACGGGGTGGCCTATTGCGGCACACTCGGCTTCGGCGGCCCGATCTTCGCCATGCGCGTCGACACGATGGTGCAGGGGCTGCGCGACTTTCTCGTCGACTCACAGATGATGCAGGACCCCGACGAGAGTGCGGCCAGCTACAGCAGGACCGACTCGCCGATCCCGCCGTCGCGGGCGCGCTACCAGACCCACCTGACCGTCATCGACGACCAGAAATCGCCGATCACGCATGAGCCGCTGAAGGTGTGGGCGGACGCGCCGACGACGATCCGCGTCGACGGCAAGTCCTATCCGATCGGCTCCGGTGCCACCGAATATGCGGCGCTGCAAACCGGCACGGACGGCACCGTCGTCATCACCAGCGGCTATTCGCTCCCCGACGGATCGGACAAGCCCGACATCTATGCTTCGGCATTGCACGTCTGGGCCGGTTTCATGGATCCGTTCGAGCGGATCGTCGTCAACCCCGATCACCTGTTCCATCAGCGCATCACGACCGCGCATGCGCAGGCTGATGACGACGACCCGGACAAGGTCAACCTCATGACCGCGCAGAGCTACGCCTGCGTGAAGCCCAACTCGAAGCCCACAGGCCTGTTCACCCCCGACGACAAGACCAACAAGCAGCCGGAGAACTGCGCCCAGGCGATCGGGCAGATGCGCAGCGGCGTCGGTTTCGGCGGCAACGCCGAGAACGCGCCCGGCATGCTGTTCGACCGGCTGATGCTGCACGCCGGGGGCGGCAAGCAGGCGCGCCGCGCGATCCGGACCGGCCGCACCGCGGATGCCGGCACCCTATCGGGGCGATACATCGCGGCCGAGAAACCCCCGGAAGCCGCCTACTTCCCGGCCAATATCGCGGCGCGCCGGCCGGTGAGCCTGAGCAAGCCCACCGGC
>Ga0207683_10000490_pt1 | contig 36567 bp, 42 predicted proteins | sample KBSM73metaG_FD_184333 | JGI IMG/M metagenome (GOLD analysis project Ga0207683, IMG submission 184333) | Miscanthus rhizosphere microbial communities from Kellogg Biological Station, Michigan, USA - KBS M7-3 metaG (SPAdes) (version 2) | ecosystem: Host-associated > Plants > Roots > Rhizosphere >... | reverse complement strand
TCTGTGAGTCCGCAACTCAACTATGAAACGTTCGACTCTCATCGCGCTTAAGGTCCTCACCTGGGTGGCCTGCCTTTCTCCGGCCGCGCTCCTCGTCTACGAGGCCATCACCAACACGCTCGGTCCGGATCCAACATCGACCATCACGCTCACCACGGGATACAACGCGCTGCTGATGTTGATCCTCTCCCTCGCCGTCACGCCGGTGCGCACCCTCTTTCCACGCCTCAATTGGCTCATTAAATTCCGCCGGCTCCTTGGCCTCTTTGCCTTCTTCTATGCGTCACTGCATCTTGCCACCTACATCGCTCTCTACATGAACTTCGACTTGAGCGTATTCAAAACCGACATCACCAAGCGCCGCTTCATCATCATGGGATTCTCGGCGTGGCTGCTCTTGCTCCCGCTGGCCGCCACATCCACCACATGGGCCATCCGCAAGCTCGGCGGCAAACGCTGGAACCGCCTCCACAAGCTCGTTTACTTCGCCGCCATCTGCGGCATCATTCACTACTGGTGGCAGGTGAAGCCCGGCGTGCTCACGCCAATGCGCTTCACGATTGTCCTTTTTGTATTGCTGCTCGCGCGCCCTGTAATCGCGTTTATGCAAAAACGCAAAGCCCGCCCCGTGCCGGTCACTTAGCTTCAGTTCAGTAGCGCTTCCGGCGACTCGTCGAAATCAAGCATCATCTGCGCTACCGGGCTCCAGTTCCTGCGATGCAGCGGCGTCGGTCCCAGTCTGTCCAGCGCTGCCAGATGTTCCCGCGAGCAATAGCCCTTGTGCCGCGCCAGCCCGTATCCCGGATAGACCGCGTCCAGTTCCACCAGCATTCGATCGCGATACACCTTCGCCAGCACGCTCGCTGCGGCAATCGAAAAACTGGTCGCGTCGCCCTGCACCACCGACTGCTGCGGACAGTTCCATTCGATCGTGTCACATCCATCGATAAGCAGGTAGTCGGGAGCAAGCGCAAGCTGCTCAACCGCCATCCTCATCGCCAGCAGCGATGCCTTGCGAATGTTGATGCGATCGATGGTTTCCGCGTCAACCGCCGCAATCGCCCATGCAAGAGCCTTCGCGCGAATCTCCACGTCGAGCTCGTTGCGCTTTTTTTCAGCGACCTGTTTCGAATCGTTCAGTCCACGCAGGCGACAACCCGTCGGCAGAATCACGGCAGCAGCAACGACCGGCCCGAACATCGGCCCACGCCCCACCTCGTCACATCCGGCGATGCGCAGAAAGCCGAGCTTTTGCGCCGCTCGCTCCAGCTTCCATCCGCAAACCGGTGTGCCCATGCCCTCCAGTATAAGAACCGTTGGCACAACCGCTCACACCCGATCGCGAAAATCCCAGCGGAAAACCCGTCCCAATCTCGTAAATCAATCACAACGTTGCCGAGCCAGGCATTGAAATTGGGTGCTTCCATCCTTTCCGAGTATTTTGCGGAAAGCGTGGGAACACAAACCCAAATGGACTACTATTCTGGTGCCCAAAAAGAACAACCCCGGCGAATAGCCGAGGTTGTTTGGCCCAGGAAAAGGGAAGCGTCTTACGCCTTCGCGACCACGCGATCCACTTCTTTCAGACGGGCGGCCTTGCCGCGCAGTCCGCGAATGTAGAACAGCTTGGCGCGGCGCACTTTGTAGCTGCGAATCTTTTCGATCTTGTCGACGACTTTGGAGTTGAACGGGAAAATACGCTCCACGCCCTGCCCAAAGCTCATCTTGCGAACGGTAAAGGTGCCCTGCGGCCCACGGTTGATGGCGATGACCAGGCCTTCAAAAGCCTGCAAACGTTCCTTATCGCCTTCTTTAATCTTCACTTGCACGCGAACCTGGTCGCCGGGTACAAACTCTGGGAGATCGGTGCGCTTCAACTTGTCGGCCAAGCGCTGCATTACTGGATGTATCGACATAGCTTCTTCCTGCTGTTGGACTCAGAACCTTGATTTTAACAGAGATTCCGCTTTCGCGCCTAGTTAGCGAGGATTCTGCTGTGCTATCTTGCTCGAAGATTCCCACACCCATGGCAAGTGGAGGTAACTTGAGCCCAGTCAAGAGCTTCAAAGTCTTCGGTGAACCCATCGATATCCTCACCACCGGCGAGATGACCAACGGCCGTTCCTGCATGCTTATCCAGACATCTCCGCCCGGAGGCGGACCCCCGCCCCACTCCCATCAGAACGAAGACGAGACCTTCTACGTTCTCGAAGGCGACTTTGAAATCTTCTCCAGCGGTCAATGGAGCAAGCTCGCGCTCGGCGAGGCGGTGCAGGGTAATCGAGACGCGGTTCACACCTTCCGCAATGCCGGCACCACCACGGGCAGAATGCTCATCTTTGCCTCTCCTGCGGGCCTGGAGAAGTACCTGGAAGAAATCTCTGTCCTCTCCATCCCACAAGACATGCCGCAGATTCTCGCCATCTCAGAGCGCTACGGCATCAAGTTTGCCCTCTGAGAGTGGTGTGAGCTTCAACTCCGACACGATCTTGATCGCACCTGCGTTATAGTTTTTTCCTATGGACGACAAACGCCAACTCCTTCGTCACACCGTAGCCACTCTCGCCTATCGCGCGGCTCGCGCCCTCGAGGGCGCACCCGAGAGCTTCGCCACCTTTGACGGTTGCACACGCCAACCCGGCCAGATCCTCGCCCACATGGGCGACCTCTTCGACTGGGCGCTGAGCTCGGTGCAGGGAAGCGAACGCTGGCACACCTCCACTCCCCTTTCGTGGTCCGCCGAAAAGCAGCGCTTCTTCGCCGCCCTCAAAGCCTTCGACGATTACCTCGCATCGAACGATCCGCTCCACGCTGCCCCAGAGCCGCTCTTTCAGGGCCCAATCGCCGATGCGCTTACCCATGTCGGCCAGATCGCCATGCTCCGCCGCCTCGCCGGTGTTCCAGCTCGCAGCGAAAATTTTTACGTTGCCACTATCGCCACGGGACAAATCAGCGCCGAGCAGCCTGCCGCCGTGCAGCCGCTCCGCTAGACCAACGCGCCGTATCTTCAATCAACGCAGAAATGGCAGGTAAGCCGGCGTAGTCGCTTTGTACTTCTCGAACTCGTCTCCAAATCGCGTCGCCAGTAGTTGTTCTTCCGCACGCACCCGAATCTCCGTCCCGATCACAAAGAAGATCACCCCCGCAATCAGAAGCGGCCACCATGTCTTCGCAAATCCTGTCGCGAGCAACATTCCCAGCATTGATGCGTAGATCGGATTCCGCAGCCACCGATACGGTCCCGTCGTGATCAGCTTGTGATCCTCGCTGAGCGCCGCTTCAAATCTCCATTGTTTGTCCAGGTGCCGCGTCGCCATCCAAACCAGCACCACCGATGGCGGCCCAACCATCATCGACGCAATCAATGAAGCAGCGGACTTCTCAAATCCCGTCGGCCGCACAAAAGCCCAAATGCACGCGTACCCAAGCATCACCAGCAGAATTCCCCATCGCGACACTTGGGCACTCGCGTTCTTCTTCGCTCCCGCCGCGCGCTTTCGTGGTTTGACAAACGCAAGCGACCACGCAATCCAGCAAATGCCAAGCTCGATCCATGCAGCTATTTCTAGAGTATTCATGTCTCAGGTTGTGTCCTAAAAGTGTGTCGTCCCCGAAATTCGGGGATGGAGCGGATTCAGCAAGTGCTCACGTAATTTAGTCTGGACGCCAGAAACGTCGCACCTCTCTAGATGGTATGCGCAGGGCGTCCCAACACCCGCCACACGCGACCTCGATTCCAGCGTTGGAGCATTATGGGGTACAGGTCGAAGGGGATTCTGACGAGCAGCATGACGTAGCCGTACACGGCGTGATCATGAAGAAGGTATGAGATCGCCAGCATGACCAAAACGGCACAAGTCAGCCAGTGCACTCCTTCTGAGGAGTTCATTTCTCTCAGCAGTCGATCGCAATCCCCGCGGCTGATCCTCCAATGGAAATTCGGGTTAATCCAGCCCAAGGGCGAATGAAACAGAACCCATCGGAACGCTCGGATGCCCGCGCGGTCATAGATCTCACCTTGTTTCTCCCAATGGGCCAAGGAGAACAGCGTTGGGTTCACCCTGAAGAAGATGGCGCTGCTCACAAACGCGATGGCGATGGAAATAAGCCATGATATGGCGATGCTGTAGACAACCGGATTGCCGTGTGGAGGGAAGGCACGGCCCCGTATTGAAAAGGCTGACCCGGAAGTGAGGATCACAATCATCAAAGTACCTCGCATCGCACGAATCACCTGCTCGGCTTGCGGCGCTCTGCTCATATCTGTTTCTTCACTCTAAGACCTCGTACAATCCTCGAAGTCTTTAAACGGTTTTCTCAAACAACGCAGTTTTAGGACACTACCCACGTCTCAAGCTCCGCTTTCGCCAGCGATGGCATCAAGCAGCCGCTGATCTTCGTCGCTAAGCGCCGCCCCTTTCAGTAAGTCCGGCCTATTCTTTAGGGTCTTGCGCAATTGCTGCTCTCGTCGCCATTTTCGAATCTGCTGGTGATCGCCATTCATCAGCACTTCCGGCGCGCGCATCCCGCCAAACTCTGCCGGCCGCGTGTAGTGCGGATAATCCAGCAGCCCGCCCGATCCATGCTGCGATCGCGGCACTCCACTCTCACTCGAAGCAATGTCTGCATCCGCGACGCCAAAGCTTTCAAACTCTCCAGAGGCATCATTGCCAAGAACGCCCGGCACCAGCCGCATCACCGCATCTACCACCACCGCCGCTGCCAGTTCGCCGCCGCTCAGCACGTAATCGCCAATCGACAATTCCATATCGCAATAGAGCTGATTGATGCGCTCGTCCACGCCCTCATAGCGACCGCAAATCAGCACCACGCGCTCGATACCCGCCAGCTCGCGTGCCACGGCCTGAGTGAAAGGCCTGCCCTGCGCCGACAGCAAAACCACCCGCGTCGCATCCTCTTCATCACCCACTGCATTGGGTGCCCCATCCATGCGCAGGTCTTTAGGCGCATGGGTGGGAGAGCAAGCTCCTCCATCCGCCATAATTCGTTTGTCTTTTGCCCCAATCCCCAGCGACTCCAGCGCCTCGGCCAGCGGTTCCGGCTTCAACACCATCCCCTCGCCGCCGCCGAACGGCCGATCATCCACTGTGCGATGCCTGTCGTGCGTGAACTCGCGCAGATCATGCGTCTTCACCGAGACAAGCCCCTCCGCCTGCGCCCGACGCACGATCCCGTGCTCGAAGATGCCCGCGAAGAATCCCGGAAAGATGGTGATGATCTCAAATCGCATAGTCGTCAGTCCCGATCATAAATCCGAAAACTCCACCACCGGATTGGGTGCCCCCTGCCTCGCTTTTGAGACATCGGAAAACGCTGAACCATAGCTCGGGTGCCCATGTCTCGATTTTCAGACATGGGATGACACCGCGCATCTCCTCCATCTGTGCTCTAATGTTGCCCAACTACAATGCCCGATATTGAATCGCTCCTAAATCGCTGGCAATCCGCCGGTGTCCTCGACGGCGATGCCGCTGCCCGCATCCGGGCCTATGAATCTCAACAGGAGCGCCCCTCCGGGCTGAGGTGGCAGGGAAGAGTCGCCCTCATCCTCGGAGGGATCCTCCTCGCCAGCGGTGTTGCTCTCTTCGTCTCCGCACACTGGGATCAGCTCGGCCCCGGCTGGCGTTACACCGTCGTCATGCTTATGGTCGCCATCTTCCACATCGGCGGCGCCTTTGCACGTGAAAAGTTTCACGGTCTCTCGACCGCCCTCCACGCTGTCGGCACTCTTGCCACCGGCGCAGCCATCGCGCTTGTCGGCCAGATCTTCAATATCCAGGAGCACTGGCCCGCCGCCATACTTCTCTGGGCCATCGCCGCCCTCGCTGGCTGGATTCTGCTCCGCGATGAAGCCCAGCAGACCCTAACGCTTCTCCTGTTTCCTGCGTGGATCTTTTGCGAGTGGTCCTACTCCGCAAAGGGCCACATCGGAATCGATGTCTACCTCGGCCGCATGCTCATCGCCTGGGCAGTCCTCTACCTCACACTCTTCCTCGGCTCCGAACGCAAAATCGTGCGTGGCATTCTTTTCGCCGCCTCCGCCATCTCTGCCATTGTGGGAATCGTCTTGCTTCTCGAAAGTTGGCGCGCCTGGTCCTATACCCAAAGTTTCCTGCCCCTTCATTCTCGAATCTGGGGATGGATCTATATCGCGGCGCTCCCGCTTCTCTTTTCTCTCTTTCGTCTGCGTAAAAGCACCTTGCCTGTTCTCGTCGGCATCTTTTTAGGCATTGCTCTCCCGTGGAGTACCCGCACTTGGACTGAGTACTACAACTACGGCACCAGCCACGGCTCCTACACGCGTACGGATCCCAATCTCGTTGCTCACACGCTCGTCACCGCCTTCACAGTCTTCCTAATCTGGTGGGGAGTGCGCGAAGTCAGTCGCGCTCTCGTCAACCTCGGCATCGTTGGATTCGCAATTTCTGTGGGATGGTTCTACTTCAGCAATCTCTATGACAAAATGGGCCGATCTCTCGGCCTCATCGGTCTCGGCGTTCTCTTTCTCGCCGGCGGTTGGGCGCTTGAAAAAACTCGACGCAGCCTGCTCGCCCACATGGCGCAAACCTCATCCACACCGCAGGAGGCGCAATGAAGCTCGCCAAAACATCCATCGCGCTCCTGGTCATTCAACTGGCGATCGTGTCCACCGTCGCTGCGAAATATTTGTACCAGCGATCAACATGCCCGCGTGTATGGACTCGCGCCGCGGCCTACGATCCTGAACTCGTTATGCGTGGACGCTACCTGAGTTTGCAACTCACCGTGGACGGATGCGAGAGCACCCTGCCCTCCGCGAAGCAAGCTCAGTTCCCGCGCACAATCGATGGTGTGCCGAATGGAACAAGATACACAATCTGGTCGCCTGAAACAGTTCGCTTCTCCGCGAAACTGGCAGTCAAAAACAACAAGCTTCTCGTGTATAGACTTCCCGATGCCGAAGCAGAATCTTCAGGCCAGCAGGTCGCCGCGTGGCCCGGCATGTCCTGCGACGCGCTTCGTCTTGTTGAGCCCGTCGACTTCTACATAAGCGAGCACGCCACCGACCCAAGCTGGGTCAAACCCGGCCAGGAGTTGTGGATTGAAGTGACGGTCCCAGCCAAAGGCCCGCCCCGCCCTCTCCAGCTAGCCCTAAAAGAAAACGGCGCATGGAAGCCCCTCGCATTTCAATAGCGCCTCGGCCACAAATCTGTATTTGAAATCTCGGCAGTGCCGGAAAACTAGGGTGCCCCGAGTCTCGCTTTTGAGACCTGGGAAAAACTCAAACGTCGACTCCGCCGCTAATCATTTAACTCCGCCAGCCCCTCAGGCAGCGCCATCTCCACACGCTTCGCATCCAAATCCACTTTGCGAAGATAGCTCTTGGCGAACGGAACTAGCACCTCATCCGTGCCACGGCCCTTCACCACGAGCAAAGCGACTGGCCCGGCGGTCCGATCCACATCCTCAATCTCGCCCACCACCACCGGCTCCGCACCCGCAACATCCACCAGCGTGCAACCGATCAGATCGCCGATGTACACGCCATCTTCATCCAGCGCCGCACGCTCTGCTCGCGGAATCGCCACCACCATACCGGCCAGCTCTTCTGCCCCAGAGATAGAGTCCACCCCCGCAAAGTGCAGCACCACCCCACCCTTGTGCAGCCAATGCCCCACAAGCTCCACTTCACGCGGAGCCGCGCCAGCGTTGGCACGCGCCATCGCGCCGCCACCCTCACCGGGCGTGGCGCCACGCAGCAGCCACAAGCGCCGCCGTTCCGCAAATTTTTCAGGAAAATCGGTGAGAATCTCGGCGAAGACCTCGCCCTTACGTCCCTGTGTGCGCTTGATGCGCGCAAGCCACACCCATTCCTCCGCCACGGTCATGATGTCTCCAGCGGTCAGTGGCCAGTCACGTATGTGGCCCGGGGTCTCCGACAACGAGGCTTCGTTGATTCGGATGTCTACGCTTCGTCGTCCTCTTCCAGGATGTCGAGCGTGTAGCGATGATGCAGCTTCATGCTCACGGCCCCCAGAATCGTGCGCACCGAACGAGCTGTGCGTCCTTGCTTCCCGATTACCTTACCCACATCGCCGGGCGCAACCCGAAGTCTCAGGACGGTGTTCTCATCCCGATCAACAGACTGCACATCTACGGCTTCCGGTTCATCTACCAGGGCCCGCGCGATCTCGCGGACCAGCTCATCTACTGCGACCATATCGACTTGGGTCATGCACTTGCCTCTGACCGTAAACATCCAAGGAGAAGCAACTTGGATCGGTGCGCGAATACTATCAGCACACCCCCGCCGTCGTCAGTATCAGCGTGCGCGATGTCCAAAAAACATGCGCGCACACCCTCAAAGGTGATAGGAAACTAGGCTACGGCTGGCTCAGCAGTGGCAGCGGGCGCCGGATTCTTGGCAACCAGCTTGGCCACGATGGTCGAAAACTGCGCACCCTTGCTCCGCCAGTAGGCGATGCGTTCGTGCTTCAGATCAACCGAGGCAGGGTTGGTGCGGGGATTGTAGGTGCCGACGACCTCGATCGAACGGCCATTGCGGGCGCGGTCCTTCTCAATAACCACGACACGATAATAGGGCTGCTTGGGGGCGCCAACGCGCGCCAGACGAATCATCACCACGGCGATACGGTTCCTTTCAAATTCCAGTGCTCTGTTCGTGTCCTCTTGGGTCTTCAGGCGGCGCGGACGCACCAAGCCAAATAGAAGGCCAGGCCAATCCGCCCGGCCACGCAAGACACAACACCTAAGTATCGCCGAAATCGACCCTTTCAGGCAAGCGGACGGCCGAGCCGCCCGAACCCTCCGCTGAGTCCCAACTTCCGCCCTCCCTGTCCAATCCCGGGCCCCTGGAGGCATACTTGTCTTCAAGCCGTGCCCGATTTCCGCCATCAGGAGAAGATTTCCCATGATGTCCTTGAGAAAAAAGGAGCCGCTCTGCCCCGACAATCTCCCGATCGACGACAACTGGCACGTAGCCACCGGACAGCGCGACGGCAAGCCGATGTTTGTCCGCTCCCACACCGGCTATCGCGAGTTCAAAGGGGTTACCGGCTATGAGCATCAGATCGGCATCGCCGTACCGCTACGGGATCCCGATGCGAATGGATTGCCGAAGCCTGCCGAGAATGAAGAGCTCAACTCCATCGAAGACGCAATCTGCCCCCTGCTCGAAGCCGCCAACGAATCCCTGTTTGTCGCCGCCATCACTACCGGAGGAATGCGCGAGTTCATCTTCTACTCCAAATCCCCAGACCAGGTGAAAGCAAAATTCCAGCAACTCCGAGACGAAATCCCGGACCGCAAAATCCAGCTCAAGATTCAGCCTGACAAGGAATGGGTTGTCTACTTTTTGCTGGCCTAACAGTCTCTACAGACCCTTGGATCCTGAAACAAGAGCCTGGGACGTCATCACTTCGCCGGGAACAAGAACCGCAGCATCGGCCTCACCCGCCCCGCCCAGCTCGTCTCATCGTGCGTCCCGCCATGCACCTTCTCAAAGTGCATCGTCTCTCCCGGACGCCACCCATTGGCCTTCAGCCTTCGCGCCAGATGCTCCACATCCCGCAGCGTTCGATGGCCCTCGCCGTCACCTACGTCGAGCCACACCCGTGGCCGCTCCCACATTTGCGGGGCATGCTCGTTCAAGTAGCCCAATATGCTTTTGTGGTTCCACCACACGCTCGGCGACAGCAGCGCCAGCCGTCCGAATACCTCGGGGTGCCGCAGACCAAGATAGAGCGACACCAATCCACCGAGCGAAGACCCGCCCATTCCCGTGCTCTCGCGATCCTGCCGCACCCTGTACTTGTCTGCGATCCATGGCATCAGTTCCTTCGTCAGCAGCTTGCCGTATGCATCTGCTTCGCCGCCGCCCATCTGCCAGTTGTGTTCATGGGTATACTCGGCCAGCCTCCGATCGCCCGTGTTGTAGATTCCCACAATCACCAGCGGTTCCACTTCGCCCGCTTCGATCGCAGCATCCGCCTGCTCGCGCATCTGCCACGTGCGACCCTGCACAAATGAAGTTCGCCCATCAAACAGGTTCTGCCCGTCGTGCAGATAGAGAACCGGAAAGCTCCTCTCCGGTTCCTCTTCATATCCGGGCGGAAGATAGACAATCAGATTGCGTTGGTCAGGCAGATACTCGCTGCTGAATCCCGCATGAAGGCGCATCCGTGGATGCCGCATCGCCTCAACGTCGGTCGCTGCGCTCTCGCTCGCATCCTTGCTTGCATGTGCCTTCAGATCCAATCCTGCGCGGTCCCTCATCAAGAAAATTCATAACGGATCGCGATCTCTTATCGCGAGTCGCGAAACCATCAACAAAACGTGTGCCTGTGGCTGTTACAGTATCAAGAAAACCGCGGGTCTCCAATCGCCGGTCTCCAAAGAGAAAGCGCAGACCATGAATCGCGAATACCACAAATGGCATTCCAGCCGCCTGGGCCGCGACATGGAATTGCTCATCTTCGGCCACGCCGGTTTGCCCGTCCTCGTCTTTCCCACCTCCGGCGGACGCTTCTTCGAGTTCGAAGACCGACACATGATCTCTTCCGTCGCCGGCCGCATCAACGCAGGCGACCTGCAGTTCTTCTGCGTCGACTCCATCGACATGGAAAGCTGGTACAACCGCAATGTCCCGCCTCGCTGGCGAATCGCCCGTCACGTCCAATACGAGGATTACCTTATTCATGAAGTAGTGCCGCTCATCCGCCACAAAAATAAGGACTCCCACCTCGTCTCGCTCGGATGCAGCTTTGGCGGATATCACGCCACCAACATCGCTCTTCGCCACCCTGATATCTTCAGCGGTTTGCTCTCCATGTCAGGTGCGTTCGACCTCTCCAACTTCCTCATTGGCTACTACGATCAGGATTGCTATTTCAATCTCCCCACCCACTACCTTCCCAACATGGCCGACCCCTGGTTTCTCGAGCAATATCGCCACAACACCTACATCCTCGCCACCGGGTGGGACGATCAGTGCCTCGGCCAAAACCAGAATCTCGACCGCATCATGAGTTCCAAAGGCATACCCCACAAGCTCTACACGTGGGAAACCTACAACTCGCACGACTGGCCAACATGGCAGCGAATGATTCAGGAATACTTGTAACGCTTGTTGCCGCCAAGCATCTTTAAATCAGGAGGTTGCTGTGCCCGATCTGAACCCTTACGCGAAGTTCCTTGATGGACGTCCGCTTGATACAATTCTTTCTTCCACTTCCCACGAAATCGCCAACAAGCTGCAAATGATCGGCGCCGACAAGGCCGACATACCCCCAGCGCCGGGCAAGTGGAGTCCTGCGGAAATCGTCTGCCATCTCGCTGACTGCGAAATCGCATTCGCCTTCCGGCTCCGGCAGACTCTCGCCGAAGACAACCACACCGTTCAGCCCTTCGATCAGGACAAGTGGTCCGCACCCTATCCCGGAATCGCAGCCACCAATGCGCTAGCCACATTCACGGTCCTGCGCAACTGGAACATGATTCTGATTGCCAAGGCTCTTCCGGCATTCGCCTCAAAGCCCGTCATACATCCTGAACGTGGCGCCATGACCTTCCAGACGATTGTGGAAACCATGGCCGGCCACGATCTCAACCACCTGGCTCAACTCCAGCGCATGGCCTCGGCCGCGCAGTGACTCATCGTTTCCGCGCAATATCGCACAGCATGTCCGAATGAATGTTCAACCCCAGGTTGGTGATGTTGTAAAAATGCTCGCTGGCCATCAGCCAGACCATCTCGCAAATTGCCTCTTCTGAATAATGCCGCTGTACTTTTTGGAAAGTCCCCGGATCAACCTTTTTATCCTTCGTTAATTCCGTCACGTAATCCAGAGCAGCCCGTTCCGCTTCAGAAAAGAGCGGGCTCGTTCTGTAGTCTTCCAGCGCATCAAATTTGGCCTCGTTCATCGACGCCTTGATGACAAACGACCTCGCGATATCAATGCAGAACAAACAGATGTTGATTTGCGCAACTCGCTCGCGAATCAGAAACGCCATCTCCGGCGACAGTGACAATTTCTTGTCCAGCTTTGCAATCTTCGAGACGAACAATCCAAACGCCACCGGCAGCCGAGAATAAACCACCTTCAACGGCGTCGGCACCTTTCCAAATTGCCTGCGTGCCATGGCATACGCCATTTTCTTCATCCATCCCTGCGGATTCTCGATGGGGGCAAGAAATGTGTCCATGCTTCTGATCTCCTGTTCAACTCAAAGCGTCATACGCTCAGAGTCTCCAGCTAAGAGATGACGGATCACACCCTCCGGTCGCTGGGATCAACCGCTGCCGATTCTGGAGCTGTTAAAAAGCGGGAGAAACAATCGAGGCGCGCTACCGCGAAAACCTAACCGCCCTCAGACGCAATAAGGCAGCAGGCCGCTTCGTTGAAGAAATGAATGACGCAGAAGACAAATGCAGAGTGCCCCAGGTCTCGCTTTTGAGACCTGGGTAACTAATGAGCCGAAAAATCTATTTCTCGTTAAATACGTCTTGGGCTATTTCTGCCTGCTCGCACCCTGCTTCTTTCCCTGCCCGCCTTTTGCCGGATTCTGCTGGCGCTCTTCAGGGTGGTGCTTCTGATGGTGAGCTACTGCTTTTGCAATCTCTTCCGGCGTGAGCTTGCTGTGATTGTCAGAGTGCAGCACGTCGTTCGCTATCGAAGAGTCGGATTTGGATTGTTCCATCATTCCTCCTTGGGGTGGCGAGGAGGCTCAATCTGTAATCTGCTTTCGGGTCGCAGACGAGTTCCCGCCATTCCGGGTGCAAACTGAAACACCCCTGACGGCTCAAACTTTCCGAGGCGGCCAAATCAAACTACGCCAATGCCGCTGCCCCGGGCGGGGAAGACCGATTTCCGGCCGCCCCACCCTGCAAGGATAGTCTTCTTTCCGCCAGACGAAAAGGATGCGCCGACAACCCGTCCTATCCTCGCCCCGTCATCGCGAACTCGATCACCCGCGCCGTTTGTTCCTCATCCTCCCCCGACGAGATCATCAAGTCATACAGGTGCGGATAGTTCCATTCCTTCCCAAACCGCAGCCGCAGGTAGTGCGCCCGCTCTCCATCGACCGCATGAATGCGCCGTTCAATATCCGCGCCCGGCTCCAGCCGCGTTCGTAGCCGATGCACTCTCACGCGAAACGGAGCGTAAACAAAAACGTGAAACACATCCGCCTTCGACTGCAAAATGCATTGCGCCCCTCGCCCTACAATCACGCAATTCCCATCCGCATAAGCCTGCTCCACAATCTGCCGCGTAAGGTCCGCCATGACGTCCGCATCGAAGCAGTGCTCTTCTTCCAGCGCCACCCCCGCCGCCATCGCTGCACCGCGCATCGCCTGCCGGTTCATGCGCGCCAGCCAGCCTTCAACGTGCTCGTCAAAACGGCTGACCACATTCGCATCTACATGCGCCGCGCACGCAATCGCGTCAATCAGCGCGCCGTCCAGCAGCTTCCAACCCAGCCGGTCCGCAATTGTCTTCGCAATCCTGCCTCCACCGCTGCCAAACTCCCTTTGAACCGTCAATATCCGGTAATCCATCTGCGTCCTCCCGACCAACTGACGCCAAAGACTCTACGCCCCCGTCGCGCCATTCGCAGTGACGTGGACCACTCTGCCGTACACTGTTGTCAGTCGCGGGCCCAATGGAGCTACCAGGCTCATTGTCCGGAGGTTACGGCATGAAAAAGATCGGTGTTTTGTTCGGCATGGAAAACAGCTTTCCCGGCGCGCTCGTCGAGCACATCAACGCTCGCAACATCGATGGCGTCACTGCCGAGTTCGTTGAAACCAGCGCCGTGCACCTCGATAAGCCCGCGCCATACGCGGTCATCGTCGACCGCATCTCCCACGACATCCCGTTCTATCGCGCCTACCTCAAGCACGCCGCACTCAACGGAACTGTCATCATCAACAATCCATTCTGGTGGTCCGCCGACGACAAATTCTTCAACTACACCCTCGCCGCAAAGCTGGGCGTTGCCGTTCCGCCCACCGTCATCCTGCCTCACAAGAAACATCCCGAAGGCACCACCGAGCGCTCCATGCGCAATCTCGAATACCCGCTCAACTGGGATTCTGTTTTCGAATACGTCGGTGAGCACGGCTTCATGAAGCCCGTCGATGGCGGCGGCTGGCGCGATGTCTACCACATCCACAATCGTCCGGAATTCTTCGCGGCATACGATCAGTCGCGCGACCTCTGCATGCTCTACCAGAAGGCCGTCGAATTCAACGAGTACTTCCGCTGCTACGTCGTTGGCCAGAGCAAGGTCCAAATCATGCCCTACGATCCGCGCCGGCCCCATCACGAGCGCTACATCCAGAACCCGCCCGAATACGACAAGAAGCTGCTCGCACGCGTCGAGCGGGATGCGCTCAAGCTCTGCCAGGCGCTCGGCTACGACCTCAACACCGTTGAGTTCGCGGTCGAAAACGGCATTCCTTACGCCATCGACTTCATGAATCCCGCTCCAGACGCCGATCTCCACTCCGTAGGCCAGGCCAATTTCGACTGGATCATCAGGGAAGTTGCCGACCTCGCCATCGCCAAAACGAAAGAAGCCCCGAAGCTCCTCGACCTGAAGTGGTCTGCCTTTCTCGCCGGAACCCCGGCAGCCGCGCCCGCAAAGAAACCCGCAGCAAAAAAAGCCCCCGCCAAAAAAGCACCCGCAAAGAAGAAGGCCCCTCCGTCCAAAGCGTCGTCCTGAGCGTCAAATAGAATCCTCATCCTGCCCATCCCCTTTGAGGTCTCATCTTGAGCGGAGCGGCTTGGGGGCCCCGCGAACGGATTCGTTCGTGGAGTAAGCGGAGCCGAAAGACCTGCTTTGTCGATTGTCGGTGTCGGCTGCCCCATTCATGCGAGCTGTTTGCGCATGAGTGGGAAACCACGATCCCAACAAACAGTGCCTGCCGTATCAGTCCACTGATGGACCTTGTTCCGCCCTGAGGCGGATTTCAATTGTCTTGAGAGCGACGGCGATTCCGCCAAAGATGAGTGCCAGAGAGACCGCATCGATCTCTCCGATGAATCTCTCGCCGTGAGTGAACATGCTGTGCAGGCGTGTGGCGATCAAAAACAAGAGGCCAGTGAATGTCATCACGATCGCCGCAGCACTGCACAGCAGCAGGAGAGTGTTTGGTGCGGATCTCGTCGAACCAGTCATCCTGAGGCCTCCTCTGGGAATGGAGTGCCTCTTACGCTACACCCGCGCTTAGGTAGTCAGACGATTCTCTGGTAATCAGCCAGTTACGAAGTTCCCTCTCTCCATTGCGACCAAAGTCATCAGTGACCGCATATCCGAGGCACCCGACCGGCCGAGCGAATCACTCCGTCTTCTTCTCTGCGCCTTCTTTAGCCCCGTGGACCGCACCACTGGTCGTGCTCTTGGTCTTGTCCCACGCCTTCTTGGTTCCATCAACGGTTGCGTTCGCCACTTTCTTAGTGCCATCCGCAGTGGCTTCCGCTGCCTTCTTGGTTCCATCAACAGTTGCACTCGCCGCTTTCTTTGTTCCATCAGCGGTAGCGCCCGCCACCTTCTTGGTTCCATCAGCAGTAGCGTTCGCTGCTTTCTTGGTTCCATCCGCAGTAGCGCCCGCTGCCTTCTTGGTTCCATCAGCAGTAGCGCCCGCGACTTTCTTAGTTCCATCTGCAGTCGCGCTCGCAGCCTTCTTGGTTCCATCCGTAGTGGCGTTTGCCGCTTTCTTCGTTCCGTCAACGGTTGCGCCCGCCACTTTCTTGGTTCCATCCGCAGTAGCGTCCGCTGCCTTCTTGGTTCCATCCGCGGTTGCGCTCGCAGCTTTTTTGGTTCCATCTGCGGTTGCATGAGCCGCCTTTGTGGTGCCTTGCTTCACGCTCTCACCGGCGTCCTTGGCCGCATCCTGGCTCCATCCGATAGCTGGGGCAAACACCAAGGCGGCTGCAAGAGCAATTGCAGAAACAATCTGTTGTGATTTCATGCTACGAAGCATACTGCCCCCCTCCGAAATCATGCAACACCTTCTGCGCATGCCCTGCAATCTATGACCCGGTCTAGACTTTGAGACCTGGGAAGGAATCCCATCCGGATGACGGCCCTCGTCTACGCCACTTTCCGAAACGTCAGATTGTAGCGGTACGGCCCCGTCAGCGGATGGTGCCCCGGCCTCAATGGCTGCACACCATGGAACCGCATCCGCGAAGGCCCGCCCCACACGATCACGTCGCCATGCTCCAGCAGGATGCGTTTCGTTTTGTCCGTGCGTTGAAAACCGCCCAGCAGAAAAATGCACTCCAGCCCGAACGACAGCGAGACGATCGGCTGGTACAAGTCGAATTCGTGCCTGTCCTGATGAATTCCCAGCTTCGTCCCCGCCTGGTAGCGATTGATGTGGCAACTATCCGGCCGAAACTGCGGAAACCCCGCACGCACCGCACAGCGAATCGCAAAATCCGACAACACCCGCGGCATCGGCGGCCACAGCGGCTTCCGGCTTTGCGGATCCCATCTTCGTCGAAACGCCTCTGCCGTCCCGCAGTCCGACACCATTACCGACATCGGCAACCCGCTCGGAGTCGTCGCGTGGTGGAGAGGTGCAGCAGCAACAATCCCTTCCACGGCAGCAAAGAACTCGGCGTCCTGCGGTAACGCCAACCCCCGCATCAATACCGCACCAGGGAAGATCTCCTCATGCGTCGGCTCGGCCGCAAGTTGGGAAAAGAGATTCATCGCCCAACTCATCCTAACCGAAAAGGCGAACAAAAGGCGAATAATTACTAGAGCTCCAGCCCTCCGTCCCAGCCCCTATCTCCCCGTCCCTGGCTCGCGTTCATCAACTCCTTCACCTCTTCGTCGCTTGTCGCTTCAAAGTCCCGGTAGAAATTACCTACGGCTTCGAACGGATCTGGCGTCTCGTGGCAAATTACCTGGTCCACCTCCCCAGCCAAATCCCTGCACGTGATCTCCGCTCCAACCGGCACCGCAACAATAACCTGTCGCGCAACCGGCCGAACAGCGCGCGCAGCCGCCCGCATCGTTGCTCCAGTGGCCAGCCCGTCATCCACCAGGATCACCGTGCGTCCCTGAATCTCAATCGCCGCGCGTCCTCCGCGAAACTCCCGCTCCTGCCTCTCCATCTCCTGTTTCGCTCGCTCCACCGCCGCGCACAGGGTCTCTTTCGAGATACGCACCGAATGAAGAATCCTCCGGTTGAGCACGACGATTCCGCCGCTCGCGATCGCGCCCATCGCCAACTCCTCCTGCCCCGGCACCCCGAGCTTGCGAACAAGAAGGACGTCCAGCGAGAGTCCACATGCGCGTGCGACTTCGTAAGCAACCGGCACGCCTCCGCGAGGCAGTCCAAGCACCACACCACCTTCCAACCCAGGCAGCGCAGCGACATCCCGGCTCAAAACTTTCCCGGCCTCTCTGCGATCCCGAAACAAGATTCACTCCCGCGCAGAATTCTATGCCTTCTTCTTTATCCCTAGTCTCCAAGTCCCTGAATCCTTCGTCCCGAGCCCTGCCTTACAATTGCCACACGCTGTTCCCAGGAGCCTGCATGCGGCCGTCCTTCTCTCTTGGCATCGAAGAGGAATACCAGACCATCGATCCGGTCACGCGCGATCTGCGTTCTCACATCGAAACCGAGATGCTGGCCACTGGCAAAATGCGTCTTCAGGAGCGCGTCAAAGCCGAAATGCACACCTCAGTCGTAGAGGTCGGGACCCGGGTCTGCCGCAACATCGACGAGGCCCGCGAAGACATCTACGAACTCCGTCGCGAAATGGTAAAGCTCGCCCGTGAACACTCACTCGAACTTGTCGCCGGCGCCACGCACCCCTTCGCCGACTGGCGCACCCAGGAAATCTATCCCGACCCGCGCTACCATCAGGTCGTCAAAGATCTTCAACTCGTCGCCCGCGCCAACCTCATCTTCGGCCTCCATGTCCACGTCGGCATCGAAGACCGCGAAGCCGCCATCCGCATCATGAACTCGATGCGCTACTTCCTGCCGCACATTATGGCGCTCGCCACCAACTCGCCCTTCTGGCTCGGCCTCAACACCGGCTACAAAGGTTACCGCTCCAAAGTCTTTGAAAATTTTCCGCGCACCGGTATCCCCGACGCCTTCGCCAGCTACTCTGAATTCGAAAACTACGTCAGCCTGCTCGTCCGCACCAACTGCATCGACAACGCCAAAAAAATCTGGTGGGACATCCGCCCGCATCCCTTCTTCAACACCGTCGAAGTCCGCGCCTGCGACATCCCGCTCCGCGCTGAAGAAACCGTTGCCATCGCCGCGCTCATCCAGGCCACCGCGGCCTATCTCTACCGCCTCCACGCCGCCAACCAGGACTTCCGTCAGTACTCCCGCCCGCTCCTGATGGAAAACAAATTTCGCGCCGTTCGCTACGGTCTCGACGGCAGCCTCATCGACTTTGGCCGACAGCAGGAAGTTCCCGAGCGCGATCTCATCGAGGAATACCTCATCCTCATCGACCGCGAAGTAGACGAGCTAGGCAGCCGCGAAGCCATCGAGGGCATTCGCAAAATCCTCCACACCGGCACCGGCGCCGACCGACAACTACGAGTCTTCGAAGAATCCAAAGGCGACCTCAAAGCCGTAGTCGACTACATGGCCGAAGAAACCCGAGCCGGTCTCTAGCAGTTATTTTTCCGCGCCAGGGAACATGGCCACCCCGGAGCCCAAGGACCTGCTTTCGTTCTTCGTTCGAACCAGTAATGGGAGACCCGGCAACTCAACTCGTCCCGAGATTTATGCAGTCTGCATCACCGTCGCCGCGCGAATCGACTCAAACAGCGGTTCCACTGCTGCGCGATTCAGGTTCCCCATGGTTGCGATCTGTCCCCAGTCCCGCGCCTTCAGATAATCGCTCTCATGCGCGATTCTGAACCCGGCCCTGAGACACTCATACGGAAATTCAAGCGAAGGAAGCGGAAACGTAGTGATTGTCGGCGCCGCATTCACTTCCGCAGCCAGCGGCACAAGCCCGGCCTTGCGAATCTGATCTCGCGTCCAACGTCCCAGTTCGTCGTAGTGCGCATAGCGCGCAGACCGTCCCGACGCTCCCGAATAATTCTCTCGAAGCGCCTCGCACGCTGCCAGCACAAGAGGCGAGGGAAGTGTCGACACCGGCCCTGCGCTCCGCACCGCGGCAACCAGGTCAAACGTCGGGCAAATCGTCTTGCCCTGCAGAGCCTCGATCGCCTGCTGCCCAACAAAAACAAACGCCAGGCCCGCGTACGATCCCAGCGCCTTCCCCGAAACGCCTGAAGCTATAAACAGCCGCCGCCCCGCCTCATTCAGTTCCACTGCGCCGAAGCTGCTTACGCAATCTGCGGCCACCGAAATCCCTCGCGACCCCGCAATCTCCGTCAGCCTCCTCAGATTGTTCAGTACCCCGGTGCTTGTCTCCAGGTGAACAACCCAAATCCACGGCGGCCGCCGCTCGATCGCCTGTTCAATCGCCCTGAAGCTCCACGCATCGCCCCACCCAAATCGGAGTTCGCGGTACTTCAGTCCCGCGCACGAAGCCTGTCTCACCAGCCGTTCGCCAAACTCACCATTGGCGACCACCAACCCCTCAGCATCCCCAAATGCGGCCCGCAGATTGCCCGCTACCGTGTCGTTCGCCAGCGTTCCCGATCCGCAAAGAATTACGCTTTCAAGTCCGCCCATCACCTCGCCGAGCCGGAATCGTGTCTCTTGATAAAGATCGATGAACTGCCGCGAGCGATGCGAGATCGGAACGCTATGAAAACCCTCAACCACTCGCGCCGACAAGGCGACAGGTCCCGGCAACAGAGTCTCCGCGTGATCTCTCCGCCATCGCGAACCGTAAAGTCGGGTTCGATTCACGAAGCGGGAGGGAGGTGCTTCGAGCGAGAGCCGCATCGGCACAAACGACGCTGCTCCGCAGGGCACTGCGGGCCCTATCGGTCGAAAGCCCATCTTCGAATACATGGGCAATCGCTCGGCAATGCCCGAAATCAAGAGATCGGAATAATGATGTGCCTTGGCGTAGGCGTGAACCTGCCAAAACAATCCCGCCAATACAGATCTTTTCCGAAACTTCGGCTGAATGGCCAGCAACCGGATTTCCAGGGGAGCGCGAAGCTCTGTGATCACGGTAAGGTCTTTTAGCCGGCTCGCGATCGAAAAGTCGGGTCCATCGTGAACAGAGATCATCCCCACGACCGACACGCCCTTGCATGCGATGAAATATCGATTTTGATTGTGGAATCGGTCGATCAGGCGGCCATCCGGAGTTCGTGAGTGCTGGCCAACCTCTTCTGCAAATATCCGATGATTGAGGCGGTGAATCTGCTCGATCTCATCCGGAGTTTCGGCTTGCTTGAACTGCATTCCGGTCATCTTTTCGTACCCGCAAATCGAGTGACACAACTGTAACATGCACTCCAGACCGCCTCGAATCAGAAATGCGCCTCTCATCTCCAGATTCCAACACTAGAGTTTTTTACCCTGCGAACCACATCCAAACGTCCTTTTGTGCACACCTCTATGTCCGGTGCAATACCATGCCTGCCCAGCAGGTGCCCCACCCGAAAAGCCCCTTTACCCGGTCATGGACGTGCGATAAACTGCGATGAATTGAAACAACGGAAACCTTATGGGAAGTTTGAAACGGCTGTTGCTTGTCGAAGATGAGCTGAAAGACCTGAAGTTTGCCTCCGATACGGCGCGTTCCATCGGAATCGAGGAAATCGAAGCACGGACAACCCTGCAAGCGGCCCGCAGTTATCTGGATAAGGCGCTTCAGGACGAAGTCCCCTTGCCTGATTGCATCGTTCTTGATCTGAATCTTGGCTACGAAAGTGGCTACGAACTACTCAGATATTGGCATTCCACGCCACGCCTGGCCCAAATCCCCGTCATTGTCTGGTCCATCCTGGGCGACGAACAACGAGAGATGTGCAAGCTTTTCAAGGTGGACTCTTTTGTGGCCAAGTGGGAAGGAGCCGAAGCATTTCGCGATGCCTTGGTTAAGCTGCAGCAGTCCCCGTCTCAATAAGGGAAAAATTTCAAATTTGCTGGTCTCTTCTGCTGGTTTTTCTGCATCTTACCTCTCTAAATCTTGGTGTGTGTCTACACTAACCTCGCCCACCGACCCTAAACCGCACAACCGTATTGCGAAAAATCTGGCAGGAGAACGTAATGAACGAGTTAGCGGAGATCATCTCCAAAAATGAAGAGCAGATCCGCGCCGAGTGGCTACGTGAAATGGGAAATTCCATCCAGCGCGCCGATCTCATCAGCAAAACGGAACTCGAAGAACAGTGCCAAGCGCTCCTGAGTGCCGTCGCGGCAGGGGTGAGGTCCAGCGGAGCCAACGACATTAGCGCTCCCGGCTGGAACACTGCCCGCGATCTGTTGCAGGATATTTCGGCCTCGCGCGCACGTCAGGGATTCGCTCCAGCGGATGTAGCATCGTTCGTTCTCTCGCTCAAGAAGCCGGTTTTTTCCGCCATACGTCGTGAAATGGCCAGTTCCCCCGACAAGCAATTTGAAGCCGTGTGGACGACAACCGAACTCCTCGATCGGCTTGCCCTCGTCACTACCGATACCTTTATGGCTACTCGCGAAGAGCTCATCTCCCGCCAGCAGCAGGAGCTATTGGAGCTTTCCACGCCCGTCGTGAAGCTATGGGACGGAATTCTTGCTCTCCCCATCATCGGTACGCTCGACAGCGCCCGTACCCAGGTGGTCATGGAGAGCCTTCTGCAAACCGTCGTAGCCACCAATTCGAAGTACGCCATCATCGACATTACTGGCGTGCCCACCGTAGATACTTTGGTTGCCCAACACCTGCTCAAAACCATCACCGCCGCGCGCTTGATGGGAGCGGAATGCATCATCAGCGGCGTCCGGCCGCAGATCGCGCAGACCATCGTGCACCTCGGCATCAATCTCGAAGACGTAGTTACCAAGGCCAAACTATCCGATGCCTTCGCACTCGCCCTCCAGCGAAGCGGCCGCAAGGTTGTCCGAGATGGCTCGGCCCCGGCAAGTCCGATCAGCGGTCTCTTTGCAAAGCGGGAGGAGTAAATGGAACGAATTCCTGTTCTTCGCATGGGTTCGCTCCTGCTGATCACCATCCAGGTCGACATGCACGACAAGCTCGCTCTTCAGTTACAGGATGACGTCACAGAGCGCATCTCCGATTGGGGATCGACAGGCGTGCTCATCGATATCTCCTCACTTGAAATCGTCGACTCGTTCATCGGTCGCATGCTGGCAAATATTGCCGCGATGTCGCGTGTCCTGGGGGCAGACACGGTTGTCGTGGGGATGCAGCCGGCAGTTGCCATTACGCTCGTCGAACTCGGTATGTCATTGCCCGGGGTACGTACCGCACTGAGCGTGGAAGCGGGAATGGAACTGCTCTTTGGATCAGTTCCCGGAACGCAGTCTGGATCGGGTGATGAGCGTCCTCAAGCGTGAATTGATGCCGCTGAAGAGCTCGAGTGATGTAGTGCTCGCCCGCCAGAAAGTCAGGCAGTGGGCCATCGAGCTTCGCTTCAGCCTTGTCGACCAAACCAAATTGGTTACCGCTGCCAGCGAACTCGCGCGCAATGCGCTCGATCACGGCAAAGGCGGCCAGATGTCTATTGAACACGTCGCAAACGGCGCTAAAACGGGGCTGCGCCTGGTCTTTGAAGATCAGGGCCCCGGTATTCCCGACATTGAACAAGCCCTCAAAGACGGATTCACCACAGGCGCGGGAATGGGCCTGGGACTGGGGGGCAGTAAGCGCCTCGTCAACGAATTCAGCATCGAATCAGAAGTAGGTAAGGGGACAAGGATCGCCGTAGTCAGATGGAAATAGCCTTCAGCGAATGGGTGGCTGTGACCGACGCCAGCTCGGTTGGCGAGGCGCGGCGTGCTGCGCTCACCGCGGCCCACCGGCTGGGCTTCGATGAAACGCGCTCCGGTGAACTCGCCTTGCTCGCCACAGAAGCTACGAGAAATGTTCTGGTCCATGGCGGCGGTGGCCAGGTCGTTATCTCGGGAATCAACGATACCGTTGGCCCCGTCGCTCGTATTCTCGCAATCGACAAAGGCGGTGGAATCGCCAATATCGCCGACGCAATGAGCGACGGCTACTCCACCGCAGGCACCATGGGCGGCGGCATGGGTGCCATGAAAAGAATGGCAACAAAGCTCGAAATCTTCACCGGGCGCACCGGCACCGTAATCCTGCTCGAGCTGGGCCAACATACTCCCAAAGAGATGCTTCAGATTGCCGGTCTCGCAGTGCCCCACCCGGGAGAACGTCTCTGCGGCGATAGCTGGTATTGCCACCACACCCCCGACCGCACCTTGGCAATCATTGCTGACGGCCTCGGACATGGATGGGGGGCCTCCGAAGCCGCCCAGGAGGCCATCGCGACATTTCGCCAGCGTGTGGACCTGGCCCCCGGACAGATTCTCGGCTACATACACGATGCCCTGCGAAAGACACGCGGCGCGGTCGCAGCAATCGCTGAGATTCGCCCGAGGGAGCAGGCCCTCATCTATGCCGGAGTCGGAAACATCTCCGGCGTCCTTCTCGCGGGCGGCTCGTCGCGCAGCCTCGTTTCGCACAACGGCACGCTGGGAATGTCCTCCCCGAAAATCCAGGAGTTCCGCTCGCCCTGGCCGCCGGACGCAATGCTCGTGCTCCATTCTGACGGATTGCATTCCAAGTGGGACCTCTCCTCCTATGCCGGACTGGCCTCGCGACATCCTGCAGTCATTGGCGGTGCGCTGCTTCGCGACTTCAGGCGACAGCGGGACGACACCAGCATAGTGGTAGTCAAGGCTGCATAACCATGTCCGTACCGATCATCCATCTCGCCCTCGTCACCGAACGCGACGTCGTTCACACGCGCCAGCGCGCCCGCGAAGTGGCCGCGGAACTCGGCCTCGATAACCAGGACCAGATCCGCATGGCCACCGCGACTTCTGAGATCGCGCGCAATGCATTCCGCTATGCGCGCAATGGCAAGGTCACTTTCGCGCTTGAGCTCGAACCGCCACAGCGCCTTGAAGTCACCGTGTCCGACTCGGGACCCGGTATTCGCAATCTCGACGAGATCTTCGAAGGCCGCTACAGATCCGAAACCGGCCTGGGCATGGGAATTATCGGTACCAGGCGCCTCATGGACGACTTTCAAATCGACACCTCGTCCGAGGGCACGACCATCCGCATGGCCAAGCGCATCCCCCATCACCGCGACACGTGGACTGCGCGTACCGCCAACGTGCTCATTCGCAAAATCCAGTCCCGGGCGCCGGAAAACCCCTATGAAGAAATCGAGCAGCAAAACCAGGAACTGCTCAGGATGCTGCAAGAGTTGCGTTCCCGACAGGATGAACTTGAGCTGTTGAACCACGAGCTAGAAGATACCAACCGCGGCGTAGTCGCCCTCTACGCGGAACTCGACGAACGCGCCGATTATCTGCGCCGCGCCTCAGAGCTGAAAACCAAATTCCTCTCCAACGTCTCCCACGAATTCCGTACCCCGCTGAATTCCATCATCTCGCTCGCCCGCCTGCTTATCGACAGGGTCGACGGAGATCTGAAACCTGAACAAGTGAAGCAGGTCCGTTACATCGAGTCCTCCGCCCGCGACCTTCAGGAAATGGTCAACGACCTGCTCGATCTCGCAAAAGTTGAAGCTGGAAAAATTCGTATGCGCCCCAAGCGGTTTGAGGTGCACGAATTGTTCAGTGCGCTCAAAGGCATGCTCAAGCCGCTGCTCGCGGACAATCAGTCCGTCGACCTCATCTTTGAAGACGCACCGGAACTTCCTCCCCTGCACACCGATGAAGGCAAGGTCTCGCAAATACTGCGAAACCTCATCTCTAACGCCCTGAAGTTCACTCCCAACGGACAGGTCATCGTCTCCGCGCGGATGCTCGAAAATCAGGACGTGCAATTCACCGTCGAAGACACCGGCATCGGAATCGCGCACGAGCATCATGAATCAATCTTCAGAGAATTCAGCCAGGTTGAAAATCCGCTTCAGGAGCGATATCGCGGCACGGGCCTCGGGCTGCCCCTATGTCGAAACCTCGCCATGTTGCTCGGAGGCAAAATATGGCTCGAGAGCGATCCCGGCCAGGGCTCACGTTTCTTCGTCTCAATTCCCTCCGTCTACATCGGCGAATCGGCTCAGTCTGAGGACGCCGCCACATCGCCAGGGCCGGACTTTCATCGCGCTCCTGTCTTGTTTCTTGAGCCCAACGTAGAAACAGCGCATGCGTTCGAATCTTTCCTGCGGGACTCTGAGTTCCAGCCCATCCTCATACATTCCACCGCACAAGCTGAGGTCTGGACCGCGCGACACACGCCTGCCGCTGTTGTTGCCGACATCTCCGCCGGCGACGATCAAACATCGGGTTTCATCGAAAATATTCGTCGAACAGCGCCTGAGCTGCCGCTCATTGTTACGAGCATTCATGACGAGCCTCGATCCGCATTCGTCGGCCGCGCGAGCCTCTTCCTGCCCAAGCCCGTAGATCGCGACACACTCCTCCGTGAGCTTCGTCGCCTGACATCGCAGACGGGCGTCCGCCGCATTTTGCTGGTCGACGACAACGAGGTCGCGCGCTACATCCTTCGCGATCTTCTCAACCAGCCATGGCTCGATATTCGTGAGGTAGCGAATGGCACTGCCGCCATCGCTGCTCTCAACGAGAGCCTGCCCGACGCATTAATCCTTGATCTGCTCATGCCCGATATCAGCGGCTTCGAAATTCTGCGGCGTTTACGGGCGCAGCCTGAAACCCAAAACTTGCCCGTGCTCATCTACACATCAAAGATTCTTTCTGATGCGGAAAAATCGCTGCTGGAATCCTTGCAGGCCGGCATCATCCGCAAAGAGGACGTCACGACGCGGCTTTCGGCGCAGCCCTTTCTCGAGTGGGTAAGATCCGTTGGATTGGGCCCCGAAGTTGCCCTGCGGGAGCCCAATGCCTAGCGCCATCCGCCCCCGCGTTCTAGTCGCCGACGATAGGGAGGAGAATCGTTATGTCCTCTCGCGTGTCCTCGATGGAGCCGGCTTCGATTGTGTGCAGACCGGGACAGGTCGCCAGGCGTTGGAACTCGCGCAGACACTGCCCGACGTGATCGTGCTTGACGTGCGACTCCCCGACATATCAGGCTACGAAGTCTGCCGCAGGATTAAAGACGACCCGCGCACCGCATCCGTCTCAGTCCTTCAGATCTCAGCGTCGTTTGTCTCGAGCGACGATCGCGTGCGCGCACTCGAAGCCGGTGCCGACGGCTATCTCACCCATCCCATCGATCGCATGGTGCTGGTGGCGACGGTGCGTGCGTTGCTCCGTCTGCGAACAGCCGAAGCCGTTGCTCGCAAAGCAGCGGAGCAGTGGCAGTCCACCTTCGACGCCCTCGCTGAAGGCATCGCCCTGGTCAATGCAGGCGGGAGTCTCATTCGATGGAATCGTGCCTTTGAAGAAATCTGTGGTTGCAAAGCGCACATGAAGGCCGGTGACGATGCCGTCGCATTAATCGAAAAATTATTGGGTACCGCCGAACCCTTGAAACGCCGCGAAGGGCGCTACAACGCTGAGTTCGCCATCGCCAACCGAACCGTTGAGCTTTCCGTCAATTCCGTTGGAACGGAAGGCGCCGGAAAAGAAAAAATCCTCATCCTCGCAGACATCACAGACCGCAAACTCGCCGAATACGCTATCTTGACGGCAGAAAAGCTTGCAGCTACGGGCAAGCTGGCCAACGCGATCGCTCACGAGATCAACAACCCGCTCGAGGCACTCACGAACCTGATCTACCTGGCGGGATCTTCAACTTCGCTCGAATCGATTCAGGGTTTTCTCGCTCATGCCAATGAAGAGCTTGCGCGGATTTCGCGAATCACCAAGCAATCGCTGGCCTTCCATCGCGATTCCCAGCGCCCCGTCCTTGTAGATGTTGGCGCGCTCGTGAGCGAAGTGGCGGCACTGTTTGAACGATCCGCAGCGGTGCGCCACGTGCGATTCGTTTGTAAAGTGCAGCCCGGCATCACTATTTGCGGATTCCCCGGCCAGCTTACTCAGGTCTTCGGCAATCTGATTCGAAACGCCGCAGAAGCAGCGCCGACCGATTCTGAAGTCGCAATTCGAATCAAGTCGGTTCATCGTGCAGGACGCGAAGGTGCGCGCATCACAATCCATGACCGTGGCTCCGGCATCCCTCCGGACATCAAGCACAAGTTATTTGATCCCTTCTTTACCACCAAGGACCTCAAAGGCTCCGGCCTGGGACTATGGGTTTCGAAAACCCTCGTCGTGAAACACGAAGGCACCATCCGCTTTCGCTCTTCAGAATGCGTTCATCGCTGCGGAACGACCTTTGAAGTATTTCTTCCCATGGGGAATATGAGACCGCAAAACGCTATCTAGTTCTCGATACGCGGCGGCGCCTTTACGACTGCGTCGTCGCGCCGCGATTCATCACGTCTCGCCCGGCGAAATCATTCACAACCCATTCGCTCAGCGGAAATTGCTTCCGGCAATCAAGACATCCCGTCGCCACAAACCGAGCTGAGCAGTTCGGGCACACTGCTCCGGTTTGAAACGTGTCGAACTTCTGCCCGCATTGTGAGCATCCCCAAAAAGCCCCCAGTGGTGGCGCTGTCCGGCAACTCGGACAGGCAAACCCGTTACGTCGCGGCAACTTCGCCACGCGCAACAACGCTCGCGCCTGTTGCAGCCCTCCCCAGCAATTCATCAGCATGAAAGCACATACGATGCCGAGCCACACCGAGCGCAGATACACAGCCAGCGCGACTACGCCCACAATGCCCACGAAGCCGAGAGTCGTCGCCACCATCAGGCTTCGAGCACGCCCCAGCACAAACCACAACAGCGAACGAAGAATCTGTCCGCCATCCAGTGGATAAACCGGCAGCATATTGAAGACCAGCAGCGAGGCATTGATAAATAACACCGCGCGCGCCAGCAGGTAGACATTGGGCATCGTCATCGCCCATCCTGCCGACTTGCTAAACGTCACAATCGCATACAAAACAGGCAGCAGCGCTACGTTCACGAGTGGCCCGGCCGCAATGCTCCAGAGCGTAGCGCCCGGCCGTTGCGGCGGATCCACATAGGCCACTCCGCCCAGCGGCCAAAGCATGATTTGATCCGCGGTTCCGCCCACCGATCGGCAGGCCATGGCATGCCCAAACTCGTGCAACAGCACAATCAGGAACAGTGCCAGGTACTCCAGAATGTGCCACGTGATCGAACTGTATCTGCCCTTGCTCTGGATTTCGTATGCTGCCACGACAAACCAGGACCAATGCAAAAACAGGTCCACTCCGGCGATGCGAAACAGATGAATCGAGCCTTGACGGGAATTCGGCATTTGAGTAGCTATACTCTATGCGGATTGACCCTTCCAATCAACCCGCATATTGAAATGCTGCTCCTAGGCTTTGATTTTCCTTACGCCAGCTTCCACGGCGCGCGATAAGGTCGCGAAAGCAGTTCGCTTGCCGCTGGGTCATTGAGAATCTTTTCCTGCGCGACATCCCAGTGAATCTTCCGTCCGACGAGCATTGAGATGAGCCCAAGATGTCCCGGAAGCGTAGAGTGGTGCGCCGTCTGCACCGGAGTAATTGTGGGCTTGCGCGATTTCACGCAGTCCAGAAAATTCCGCCGATGCTCCGAAGACTCGTACAAGCGGACGGTGCGCAGATTTTCGGCAAGCGGTCCTTCCTTGAGCCACTCCGGATTCGACGCATCAAATCCGCTCCGATCCACCCACACCCAGCCGTCCGTGCCAATCCATTTCGTCCCCATGCTGATTGCTGGCGAGCCACCCGCGATCGTCATCCTCACATCGACGGGATACTGCGTGACTTCCTTCTTGTACACACACTCCACGTCGTACTTCGTCGCCGTGTTCCACACCGCATTCATAGCGGGAAATTCTCCGTGTGCCTCAATCTCCGAAGGCCCGCTCAAATCGAATCCCATACCCCAGTGCGCAATATCGCCATGGTGCCCGATCCAATCCAGCAATTGACCGCCGCCCGTGTTGTAGTTCCACCGCCAGTTTTGATAAACCCGCACGTCGATGTAAGGCTCCATCTTCGATGGGCCGATCCAGCGGTCATAATCCAGGTCAGCCGGCGGTTGCGTTACAGCCAGATCCCACGCAGGTGTTCCCGGCACAATCTGGGCGGGGCTCGTAATCTTTTCCGGCAGCGACTCAAGCTTCTTCAGCAACGCCGGCACAGTCCCCGGAAAATCATGATGTCCGCCCGGCAGCCCAACCTCAACATGAGTAACTGTTCCGATCAACCCATTGCGCACAATCTCCGCCGCCTTGTGAAACTGCGGCACCGAACGCTGCCACGAACCCGTCTGCCAGATAATTCCATTCTTCTCGACCGCCTTCACAATGGCCTGTTGTTCCGCCACCGTGCGCGCCAGGGGCTTCTCTCCGTAAATGTCCTTCTTGCGATTCGCCGCTTCCGTCGCTACAATCGCGTGCCACTGATCGGGAATTGCGATCATCACCGCGTCAATATCATCACGCGCCAGCAGTTCGCGATAGTCGTGATACGCCTTGCAATCCGTGTTCCCGTACTTCGTATTGATCGTGTCGACGGCCGCCTGCAGGTGAAGGGTGTCGATGTCGCATGCCGCCACTACCTGGCAATCATCCATCGTGAGAAAGGCCTTCGTGTTGGCCGGACCCATCATGCCCCAGCCAATCACGCCGATCGTGATGCGGTTCGACGCGGAAGGTCGCGCCGCCCATCCACTGCGAGACAGTGCCGCCGCGGCTCCCGCTGCCTGAATAAACCGCCTGCGTGTGAACGAAGAATTATGACTTGTGTCCGATTCAAAGTTTTTCACTGTAGTCTCCAAATTTCTTTCGCTGTGCGCCAGTGACCGCTCGCAATCAACCGTCATTAGCGGCCCGTTGCATGGCTGAAATGGATGCACCGGCAGTCTAGCATGCAGACACTATTTCGAACTTGGAGCCAAATCTCAGCGTCCCGCTGTCGCAGATCAGCCTCCCAACCGCGCCCCGCGCCCGTAAGCACACCGCTAACTTAACGACATTTGAAGCCTGGGTGACTCCAGAAGCCCGACGTGCATCGAAACAACTTATGTCGAAGCAGGAAACTCCACTGCCGGTCACTTCCTCCATAGAGCCGGAGTGGGCCTCCGATGCTCGTGCCTGCTATCAGGGCGTCATTCGCGCGCTCCAATGCGCGCGCGTACCTTTCGCCGTTAGCGGAGGCTTCGCATTTCATCACCATACCGGAATCTGGAGAGCGACCAAGGACCTCGATCTCGTAATGGTGCCGAGCGCCGTTCCAGAAGCATTCGAAATTCTTGTTCAACAAAACTTCGAAACATACATTCAGGATCCCGTCTGGCTGGCCAAGGCCCGCCGCGGAGACTACTTCGTCGACATCATCACCGGCGTTGGCAATGCAACCATGCCGGTCGAAGAGAGCTGGCTCGATCGCGCGGTTGATGACGAAATTCTCGGCATCCCGTGCAAGGTGATTGGCCCTGAAGAATTGATTGCTTCCAAGCTTTTCGTTACCCGCCGCGAACGCTTTGACGGTGCCGATATCGCTCACCTCGTGCGCGCTCGCGGCAGACACCTCGATTGGGACCGCCTGCAGGAACTTACCGATCCACACTGGGAGATGCTCTACTGGTCGCTTGTGCTCTTTGCATACGTCTATCCTGCCCACGTCGCGCTCGTTCCGAAATCCGTTTGGTCCGACCTCACCCATCGTTTTCTTGAGCACGTCAAGAACCCAAGTCAGGCTGAGCCCTTCCGCGGCTCCCTCGTCGATCCCAAAATGTTCGCCATCGATGTGAATGAGTGGGGTGAACGCGACCTCTATCGCGAGCTCTGCGAAACCTATCCGCAGCCCTTGCCAAGCGAAGGTACCACCAGGGGTAAAGAATGAGAGTTGCTGCTGTCGCTGACATTCACCTCGCGGCAGATAACCGGGAGAGGGACATCAGCCAGTTCTCCCTTGTCAACGAGCTAGCGGACGCGCTCGTAATCGCAGGCGATTTTACAAACCACGGCATGCCCGACGAGATGCGTACCTGCCTCAATGTCCTCGAACACGTCCGCATTCCCATCATCGCTGTTCTTGGCAATCACGACCACGAAAGCGGACATCAGGACGAACTGGCGGGCATGCTTCGGCTCGCCGGTGTGAACTTGCTCGATGGCCATTGCTTCGAAATCGACAACGTTGGATTCGCTGGCACCAAGGGCTTCTGTGGAGGCTTCGCCCCACACGAGTTAATGCCTTTCGGCGAAGCAGGAATCAAAACCTTTGTCGAGATTGCAGAGCGCGAAGCCATCAAGCTCGACTTCGGCTTGGCTCAGCTTCACACGCACATCAAAATTGCGATCACGCATTACGCGCCGATCAAAGAGACGATCCTCGGCGAGCCCGAGCCCATCTTCCCCTTTCTCGGCAGCTCCCGGCTGGCGCGAGTGCTCGAACACCATAAGCCCGCGCTCGCGCTGCACGGCCACGCGCATCACGGCACATTCTCCGCAACGACAAAATCAGGCGTTAAGGTCTGCAACGTTGCGCTCCCTATTCTGCGGCAGCGCGCAGAACCACATCCCTTCATGATTTTCAACTTCGACTGAATCCAGATTCGCCTCAGCTGCCTTCTCTCTGTAAACTGCATTTCGAGTGGAGGAAAGTATGACCCTCGATTGGCAAAGCGGAGCCCTTGCAGAAGGCCTTGCCTGCTATTGCAAATGCGAATATTTCCTCGCTCATGAACACTGGGAGAGCGTCTGGCTCCAATTGCATGACCCCGAGAAAAGCTTTCTCCAGGCGCTAATCCAAGTCACAGCCGCATTTCACCACCTCCATACCGGAAACACCCGCGGCGGTTTGTCCTTGCTGCGAAGAGCTATGCGGCGGCTCGAACTGGCTCCCGACTGCTTCGCAGGCATCGCCGTCGCTCCCCTGCGGGCAGAAATCGGCGCGTTGCTTGAAGCGCATGAAAATGGAGCGCCATTCACCGTCGCAATCCCCCAAATCCGCCCCGCTGACCCGCATCCCTAATCCGCGTTAGACGTACACGGCGGTATATTTATCCGATACCAATGTTTGAGCGCTCGAAGTCCTGATCCTTGTCAAGCTGCGAGACCGAATCCAGTTTCTCGCCGAATGGAGAAATATGACCGACCCAATTTCCAAAATGCTCGATGCTCTGTCGCGAAGGGATTTCCTTCGCATCGGCAGCCTGACTGCCATGGCTGTCAGCATCCAGCCTCTCGAGGCGCAGACTGCAAAGCCCAACGCCGCCACTATGATCGGGGTGCCGTTCGCTGCGGGTACTTCAAGGGTGGGCATCATTGGCACCGGCGGAAGAGGCACCAGTCTCCTCGAAAATCTGCTCGCAGCCGATGTAAAGGTTCTCGCGCTCTGCGATGTCGTTCGTGAAAAGGCGGAAAACGCGCAATCACTCGTCGTGAAAGCCGGGCAGAGCAATCCGGAACTCTACACAAATGGCGATCACGCCTTCGAGTCACTCGTCGCCAGAGATGACCTCGATCTCGTCATCATCGCAACTCCTTGGAACTGGCATGTGGAGATGGCCGTCGCCACCATGAAGCACGGCAAGCACGCCGCCGTCGAAGTCCCCGCCGCCACAACCATTGAAGATTGCTGGAAGCTCGTCGACACCTCAGAAGAAACGCGCCGCCACTGCATCATGCTTGAGAACTGCTGCTACGGTTACAACGAAACCCTGGTCTTGCGACTGGCCCATGCCGGGCTTTTTGGCGATCTCCTCTATGGCGAAGGCGCATACATTCACGATCTTCGCGAAGAACTTTTTTCAACCAAGGGAGAAGGCCTCTGGCGCCGCACCGCGCACACCCAGCGTGACGGCAATCTATATCCAACACACGGCCTGGGCCCGATCGCAAACTACATGGGCATTCAACGGGGCGACCGGTTCGACTACATGGTCTCCGTCAGCACCCCGCAGCGCGGACTCGATGCATATCGAAAGGAAAAAATTCCCAGCTCCGATCCAAGATGGGCCGAGCGATACATCAACGGAGACATGAATACTTCGATCATCAAGACTGCGAATGGCCTCTCGATTACGCTCAAGCACGACACCGTCAATCCGCATCCCTACGACCGCATCAATGCCCTTGCGGGCACCAAAGGAGCGTTCGCGGACTATCCGCCCCGCATCTATTTCGATGGCCAACCCGGCGACGAAGCATGGGGAAGCATCGATTCCTACAAAGACCATCAGCATCCGCTCTGGAAAGCGGAGGGCGACATCGCGAAGAAACTCGGCGGCCATGGTGGAATGGACTACATCATGCTCTACCGGTTGATTCAATGCATGCGCGAAGGTCTCGCGCCCGATATGGATGTGTACGACGCCGCTGCCTGGTCAGCTCCCGGCCCACTCAGCAGGACGTCCGTCGCAAACGGAAGCGCTCCCCAAAAATTCCCCGACTTCACGCGAGGAAAATGGCAGGAACGCTCAGCCTCGCAAATAGCAACGCAAAGTTAGCGGGGTCAGAAGCGTCATTCAAATCACTCCGCAGGGAACACCCTGAAGTAATCGACGAGCGATAACCCGCGAGCGCATAATTGTTGCAGATTTCAAGGGATTCTTGTTGACACTCTCTTTGAATCCGCGCTATTGTCGCTTTCGCCGATCTAGAACAGCCTTCCCCGGCGCCTCCCTGGCCAGCAATCTTCTGGCCGCTCCTTTTCGTCGGCAAGGCTAGTCACGTTCGGCTCAACCGGGCCCCTTCCCCAACTTGTTGCTTCGTGCACATCACGCGTTGTATCTACCCAATTCTCGCGCCTATGTGCGGCCCTGCGTCTGAGACAAGCTTTCAGCGGACTCGGCGGCAGTCCAGTCGGTTCGATTCGTCGCGTGCATTGGCGAAAGAAAGGTGAGAGGAAAATGAAAATCAGGTCCCTTTTCTGTTGTACCGGCACGAATCAGTCAGCGTTTAAACGGGCAGCATCGTTGCTCCTTAGCGGAACCGCAGTCCTGCTATTGCAGGCGGCCGTGGTCCAGCCGGCGTTCGCGCACTTCCTTACTGTTACGGCAACCGCAAGTTGCAGTAACGGCGCTGCGGTCATCAACTACACGGTGACATCCTGGAATCAGGATCCCGCCAACCCCGGGGGCACAAACCCTGAGATTGATGTCCTCTTTAACGGGATCAAGGTGGACGAGGAGCCATTCCTTTCCAACACAACTCCAGCCAACCAATTCAGCAACACGTTGCCGGCGCCCCCAGGTACCAATAACGTCGATGTGACGGCGGTCGCTGCACAGGCTTGGGGCGATGGCTTTGCAAGCGGCCAATCCTCCACAGTGAATGTCTTAATCCCCACGGACTGCGCTCCTGGAACCGGTCGGTTCACCGGCGGAGGAAAGCAAGTCACAGTGAATCTTGTGAACGGCGATCCTGTCGTCGTCACCAAGGGATTCGAAGTTGACTGCGATCTGCACACCCCTTCGAACAATCTCGAGATCAACTGGGAAGGCAACCAGTTCCACATGACTTCTTTCAACGCGGCGGTTTGCACTTTGGTAAAGAAGCCGAATCCTCCCACAGCGCCGGTCAACACTATTGTTGGCATGGGTACCGGTCGATATAACCAAACCGATGGTTACACCGTTATCTTTGAATTGGTTGATAACGGAGAGCCGGGCACGCAAGACGAGATTAGCTTTAAGATCTACCAGACCTCCAATCCCAGCAACGTTGTCCTGCAAATCCCCCTGAGCTTTATTACAGGCGGAAATGTGCAGGCCCACGTCGATCAGAAGTAACACCGAGAGCACGAACGAAGTTGGAAGGGCGGCTCAGGCAGACTTGCCGGGCCGCCCTTACACATCCGCACAGGTTCTCGGTGAGTCTCGGTCTCGCCCCGTCCCAGCGGCCCACACCGCCCACGGTTTCCTTTTCAGGCCATTATTCGATACCCTCAAAGGACAGCACCGCATCACCGCGACCGGAGAATTGCACCCTGGGAATGACTGAAACCGAAAACCATTTGCTTGCCGTGGCCTACCCCGCCGAGTTCATCGCCGGCGCCCGTTCCGCCGTCACTACCTGCCTGCGAATCTCGCCCGCCGAAAAGGTCACCCTCATCACCGATCGCGTCACCGAACCCATCGCCGCGGCCATCGCCGAGCAGCTTGCCGAGCTCGATTGCCAGTGGAACGCCTTCATCCTTGAAGACCTCGCCCCGCGCCCTCTCGTTGACATGCCCGCCGCCGTCCTCGCCGACATGGAAACCTCGCAAGTCTCCATCTTCGCCGTGCAGGTCCAGCCCAACGAGCTCCACTCCCGCATGCAGATGACCGACGTCGTCAACCGCCGTCGCATGCGCCACGCTCACATGGTCAACATAACGCCCGAAATCATGTGCCAGGGTATGCGCGCCGACTTCAATCTCGTCGATCGCCTCTCGCAGCAGGTCCTCGACCGCGTTCGCAAAGCCACCCGCATCCGCGCCACCACCGCCGCCGGCACCGACATCACCGCCGAAATGAACCCCGACTACAAATGGTTCAAAACCTCCGGCATCATCTCTCCTGAAAAGTGGGGCAATCTCCCCGGCGGTGAATGCTTCACCTCTCCCGGCGAAGTCAACGGCACCTTCGTCGTCGACGGAGTAGTAGGGGACTGGCTCTGCGCCCGCTACGGCCTCCTCGCCTCTACCCCGCTCACGATTCAGATCGCCGCCAACCGCATCGTTTCCTGCTCCAGTTCTAACAAGCAGCTTGAAGCCGATTTCTGGGCCTACACTCACACCGACGAAAACTCCGACCGCGTTGGCGAATTTGCCATCGGCACCAACCTCGGCATCGAGCGCGTCATTGGAAACATCCTGCAGGACGAAAAATTTCCCGGCATCCACATCGCCTTCGGCAACCCCTACGGCGAACACACCGGCGCCCCTTGGCGCTCCGGCACACATATAGATGTAGTGGGATTGGGCTTCAACATCTGGCTAGATATCGGCGAACCCGGCAACTACCAAACCGAACAAATCATGCAAAACGGCAGATTCCTAGTCGCGGCTTAGCGCCGAACAAATCCCCAACCCTGAGCACAGTTCCCATCGCTGCCGTCCTCTACTCGCAACTTCACCCCGCGGGAATCTAAGGAACCACGGTTTCGTTCACGGGTGCAGACACGTGCGGATTGAAGGAACTCGTCTCCCAGAAGGATGCAGTGACGACGTGAGTTCCGGCGCTTAGCTGTGAAGTCGTGAAGGTCGCTCTGCCATTCAGGAGCTGCACGAATCCGATACCCTTCGGTCCATCCTTAAACGCAACCGTACCTGTCGGCACGCCTGCTCCCGGAACACTCGCCGCAATGGTTGCGGTAAAGGTGACCGGTTGACCGGCGCGAACGGATCCCGTGCTGCTTGTGAGAGAGAGCCGCGTACCGCCAAGATTCAGCAACAAACCTAGGG
>Ga0207683_10000489_pt1 | contig 36577 bp, 31 predicted proteins | sample KBSM73metaG_FD_184333 | JGI IMG/M metagenome (GOLD analysis project Ga0207683, IMG submission 184333) | Miscanthus rhizosphere microbial communities from Kellogg Biological Station, Michigan, USA - KBS M7-3 metaG (SPAdes) (version 2) | ecosystem: Host-associated > Plants > Roots > Rhizosphere >... | reverse complement strand
CCGGCCAAGCCCGGCGAATCTGCCCGGATCGTCGATGCGACGGGTCGTACCATCGCGCGCGTCAGCGGAGCGCCAGTCGCGTGGTCGCCCGACGGGAGCCTGCTGCTGTTCAGGCGCGGCCACGCGCTGCTGCTCGGCGATCCGCGCGACCTCGGGCGGGCGCGCACGCTCCTGCAGAGCTGGGCTGCCGGCGGCGCGTCATTCACGCCGGACGGCCGCTACGTCTCGACCGGCGACAGCACGGGCAGGCCGATACTCGTGCCCGTGGCCGGCGGTCCGCCGATCCGCGGATTCGCCTTGGGGAGCGCCGTCTGGTCACAGGACGGACGGGTGGCGTACATCGGAAGTCCGTCGCGGGTGCGGCCCGGCGTGACCATCCCCGTGTTCATCGCCGGCAGCCGCGGCGAGCATCCGCACCTGGTCGGGCGGTTTCCCTGGGACGATCACGGCGAGGCCGATCTCGCCTGGGCGCCTGGCGGCAAGCGCCTGCTGTTCCTCACCGTGAACACCTGCAACGGCAGCGACCTCTTCGGTGTCTCGCCCAGCGGGGGTCCCGCGGTCCAGCTCACGCACGATCAGCGCGATCTCGAGTCACCCGCGTGGTCGCGCGACGGAACGAGGCTCGCCTATGCGGCGCGCGACTTCACCTGCCACCTGGGCGACGGCCTGCCGACCCACCTCGAGACCGTTCATGCCGACGGCAGCGCGGCGCAGCGCGTGACCGACGACGGCGACACCAACGCCGGCAGCTTCGACGGGGATCCGGCGTTCAGCCCCGACGGCACGCAGATCGCGCTCGACCACGGGACGTTCAACGACCTCTCCCTGCAGGTCGTCCCCGCAAGCGGCGGTGACCGCACGACGCTCGTGCCGCCCGGGCCGGGCGCGCCCTCGAGCCTGGCGTGGTCACCCGATGGCACCAAGATCGCCTTCGTGTCGGCGGGCTCGTCGATCAAGGTCGTTCCCGCGAGCGGTGGCCCGCCGCAGCTCGTCGCAACGATCCCCGCGCGCAAGTTCTGTAGCTCGGGAGGCATAGCATGGTCTCCCGATGGCACTCGGATAGCCGTGGCCGGAGACGCCGGCATCGATCTGGTGACGCTCGATCCGGCCCCGAGCGTGCACCTCGCGATCGCCGTGCGCTGCGCCGAGTACCCGTCGTTCTCACCCGACGGGACTCAGATCGCGTTCGACGCGCCCGCCGAGGACGCGCTCGGCATTCAGACGGCGATCATGGTCGCCGGCATCGACGGGACGAACATCCGAACCCTCAGCACCGTGCCGTTCCGGCAGAGCGTGCATCCGACCTGGCAGCCGGCCTGACCGCCCGAAAACAGAGGCGTGGCGACCGGCTCAGGCTGCCGGCCGCCACGCGGTCGCGCTGCATCCTCGGCTGACGAGTGCCGGAGAGGTGTCGAGGGGGAGAGCACCCGAAAGGCGGTACCAGCGCGTCGTGAGCGGGGTTTTCGACGCCGTGGGGCCTGCTCCTCCCGAGCACCCCGGGCGTCTAGCCTTGCGCTGGAACCTGCGGTTGCGAGACGGGAGGCGGAGGCGTGCGCGATCGCGCTCGGGCGGTCATCATCGGAGGCGGCATCACAGGCTGCAGCGTGGCCTACCACCTCGCGCGCGCCGGCTGGAGCGACCTCGTCCTGCTCGACAAGGGCGCGCTCACGAGTGGCTCCACGTGCCACGCCGCGGGCCTCGTCACGCAGTTCAACCCGTCGCCGACGATGATGCGCTTCCGCCGCTACAGCATCGAGCTGTACCGCGAGCTGGGCGTGTTCGAGACCGTCGGCAGCGTGCGCATCGCGTCCAGCCCGGAGTCGCTCGCCGAGCTGCAGCGCGGTGTCTCACGCGCGCGGGCAATCGGCCTCGAGGTCGAGCTGGCCTCACCGGCCGAGACGCTCCGCCTGTTGCCGCAGGCCAGTTCCGAGTCGCTCTACGGCTCGGTCTACATGCCCGGGGACGGCAACCTCGATCCGCACTCGGCGACCTACGCTCTGGCAGGCGCGGCCCGCGACCTCGGCGCGGAGATCCGCACGGGTGAGCGCGTGACGGGCATCGAGCTCGGACCGCGGCACGAGGTGCGGGCGGTGCTCACCGAATCGGGCCGCATCGAGACCGAGGTCGTCGTCAACGCAGCGGGCATGTGGGGGCCACAGGTAGCTGCCATGGTGGGCGCGCAGCTCGTCTCGACACCGGTCGAGCACCAGCACATCGCCCTCGCCGCCGTGGAGGGCCACGAGCTGCCCCACGACCTGCCGTGCTTCCGCGACCCGGACTACCTGGTCTACGGCAAGTCGGAGGCGGGCGGGGCGCTCTTCGGAGGCTACGAGCACGATCCCGCCGCACGCTGGCTGGACGGCGTCCCGTGGGATCACAGCGAGCGCACCGTGCCGGCCGACGAGGCTCGCTTCGCGCCGCTCATGGCAGGTGCCGCGAAGCGCTTCCCGTTCCTCGCCGACGCCGGAGTCGTCAAGCTCGTGTGCCATCCGGATGCGATGACGCCCGACGGCAACCCGCTCGTGGGCGAGCTGCCGGGTGTGCCCGGCTTCTTCGTCGCAGCCGGGCTCTCGCTCAACGGCTTCGGTGGCGCGGGCGGCATCGGCAAGGCGATGGCCGAGCTCGTGACGAGCGGCGAGAGCGAGCTGGATCTCCAGTCCTACCGCCCCTGGCGCTTCGGCGCCGTGCACCGGGATCCGGTCTACGCGTCCGAGAACGCCCGCGAGGCCTACCGCTACTACTACCGGCTGCGCTATCCGCTGGACAGCGACGTGCTGGGCCGCCCGAAGCGCACGAGCGCGCTGCACGAGCGCATGCAGGACGCGGGCGCGGTCTTCGCCAGCAAGAACGGCTGGGAGCGCGCCGACTACTGCGAGCCTGGAAAGCCATGGCGGAGGGCGGGGGAGGAGCAGCGCGCATTCGGATGGGCCGAGCCGCCCTATTCGGGCGTGCTGGCGGAGGAGTCTGCCGCCCTGCGCGAGCGCGTGGGCCTGATCGACATGACCTCCTTCGGCAAGATCGCCGTCGAGGGCCCGGGCGCGGCTGCCCTGCTCGAGCGGGTCTGCGATGCGCACGTCGACCGCAGCCCGGGCAGCGTCGTCTACACGCAGTTCCTGAACGAGCGCGGCGGCATCGTGGCGGACGTGACCGTGACGCGCCTGGGGGAGCAGCAGTTCCGCGTCGTCACCGGCGCCGCGGCGATCGACTCCGATCTCGGCTGGCTGCGGCTGCACATGCGCGCCGGCGACGACGCGGTCGAGCTGCGCGACGAGACCGACGCTCTGTGCGTGATCGGGATGTGGGGCCCGCACGCGCGCGACGTCCTGCAGGCCGTCACGCAGGACGACGTCTCGGCTCCGGTCTTCCCGTTCGGCCGCGGACGTGCGCTGGACGTGGGGGGCGGGCGGGTCTGGGCGCAGCGCATCACCTACGTCGGCGAGCTCGGATATGAGCTGTACGCAGAGCCGGGGTGGGGGGTGCAGGTGTGGGATCGGCTCTCGGCGGCGGGCGCCAGGTACGGCATCCGGCCGGTCGGATACCGCGTGCTCGACTCGTTGCGCATGGAGAAGGGCTACAGGGCCTTCGGCAGCGACCTGACTGCGGGCGACACGCCGGACGAGGCAGGCCTCGGCTTCTGCGTGGCGCTGGAGCGCAAGGGCGAGTTCACAGGGCGCGCGGCGGTCGAGGCGCAACGGGAGCGCGGCATCGAACGCCGGCTGCGCACGCTGCTCGTCGGAGAGGGGGCCTACGAGTGCGTCTACGGCGGCGAGGCGGTGCTGGCGGCCGGCGCCGTCGTCGGCCGCGTCCGCAGCGCCGCCTACGGCTACACGGTGGGCCAGATGATCGCCAGTGCGTATCTGCCACGCGAGCTCGCGCCCGATACGCCCCTGACGGTCGAGGCGCTCGGCGCACGGCTGGCTGCAGAAGTGGCGGCCGATGTCCTGTACGACGCCGAGAACGTCCGCGTCCGCTCGTAGGCGCCTGAATGGGAGGAGTTGGGATGACAGACGGTGAAAACGCGCGCCCGGCCGCGCTGGCCGCGATCGGCGGCACTCCGATCGTCCGACTGGAGCGGATTCCGGGCGCCGATGCGGCCGAGGTCTGGGTCAAGCTCGAAGGGGCGAATCCGACGGGCTCCTACAAGGACCGGATGGCGCTCGCGATGATCGAGGGCGCCGAGCGGGACGGTCGTCTTCGCCCGGGCCAGACGGTCGTCGAGTACACGGGAGGCTCGACCGGCTCGTCGCTCGCATTCGTGTGCGCGGTCAAGGGCTACCCGACACGAATCGTGTCGTCCGACGCATTCGCGGAGGAGAAGCTCGCGACCATCCGCGCGTTCGGGGCGACGCTCGAGATCGTCCGGAGCCCGGAGGGCATCACACCGCAGCTCATCGGCCTGATGCGCGAGCGGGCGTTCGCGATCGCCGACGAGATCGGCGGATTCCGCACCGACCAGTTCCAGAACCACGACATGCCGACCGGTTATCACGCGATGGGCGAGGAGATCCTCGAGCAGCTCGACGGCCGCGTCGACGCATGGGTCGCGTACGTCGGCACCGCAGGATGCTTCGTGGGCGTCGGCGGGACGCTGCGCAAGCGGCTCCCCGGAATCCGCCGCGTGGCGGTCGAGCCGGGGGAATCGGCGGTTCTCTCGGGCCGCGAGCCGGGCACGCATCGCATCGAGGGTGGCGGCGTGGGGTTCGTGCCGCCGATGCTCGACGCCGAGCGTGACATCGACGAGGTGCGCGCCGTGCCGCAGGCCGAGGCGTTCGAGATGGCACGCAGGGCGGCACGCGAGGAAGGCGTCTGGTCGGGGCCGTCGACCGGCGCGAACCTCGTCGCGGCGGTGGCCGTGGCGCGCGAGCTCGGCCCGGGCCACCGCGTGGTCACGGTCGCAGTCGACTCCGGCCTCAAGTACCTGGGCGGGGCGCTCTACCGGCAACCGTCCTGAGCCGGCGCGAAGCCGCTCTGGGATACTCCCGCCATGTTGATCCTGCTGCCCAACTGCGAGTGCTGCGATCGCGACCTGCCGCCCGAGAGCGATCAGGCACGCATCTGCACGTACGAGTGCACGTTCTGCGCCGACTGTGCCGAGGGGCGATTCGGTGGCATCTGCCCGAACTGCGGCGGAGACCTGGTGCGTCGCCCGATCCGCCCGGCGGAGAAGCTGCTGAAGCACCCCGCCGCGACGGAGCGCTTCACGAAGGCCCATCCGGAGTGCGTCTCCTGACCCGACCGCAACGTTCGGGGCCAGACCCCGAACGTTGCGCCTGAGAGGCCGAGAGCGGGGCTCCAGAGGGCCCCGCTGCCTCGATTCAGGCGTTACTTGTCATAATCATGATTATCGTGCAGTGACGGGGGAGGCCTCGGGAGCGGCCTCGATCGGCGCCAGGGCCGGTTGCGCGACCCGGCTCGGCCAGCACAGCGCCGCGACGCAGCCTCCGAGCGCGAAGATCGTGCCGGCGGTCGTGAACGTCGCACGCTGCCCGAGCGCACTGGACAGCGGCACGACCGCGATCTGACCGACGACGATCATGCTGAACGTCACGGCGTACGCGAATCCGATCGTGCTCGCGCGCTCGTGCGGCGGCGTCTCGCGCTGCATCATCGTGCGGAACCGCACGATGATGATGCCGTTGCCCATGCCGCCGACGATCGACAGCAGCCCGGCGATCCACAGCTCGGGCGCGATGCCGAAGCCGCCCCAGCCGATCGCCAGCAGCGCCATGCCGCTGAGATAGCCCGCGTGACGCGCCGGCAGGCTCGTGCCGATGGCGATGCCGACGGCATCCAGCGCCATGATGCCGCCCACCTCGAGGTTGGAGGCGCCGTAGGTGTCGCGCAGCGTCGGCACGATGGCTGCGATCGAGATGCCGAGCGCGACCGAGGCCACCGGCAGGCTGAAGATGATCATGCGCAGCGCGGGCGTGTGCAGGCAGCGGCGCGCGCCGACGAGCGAGCGCGCCAGCCAGGCGCGGCTGCCGGCGATCCTCGCATCGGGCGAGGGCGGCGCCTTCCTCGGCACGCGGCTGAAGGCCAGCAAAAGCGCGCCGGAGAAGACGAACGAGACGGCGTTCAGCAGCAGCACGAAGTTCGCGGAGGTGAGCCCCACGAGCGCGCCGCCGAGCGCCACTCCGGCGACCACCGTGAGCGTCTGAGCGGTGAGGATCGAACCGTTGGCCGCGTCCAGATCGTGGTCGTCCACGAGCATGGGCACGACGGCCGTCGAGACGATCTTGAAGATCCCCGTCGTGACGCCGCAGAACAGCGCGAGCGCCACGATCGCGCCCGGGCGGCCCGTCGTGACCATGAGCGCCCAGGCCGCCGCGGCGAGCAGCTCGCAGGCAGCCAGGCCGTTGCGCGGCGGGAGGCGGTCGAGCAGGTGGCCGAGCACGGTGCCGAGGACCACGGCGGGCAGGTACTCCGCGACCACGATCGCCGAGACGTAGGCCTGGTCGCCGGTGAGGTCGAGCACGCGCAGCTGGAGGGCGACCACACCGGCCCAGGTGCCGAGGTTCGTGATCGCAAGCGCGAGCCAGAAGGAGAAGAAGCGCCAGCCCGGGGGTCCGATCACGGCTCGGCGCAGCGACGAAAGTGCCTGCGGCATCGCTGTCCATCGTACGCTTCAGAGCGGGCGACCCACCCTGTTCGAACGGGGTAACCGGCGACCCCGGCACGACATACTTGTCCGCAATGAGCGTGATTCTGGATGGCGAGCGCCTCACGCTCGGCGATGTCGTGCGCGTCGCGCGCGGTGGCGAGCGCGTCGAGGTGGCGGCCGACGCGATTGCGCGCGTGCAGGCCGCGCGCGACGTCGTCGAGCGCGCAGTCGCCCGGTCCGACGGCGTTGGCGTCTACGGCGTCACGACGGGCGTCGGTGTGCGCAAGCGCGTGAGCGTCGCCTCCGGCGAGATGGACGACTACAACCGCCGCCTGCTGCGCGATCACCGCATGGGAACCGGCCCGGATGCCCCGCAGGAGGTCGTGCGCGCGGCCATGCTGCGGCTCGCCAACGGCTTCGCGAAGGGCACCTCGGGTGTGCGCACGGAACTGCTCGGGCGCGTCGTCGATGCCCTCAACGCCGACGAGGCGCCGCGCGTGCGATTGCGCGGATCGGCCGGCCAGAGCGACCTCGGCCCGCTCGCCGATCTCGCCTACGGCATCTGCGGCGACATGCCCCTGGCCGCCAAGGAAGGCATCTCGCTGATCAACAACAACTCCTTCGGCACGGGGCTGGCGGCGCTGGCGCTGGCCGATGCCGTGCGCCTGCTGGAGGCGTGCACGGTCGCCGCGGCGCTCGACTGGGAGGCATTCGCGGCCAACACCTCCCCCCTCCACCCGGCAGTCGCCCGGGCCCGGCCGTATCCGGGCATCGTGCGGCGCAGCGCGCGCATGCGGGAACTGCTGGCCGGCTCCTACCTCTGGGAGCCGGGCGCGGCACGCAACCTGCAGGATCCCCTCACGTTCCGCAATGCGGCAGGGATCCTCGGCGCGGTCGACGACGGACTCGGCTTCGCCTGTGGCCAGCTCGCGATCGAGCTCAACGCGGCGCACGAGAACCCGCTCGTGGCCGTCGGCGACGACGAGGTCATCATCTCCGTGGCGAACTACGAGGCCCTGCCGCTGGCGGCGGCGCTCGACGTCGCGCGCATCGCGCTCGTGCCCGCGATCTCGAGCGCGCAGGAGCGCTCGGTCAAGCTGCTCCAGGCGCCGCTCACGGGCCTCGGCACGGGATTGCAGGAGGCCGCTGCCGAGAGCAACGAGTGCGCGCTGTCCGAGCTCGCCTGGGCCAGTCAGGCACTCATGGTCGAGGCCCGCTCACTGGCGCACCCGCTCTCCACGGAGACCGGCTCGACGATGCTCGCCGAAGGCATCGAGGACAGGATCACCATGGCGCCGCTGGGCGCTCGGCGCCTGAGCGAGCAGGTGGCCGTCTCGGAGGAACTGCTCGCGCTCGGGCTCGTCGTCGCGGCTCAGGCCGTCGACGTGCGCGGCGCCTCGCCGCTGGGCGCCGGCACCGCGCGTGCTCACGCGCAGGTACGCGAGCGCTATGCGTTCGTGGCGGCAGGCGACTCGATCGGGCCCGACCGCGCAGACGTCGTCGAGCTCGTGCGCTCGGGCGCGCTCGGTGCCGAGAGCTGACGAGCAGTCGCTGCGGCCGTGGCTGGCCCGGCTCGCGGCCTCGGGGCGGCTGGTCGAGATCGCCGGCGAGGTCGACCCCGCGGCCGGCCTCGCAGCACAGCTCATCGCCCATCGAAGCGAGCCGGTGCGGATCGCGCGCGTACGCGGGTCCGCGCTGCCCGTGGTCGCGAACCTGCTGGCCGGCCGCTCGCTGATCGCGGACGCGCTCGGGGTCGCCGAGCCCGAGCTCGGGCGCCGCCTGACCCGCGCCATCGATGCGCCGCTCGAACCCCGCGTCGTCGCCGACGGACCGTGCCAGGCGCTCGCCGAGGAGCACCCCGACCTCGCGCAGCTGCCGATTCCCCGGTGGTTCGAGCACGAGGGCGGGCCCTACATCACGGCCGGGTGCATCGTGGCGCGCGACCCCGAGACGGGCGAGCGCAACTGGTCGATCGCCCGCGTGCGGCCGCTGGGCGGTGCGCGGGCGCTCGTCGGCATCGCGCCCAATCACCATCTCGCTGTGGCCGCGCGCGCGGCGAGAGAACGCGGCGGGCGCCTGCCGATCGCCGTGACGGTCGGCAATCATCCGGCGCTGCTCGTTGCGGCCTGCCTCTACCTCGCGCGCGGCGAGGACGAGTTGCGCGTCGCGGGCGCGCTGCTGGGCGAGCCTGTCGAGCTCGTGCGCTGCCGCCACGTCCCACTCGAGGTGCCCGCCGGCTGCGAGCTCGTGCTGGAGGGCGAGCTCGACCTCGAGGAGACCGTCGAGGAGGGCGCCGTATCGGAGTTCCACGGCGGCTACGAGCGCTACGGGCCCGCCGCGACGGCGACGTTCACGTGCCTCACGCGCCGCAGCGACGCGCTCTACCAGGCCATCCTGCCGGGCTTCCATCCCGAGCACACGATGCTCGGCGGCGTCGCGATCGCCGCGGGGCTCGAGCGGCGGCTGCGACAGATCGTGCCGTCGGTCGTGGCCGTCGCAGTGCCCGAGAGCGGCGCCGGCCGGCTGTCGGCCGTCGTGGCCATCGACCCCCGCGAGCAGGCCGACGCGCGCACGGTCGCGCTGGCCGCGCTCGAGGCAGTGAACCTCGTCAAGCTCGTGACGCTCGTCGACGCCGACGTCGACCCCTGGGACGACGCCGCCGTCGCGCACGCGGTCGCCACGCACGTGCATTTCGATCGCGACCTGCACGTGTTTCCGGGCATGCGCGCCGACCGTGCAGAGCCGCTCGAGCGAGGTGGGACGATCGCGAAGCTGGCGATCGATGCCACGCGTCACGCAGGCGATCGCGACGACTGGGCATCGGCTCAGCCAGGCCCGTAGCGACGCTTGCCGACTGTCGACAGTGTGTGTATCATCCCGCGCACCGTGGACTCCGCTGGGTCCACACCCCCCGCGTGAAAGGCCAGGTCCCTCAGTGTTGCTACGCGCCCGACGCCGGAACCAGTACCGACTGCTCGGCGCACTCGCCGCGTCGGTCATCGCAGTGACTGCCTGGGGGGGCAGCAGCAGCACCGCCGGGTCATCGGCCGGATCTGCAGTGCCCTCGACCGATCTCTCGGGCGTCTGCCCGAAGACCATCACGCTTCAGACCGACTGGTTCCCTGAGGCCGAGTACGGCGCCTACTACTCGCTGATCGGCAACAAGGGCAAGCTGAACGCCAAGAAGGGCTCCTACAAGGGCCCGCTGGGCAAGACCGGGGTCAACCTCGAGATCCGCTCCGGCGGTCCCTTCATCGGGCAGCAGACGGTGCAGTCGCTGATGTACCAGGACGACTCGATCACCCTGGGCCTCGTGCACACCGACGACGCCGTGCGCTTCAGCAAGCAGCTTCCGGTCGTGTCGGTGGTCGCACCGCTCGAGCACAGCCCGCTGGCAGTCGTGTGGGATCCCACGAAGCACAACTTCACCTCCTGGAAGCAGATCGGCGACTCGGGCGCCAAGATCCTGGTGTTCACGAAGGCCGTGAACTACGTCCCGTTCCTGATCGCCAAGGGCCTCGTGCCCGATTCGTCCTTCGACGACAGCTTCGACGGCAGCTACTCGCGCTTCGTCGCGGACACGTCGATCCTGCAACAGGCGTTCGTGACCGAGACGCCGTATCGCCTCAAGAACGAGATCTCGCAGTACGGGCGCGACGTCGGCGAGCTGCTCGTGAGCAAGTCGGGCTACGACCCGTACCTCTCGAGCGTCGCCGTCAAGAAGAGCAAGCTCACCGAGCTCGGTCCCTGCCTTGCGCGGCTCGTGCCGATCATCCAGCAGGCCCAGGTCGACTACATCAAGAACCCGGTGCCGGCCCACAGGGTCATGGTCAACGTCGTCACCCAGATGAAGTCGTTCTGGACGCTGTCCATGCCGCTCCTGAAGTTCGGCACTGACAAGATGAAGCAGTTCAAGATCGTCAGCAACGGCTCCGACAAGACGCTCGGCAACATGGTGCCCTCGCGCGTGCAGCAGGTCATCAACGACTTCCATTCCACCTTCGGCAACGACGTCAAGACCGCCGATCCGAAGGTCAGCCCTGCGTCCATCATGACCAACAAGTTCGTCGACAAGAACATCCACCTGTGACGCCGATCGAGCACCGCGCCGAGCCGACCTCCGTGGAATCCTCTCCGGATACGGCCGGCGCGGTGCTCGAGTTGCGCGGCGTCGGAAAGACCTGGGCGGGCGGCACCGTTGCCGTCCGCGGCGTCGGATTCGACCTGCGGCGAGGCGACTTCGTGTCGCTCGTCGGTCCGTCCGGCTGTGGCAAGTCGACGGTGCTGCGCATCGTCGCGGGCCTCGAGCGGCAGACGGCCGGCCGGGTCGCGCGGCCCGAAGCGCCTCCCGGTTGCGTCTTCCAGCAGCCGAACCTGCTCGCGTGGCGCAACCTGCAGCGCAACGTCGAGCTCTACGCCGAGCTGGACGGCATGCCCAAGGCCCGGCGCCGTGAGCTGACGAGGGCGGCATTGGAGCTGGTCGGGCTGACCGGCTTCGAGGACCACCTGCCGCACCAGCTCTCGGGCGGCATGCAGATGCGCGCGGCACTGGCGCGCGCCCTGGTGACCCGGCCCGAGCTGCTGCTCTTCGACGAGCCGTTCTCGGCCGTCGACGAGCTCCTGCGTGAGCGGCTGCAGGAAGAGCTGATGCGGCTGTTCACGGATGAGCAGTTCGCAGGGCTGTTCATCACGCACTCGGTGCTGGAGGCGGTCTTCCTCTCGACCCGCGTGCTCGTGATGACGCCACGGCCCGGCACGATCGGCGCCGTGATCGACGTGCCGCTGCCGTATCCGCGGGCTCCCGAGCTGCGCTTCGCGCCGGAGTTCATCGAGATCGTGCGCGAGGTCTCGGGTGTCATGCGAAGCTTCTCCGAGGAGAGCGCGGCATGAGCATCACCGACGTCCTCGTGGAAGACCCCGACGCGATGACGGCTGCGGAGGATCCGCACCCGGAGCAGTCCAAGCTGCGTCACTGGATCGGGGTCGTCGCTCCACCACTCGCCGTGGCGGCGCTCGTCATCGGCGCCTGGTACTTCGGCACCTACGTGCTGCTCGACGCGCAACGGCGCTTCCTGCTGCCGCCGCCCGACGCGGTCGTCACGAACGCGATCTTCGACGGCGAGTCCTTCCGCGAGATCATGACCGCGACGTGGAACACCGCGCGTGTGGCCGCGGTCGGCCTCGTCATCGCCTCGGCGCTCGGGATCGGGATTGCCGTCGCCATGTCGCAGGCGCGCTGGGTCGAGCGCTCGCTGTTCCCCTGGGCCGTCGTGCTGCAGACCGTTCCGATCCTGGCGATCGTGCCGCTGATCGGGTTCTGGTGGGGCTTCGATTTCCGCAGCCGGGTGCTGGTGTGCGTCCTGATCGCGATCTTCCCGATGATCACGAACACCCTGTTCGGGCTGCGGAGCGCGCCGGCAGGACTGCACGACCTCTTCTCGCTGCGCCGGGCGAGCCGCTGGACACGGCTCAAGAAGCTCGAGTTCCCGGCTGCGCTGCCGGCCATCTTCGTCGGCCTGCGGATCTCCGCGGGGCTCTCGGTCATCGGCGCCATCGTGGGCGACTTCTTCTTCCGCCAGGGCGATCCCGGCATCGGCCGGCTGATCGACAACTACCGCGCGGAGCTCGCTTCCGAACAGCTCTTCGCCGCGATCGCGGCCTCGTCGCTGCTCGGGATCGCCGCGTTCGCACTCGTCGGCTGGGCCGGCGAGCTCGTCGTCGGCCGCTGGCACGAGAGCGGCCGGCGCCGGCAATGACAGAGGGACACAGGGAGGCACGTGTCATGACGGGGGGCGTCTCGTGAGCGACAGCCGGAACGACTTGACGGGCGGGGCCACACCGTTGCAGGCCGATCTCGTCGTGACCAATGCGACGGCGATCCTGGGCGGCGCGAACGGCGAGCAGTATCGCGTCGTGCCCGGGACCTCGATCGAGGTCGCGGCGGGCGAGATCTCGTGGATCGGTCCGACCGACAGCGGCCGGGCGACCCGCGCGGCCAAGGTCGTCGACGCAAAGGGCAGGATCGCCGTCGCGGGCCTCGTCAGCACGCACAACCACGCGTTCCAGAACCTCTGCAAGGGCATCGGCGACGAGCTCGCCGTCTGGCCGATCGTCGAGGGCGTGATCCTCGCGACGGCCGAGGAGATGAACGTCGAGGAGATCTACATCGCCTCGCTCGCCTGCTGCATCGAGGGGATGCGCAGCGGCCGGACCACGCTGCTCGACTTCATGGTCGGCCTGCCCGACATCGAGCATCAGCGCGCAGTGCTGCGCGCCTTCCGCGACTCGGGCGTGCGCGGCCTGCTCGGGCGTGCAACGCGCGAGCTGCACCACGAGGCCTCCCATCGCGATCCCTGGTACATCCCGCTGGGCGAGGCGCTCGACCAGATCAGCGCGCTCGCGAGCGAGTACGACAACGGCCTCGGCACGCCGAGCGCTCTGCCTGCGCCCGGCAATCCGCGCACGATGACGACCGAGGGGCTGATCCGCGTCAAGGAGTACGCCGTCGCGCAGGGCTGCCTGACCACGACCCATCTCGCGGAGTACGACGCGGAGCGCGTCGAGGGCCACGAGCGCTGGGGCAAGAGCACGATCGCGAAGCTCGAGGAGATCGGCTTCCTCGGCCCCGAGCTCGTCGCTGCCCACTGCGCGATCCTCGACGACGCCGAGCTCGAGGCGCTCGCGCGCACCGGGACCAAGGTCTCGTACAACCCGGTCAGCAACTGCTACTGCGGTGTCTCGATCGCGCCGGTCGTGGCGATGCTCGAGATGGGGATCGACGTCAGCGTGGCCGTCGACGGAGCGTCCGTGAACTGCCAGAACATGCTCGAGAGCCTCAAGTTCGGGGCGCTCCTGCAGAAGGCGGCCTATGGCGACGCGATGGCGATCAACGCGCGCGACATGCTGAAGCTCGCCACGGTGGGCGGCGCGCAGGCCCTGGGCGTGCCCGATCTGATCGGAGCGCTCGAGGTGGGCCGCCTGGCCGACTTCTTCCTCTTCGACCAGTGGCAGCTCAACACGACGCCGGTGCACGATCCGATCTCGGCGCTCGTCTACGCGGGCGGCCCGCAGAACGTGGACACGGTCGTGATCGGTGGCGACGTCGTGCTCGACGAGGGGCGCTGCACGACCGTCGACGAGGCCGCCCTGATCCAGGAGCTTCAGGAGCGCTCCGTGGCGGTGTCCACGCGAGCCGGCACGGTGCGGTTCCTGAAGAGCCGGCGGTTCACCCCGTATGGCGACTACGAGCGGGTCGGCATCCGGCAGCCCTCCAACGGCGCCGTTCCGGCCGGCGCAGCCCTGCACGCCCAGGTGTAGTTCCCGGAGCTACAGCACGCCGACTTCGGCGAGACCCTCGCCGATGGCGGCGATGCCGCTGCGGACGACATCCTCGTCGACGATCAGCGGCGGATAGAAGAGCACGGCGGCAACGCCGTCGGCCACGCCCGTCCGGACAGCCACGCCGCGCGCATACAGCGCGTGGCGGATCTGGAGGGCGAGGTCGGCGGGCGGGTCGTCGACGGCCACCTCGATCCCGGTCATGAGGCCGAGTGCGCTGACCCGCGTCGGGCGCTCACTGCCCGCCGCCACGGCCTCGAAGGCCGACCGCGCGACCGACTCGAGCGCGGCGGCATTGGCGACGAGCCCCTCGCTCCGCGTGATCGCCAGCGCGGCCAGGGCGGCCGCGGATGCGACCGGATGGCCTGCGTAGGTGTTGATGTGCATGAGCGAGGTGCCGCCGAGGACTTCCTGCACGCGCGGCCCGAGCGCCGTCGCGCCCATCGGCACGTATCCGCTCGTCAGGCCCTTTGCCATCGTCACCATGTCCGGCTCGATGCCCCAGTGCGAGCTCGCGAACATGCGCCCCGTCCGGCCGAATCCGGTGACGACCTCGTCCGCGATCAGCAGCACCCCGTAGGCGTTGCAGATCTCGCGGATCCGGTGCCAGTACTCCGGGTGCGGCACCTTGACGGCGCCGAAGATCGAAACGGGCTCGCCGATGAACGCCGCCACCGAGCTCGGGCCCTCGCGCTCGATCACACGGGCGAGATCGTCGGCGCACGCGAGCGTGCACGGCTCCCCGAACGAGCAGTAGCCGCAGCGTCCCGGCGAGGGCTGACTCGTGCGCACGAAGCCGGGGACGACGGGCTCGAAGGGCGCGCGGAACGGGTCGCTGCCGGTCGCCGAAAGGCCGCCGAACCCGGCGCCATGGTAGGAGTTCGAGCGGGACACGATCTTGAAGCGCCCGCTCTCTCCGCGCACACGCCAGTAGGCGCGCGCCAGCTTGAAGGCGACGTCGTTGGCCTCGCTGCCGCTCGAGGTGAACGAGAAACCCGGATCCGGCATGGGCATGAGCGGGCCGAGCTCGGCGGCCAGCCGCGCGACCGGCTCGTGCGAGAAGCCCGCCTCGAGGCCCACGAAGTCGAGTTGCCTGATCTGGTCGGAGACGGCGTTCGCCACCGCAGCGCGGCCGTGACCGATCTGGCAGACGCCGAGGCTGACGCCGGCGTCCAGCGAGCGGTGGCCGTCCTCGTCGAAGAGGTAGGCGCCCTCCGCGCGGACGATCATGCGCGGATAGGTGCCCGGGAAGGCCTGATCGAGCGCGGAGAAATCGCTCGCGAAATGGCGTACCTGTGTCTTGACCGAGTCGCGGAGGTGAGGGTCTACCTCGAGGCTGCTCACTGGACTGTGCTCCTGTCGTCCGGTGTCGCATGACTGCTGCGACGGATGTGACTCATGCCCGGCCCCCGCTGACCGTCTCGCCGAGGCGCGCGGCAATCGCGTCCGCCAGCTCGCCGGTGCTCGCGTCGCCGCCCAGATCGGGCGTCACCGGGCCGCTGTCGAGTGCGGCGATGACCGCCTGCTCGACGTCGGCGGCCGCCGCGTCCTCGCCCAGCTCGCGCAGCAGCATGGCTGCCGAGAGGCACGCCCCCGCGGGGTTTGCCCGGCCGCTGCCGGCGATGTCCGGCGCGGTGCCGTGGATGGGCTCGAAGACGCCCGGGCCGCCGTCGGCCAGCGAGGCGGACGGTGCCAGCCCGATGCCTCCGGCGAGCGACGCCGCGAGGTCCGAGAGGATGTCTCCGAAGAGGTTCTCCGTGACGATGACGTCGAAGCCGGCCGGGTGCTCGGCCAGCCTCATCGTCATGCTGTCGACGAGCTGATGCTCGAGTTGGACGTCCGGGAACTCGAGCGCGATCTCCTCGGCGAGCTCGCGCCAGAGGCGCGAGCTCTCCAGCACGTTCGCCTTGTCGACGCTCGTCAGGCGTCCGCGGCGCTCGCGCGCCAGCCGGAAGCCGGTATGCAGGATGCGCCTGATCTCGTGCTCGCCGTAGGAGAGCGTGTCGAAGGCGCCGGTCGCGGTGCGGCCGCGCTCTCCGAAGTAGAGGCCGCCCGTCAGCTCACGCACGATCAGGAGGTCGACGCCCGCGATCACCTCGGGGCGCAGCGGGCTCGTCGCCCCCGCGTACCAGCGCCGGATCGGACGCAGGTTGGCGTAGGTGTCGAGGGCCTTGCGGAGCGCCATGATGCCCTGCTCCGGCCGCGGGCCGCCCTGCTCCCAGCGAGGTCCGCCGACGGCGCCCAGCAACACGGCGTCCGAGCGGAGGCAGGCGTCGCGCACCTCAGCGGGGAACGGATCGCCGGTCGCGTCGATGGCGGCGCCGCCGAACGGCTGCTCATCGATTTCCAGAGCGAATCCGTGCGCCGCCCCCGCCTCGGCCAGGACGCGCACCGCCACGGCCGTGACCTCGGGCCCGATCCCGTCGCCGGGTAAGACGCAGATGCGGTACGACCGCATCACGCGTCGCCCTCGCTGCCCGCCGGTATGGGCATCTCGAAGCCGGCGATCTCGGTCAGGATCTCCGCGCAGCGCTCGACCGTGAGCCTGATGATGTCGTCGCCGCGCTCGCGCGTCGCCGGACGCGGGTCGCCGATCGCCCCCGTGGTCGTGATGTCGTGGGTGCTCCAGGCGAACATCACCGGACCGAGCATCTGCACGTGCTCGTGCTTCTCGGGCTCGTCGAAGTGCGCGTGCCCGCCCTTGCCCTCGAGCCGGTCCATCTGCACGAGCTCCGGTGTCAGCGAGAGCATCATCGACGTCTCCCACTCGCCGGCGTGCGTGCCCCAGCGCGCCTCCTGCTCGTTGATCTGGGGGTAGGAGAGCCCCGTGCGGAACATCGCGAGGTGAAACACCATCAGCCCCGTGGCCTCGCGCACGTCGCGCGCGAGGTAGTCGAGCACCGGTGCGTTGCCACCGTGGCTGTTGAACAGCACGAGCCGGCGGAACCCGGCACGCGCCACACTCGCGGCGAGCTCGTGAATGACGGTGCCGAGCGTGGCCTGCGAGAGCGTCATCGTGCCGGCGAACGCCGTGTGCTCGTTGCTGCGGCCGTACGCGAGCGAGGGCAGCACCCAGAGCTGCGTCGCGGGCGCCGCGCGCTCCAGGGCAAGTGTCAGCAGCGACTCTCCGAGGATCAGATCGGTCGCGATCGGCAGGTGCGGCCCGTGCTGCTCGATGGCCGCGACAACGACGATCACGGCCGCATCCTGCTTCGGCAGGGCCGTGACCTGGTTGGTCGTCAGATACGGCAGGTAGCGCTCCGGCGGGAACGGCCGGTGTACCTGCGCGGCTGCGAGCTCGGGCGGCTGCATGTCAGGACACCGGCCAGCGGCCCGTGATGCGCACTCCCGTGCGCTCGAACAACGCCTCGGCGGCGCCGCGAGCCTCGAACAGGATCCGCTCCTCGTCGAGATGCGTCATCTGCCGTCCCTCCATGAGCACGTCGCCGTCGACGATCACGGTGTCCACATCGGCACCGGTGGTCGAGTACACGATGTTCGAGACCGGATAGGGATCGGGCGTCCAGCCCGGGCCGTCGGTCCGGATCACGATCAGGTCGGCGCGCTTGCCCGGTTCGATCGAGCCCGTGATGGCCTCGAGCCCGAGGGCGCGCGCGCCGCCGAGCGTCGCCATCTCGAAGACGTCCTCGCAGGTCGTCACGGTCGGATCTGCGTGCTGCAGCTTCTGCAGGTAGCCGACCCATTTGAGGTCGCGCATGAGATCGGCGCCGTTGTTGGCGGCCGCCGCATCCGTGCCGAGCGTGATGTTGATGCCGGCGCTGTGCAGGAGGTGCACCGGCGTCACGCCGCTGCCCATCTTCGCGGGCCCGGTCGGGCAGTGCACGACGCTCGTCCCGGTGCCTCGCATCAGCGCGATGTCGTCCGGCTCGAGAACGCAGGCGTGCACCAGCACGACGTCGGGGCCGAGCATGCCCACGCGCTCCGCGAACTCGGCCTGGCCGACGCCGTACTTGGCGCGGATCCAGTCGCGCTCGCGCACCGTCATGGCGTAGTGCTGGCACAGGCCCATGCCCTCCGCCCGGGCGAGCGTCACGAGCTCGCGCAGCAGCTCCTCCGAGATGCCCCCCGTCGAGCGCGGGCCGAACCAGATGCGGATCCGCTCCGAGTCGCGGTACTGCTTGGCGACCTCGAGCGCATCCGCGATCGCCTCCTCCGGCGCTTCGTACAGCCCCTTGCTGAGCGGGGACTCGTCGAGGTACCCGCCGCCGTCGGTGATGCCGCGCGGGAGCACGGCGCGCATGCCTGTGGCCTCGACGGCCTCGGCCAGTTGGTCGAGCGCGTGGCGGCCGAGGATGAGCGTCTCGAGGAACGCCGTCGTGCCTGCCTTGAGCATCTCGAGCGCCGCCAGGCGCATCGAGATGCGGGCGTCCTCGGCGGTGAACGCGCCCTCGAGGATGAAGATGCGCTCCGCCATCCAGACCCACAGCGGCACCTCGTCGCCGCAACCGCGCAGGATCGCCTGCGGCAGGTGGATGTGGCCGTCGACGAGGCCGGGCGTGACGACCCAGCCGTGCAGGTCGCGCACGGTCTCCTCGGGGAAGCGGGGACGGATCTCGCTGGATTTGCCGACGGCGGCGATCGAGTTGCCCTGGACCACGATCGCGGCGTCCCGTAGGATCCGCCGCTCGGCGTCCATGGTCACGACCGTGCAGTTGTCGAGCAGCATCCGCCGCACCCCTCCCTCACGTGCCTGGCCGGATCTCGTCAGACGAGCCGCTGGGGCTCGGTGTCCGGAGGCCCGCTGGGCGGGCCTCCGAAGCCGTCCGCGCTGATGGGACGCGGATCGGCTGCGCCGTCCTCCCCCGCTCGCGCCGTGCCGCCACCCACCTCGGTACCGACGCGGTCGTAGTGGAACGGCGTGAAGCGGCGACCGCGCATGAGACGGAACGTCCCCACGCGTTCCGCCAGCGCGAGCGCGCGCTCCTGCACCTCGCGCACGAATGCGTCCTCGTCGATGTTCGGGAAGCGCCCGGCGTCGAGGACGACGTTGCCGTCGACGATCACGGTGTGGACGTTCGACTGCGAGCCGGCGTAGACGAGCGTCGAGATGGGGTCGTGCATCGGCACGGTCTTCAGCCGGTAGGGGTCGAACAGGAACATGTCGGCCAGCCGGCCGACGTCGAGCGCGCCGAGATCGGCGCCCAGGCCGAGCGCCTTGGCGCCGCCCGCGGTTGCGACGCGCAGCACGTCACGGGCGTTGAACACGCGCGGATCCTGCGCCACGGCCTTGGGCTGGAGCACGCCGTACTTGAGCACCTCGAGCATGTCCTCGGTGTTGCCGCAGGCGCCGCCGTCGCTCGCGAGGCTGACGTCGATGCCGAGCTCGAACATGTCGAGCACGGGCGCGAAGCCGTTGCCGAGGTACATGTTGCTGACCGGGTTGTAGGACACCTGGGTGCCCGTGCGCGCGATCACCTCGAGGTCGTCTCGATCCAGCTTGACGCAGTGCGCGGCGACCACCTGAGGCCCGAGGAACCCGATCTCCTCGCCCTTCTGGAAGGCGCCGATGCCCCAGCGATCGATCGAGGTCTCCCGCTCCTCGGTGTGCTCGCCCATGTGGATCGTGATCTGGCAGCCCTCGCTGAGCGCGTACTCCTTGACGCGGATGAGCCCGCCGACCGTCATCGTGCGCATCGTGCCGGGGGCCGGCAGGACGCTCGGCACCGGCAGCCCGCTCGGGAACTCCCGCGCGAGCGTGCGCATCTGGTCGAAGACCTCGTCGAGCGGCAGGTACCAGGGGTCGCGCCAGCCGCTGTCGGGATTGAGGTCGCGGGTGGCGCGCCCGAAGAAGCCGCGGATGCCGGAGTCGCGCATCGCGCGCATGACCGCGCGGTGCACCTCGATGTTCGGGATCCCGAACATGAAGTCCATGAGCGCGGTCGTGCCGCTGCGGATCGCCTCGAGACAGCCCAGCAGGGCGCCGAGATAGCACTCCTCGGGGGTCATCTCGTCGACGGTCGGGAGGATCAGCGTCTCGACCCACGGGAGGAGATACATCTCATCTCCCATGCCCTTGACCAGGTTCTGGAACAGGTGGTTGTGCGTGTTGATGAGCCCGGGGAGCAGCAGCATCCCGGCGGCGTCGATCGTGCGCGCGGCGCGCGCGGGCTGCGCATCGGCGCTCGCCCCGATCCAGACGATGCGCCGGTTGGCGACACCGAGCGCCGTACCCGGCTGGACGCGGTACTGCTCGTCGCGCACGCCGCCGAGCACGGCGGTCGCGTTGGTGATCAGGAGGTCGAGAGGCCCGTGCGGGCCGTCCCCCGTGTCGTTGGCGAGGCTCACACCGGCTCCATGGTCAGCGCCGCCGATTCGGTCGGCGCGGCGAAGAAGTCGCGACGGAAGTCCGCCGCGCTGGCCCATTCGCGTTTGGGGACGAAACGCCGCTCGAAGCCGAACTCGACCGGCGCGTCGCCGAAGACGGAGGGCTCGACGCCTACGCGGCCAGGCCCGAGTGGCACGAGGTCGAGCGGGATCTCGGCGCCCCCATACGGCGTCGGCTCGATGCGCATCGGCTCCGGCGCCGTGAGATCCTGCAGGCACGAGTAGAGCGAGAGCCGGTCCCACACCTGCAGCAGCTTGTAGCCCGTCCAGGCCTCGTCCATGTCGATGCCGAGAGCGGCCAGGCGCTCCGGGTAGGCATCCTCCTGATCGGCGACGAAGCGCGCCGCATCGTCCTGCACGGCGTCGACGAAGCGCATGCGCAGGTCGGACTGGAACCCGTAGCGGTACTTGTAGATGCCCGCACCGTGCATCGACAGGATCAGCCCGGCATAGGCGTCCTCGTCCGTCACGGCCACGATCGCTGCGCGGTAGAAGGCGAGGTGGAGCGGCACGGGCACGTCGAGGAAGTTCGCCGGCCGCCCATCCGGGTCGAGGTTCGGGCCCTGCTCCCAGACGAACCATCCGTCATCGTGGCGTCGCGCCACGATCTCCAGCGAGCCGAACGGATCGGGCCGCGGCGCCCAGGCTCGCGCGTACTGGCCCGCAAGCTCGCCGTGCTCCGTCTGGAGGACGATCTGCCAGGCCTCCCCCGCATCGCGAACAAGCATCGAGCAGGCCCCCTAGTGCCGCGTCCGCGACAGTGTCGACAATCGACGATGCACAGTCCGGCGACTGTAGCGGACGTGAAATCGCCCCGCAAGGTCGCGCATCACGCCGCCGGCACCTCGCTCCCGCCGCTCTCCCAGAGGCCCGCGGACTCCTGCATCCTGCGCCACTCCTCCGCGACCTCGAGGTGCGTCGCGAACCACACGTCGGGGAAGCTCTTCATGTACGTGAAGAGCTGATCGAGCAGCGCGATCCGCGGATGCCGGCCGATGCAGAACGGGTGCACGACCAGCAGGAAGCACCCACCGACGGCGTACGATCCGTCGAACTCCGCCTTCCAGATCTCCAGCACCTGCGAGGGCGTCGAGAGGCCGGACATGTACGGGAAGAAGCTGAACAGGAAGTAGGGCGCGTCGTCGAGCTCCCAGCTCACCGGCAGCTCGACGAGGTCGCGCAGCGGGCCGTCGGTCACCGGGACGCGCGGGCGGTAGGGCTCGTCGTGCCCGAACAGGCTCGAGTCGTACACGAACCCGTTCTCCTCCAGCAGGTCGGCGGTGTTGGGCCCGAGCGCGAACGGCGGCGAGCGGTTGCCCTTCGGCCGCGTGTCGAAGGCATCCTCGATGCGGCCGATGCCCCGGCGCATCAGCTCGCGCTCCTCGTCGATCGGCAGCTCCAGCACGCTCTCGTGGTAGTAGCCGTGGTAGCCGACCTCGCCTCCGAAGCGCTTGATGTCGTTGCAGGCGCCGGGATGCTCGTCGATGACCTGTCCGGGCACCATGAACGTCGCCGGGATCCCGTGCCCGTCGAGCAGTTTGAGGATGCGCGGGATGCCCGCACGAATGTCGTAGTCGCCGCGCGAGAGCGGACTCGGCGTGAGCAGCTTGAACGTGCCGCTCCAGAGCGTCTCGGCATCGAAGTCCACCGACAGCGTCACGGCGCAGCGGTAGCGCCCCTTCCACAGCATCATGCCCTCCTCGCATCGGGGATCGTAGGCGTCATCGGATCTCCGGCCACGCGTTCTGGACGGCCGGAGTGGCCTCGTAGACGGCATGCGCGGCGCCGAGCACCATCGCATCCTCCCAGGGCGCGCCGGTGAACTGCACGCCGACGGGGATCCCGAGGTCGTCGAAGCCCGCCCGGAAGGCGCAGGCCGGCAGGCCGATCAGGTCCTGCGGCGTGGTGTAGCTCATCACGAGGTCGCGGAACGGAACGCTCGCTCCGAGATGCTCCGCGACCTCGCTGCCGATCAGCACCGGAGGCCCCGGATTGACCGGCGTCAGGATCAGATCGACTTCCCTGAACGCGCGCGCGAAGGCCGCGCGCATGCGCGCGCGCTCGCCGGCCGCTCGGAGGTACTCGCGAATGCCCTCGGTCGCGGCCAGCTCGAGGCGGCCGCGCACGTCGGCTCCGTACTCGGCGGCGCGCGACGGGTAGAGCCCGGCTTCGACATGCGTGTGCAGGGCCTCGGCTCGCTGCGTCGCCCCGAACACGGCGTAGACGTCGCTCACCTCCGGGATGCGCACCTCCTCGATGCGCGCACCGCGGGCGGTGGCCGCGGCGACCGCCGCATCGAATGCGCGCTGCGCGGCGGGCGTGAGCGGCATGAGGTGCATGTCCGGACAGATCCCGAGGACACGGCCCTCGAGCCCCTGCGCCAGCGCGGCGGCCATGTTGCCGAGGGGGATGTCGCACGTCGCGGGATCGGCAGGATCCCAGCCCGCGATGACTTCCAGCAGGAGCGCCGCGTCGGCAGGCGTGCGCGCCATCGATCCCGGATGGTCGAGGGTGCGGGCGAGCGGCCAGATCCCGGCCGTGCTGACGCGTCCATAGGTCGGCTTGAAGCCGACGGTGCCGCACAGGGCCGAGGGCACGCGGATCGACCCGCCGGTGTCGCTGCCGAGCGCGAGCGTCACCTGATGCGAGGCGAGCGCCACGGCCGATCCGCCGCTCGAGCCGCCCGAGATGCGGTCGAGCGCCCACGGGTTGTGGCTCGTGCCCATGAGCTCGTTGACCGAGGAGATCCCCCACGCCCACTCGTGGGTCTGCGTCTTGCCGACGAGGATCGCGCCGGCGGCCCGTGCCCGCCTCAGCGCCTCGGCGTCCGCGGCCGGGATGTGCTCGGCGCACATCGGCGAGCCGTAGGTCGTGCGCACGCCCTCCGAGTCGAACAGATCCTTGACCCCCAGCGGCACTCCCGCCAGTGCGCCCTGCTGCTCCCCGCGGCGATACGCCTGCTCGGCCGAGAGCGCCTCGGCGCGGGCTCGCTCCAGGCAGAGCGTCGTGAACGCTCCCAGCCGGTCGTCGACCGCCGCGGTACGCGCTGCCACTTCGTCGATCGCGTCCACGGGCGAGGCCTCGCCGCTCGTGTAGCGCGCGAGCAGGTCATGGGCGGAGAGTTCGAGCAACCCTGTCATGCGACGCGCTCCTCGTGGTCGTTCACAAGGCCGCCACGTAGCCGTCCTTGCGCGGATCGGATCCGCCGACGAGCACGCCGTCCGAGACGAGGATCGCCTGCCCGCCGCCGAAGCCGAGCGTGTCCTCGTCGAGGCGTACCCGGAGGCCGGCGCGCTCGAGCTCGTCCGCGCGATCCCACAGCCCTTCCTCGAGGCAGACGGCGTCGGGCTCGACGCGGAAGCGCGGGCGGTCGAGCGCCGCCTGGGGATCGAGCCCGTCGTCGACGACGGCGCTGACGAACTGGACGTGCGCCTGGGCCTGGATGAAGCCCCCCATGATCCCGAACGGCCCGGCCAGCGCGCCGTCCCGCAGCAGCATCCCGGGAATGATCGTGTGGTACGGGCGGCGCCCCGGTTCGACGCGGCCCGTGCGCGCGAAGCAGGCGCCGCGATTCTGCAGGACGACCCCCGTGCCGGGCGCGACAATGCCCGCGCCGAAGCTGCCGAAGAGGCTCTGGATGAACGAGACCGCAGTGCCCTCGCCGTCCACGGCGCACAGGTAGACCGTGCCCCCGCCCGGCTCCGCTGCGCCGGGCTGCTCGGCGCCCCGGCGGCTCGCCAGGTACTCCGCCTCGAGCAGATGGCCGACGTCGGCTCCGTCGCGCACGAAGCGGGCCGCATCGTCCAGCGCGAGCTGCACGCAGCGCACCTGGTTGACCAGCGACGGCTCCAGCGGATCGAGCAGTGCGAGCGCCTCGAGTGCGGCGATGCCCTGCGTCGGCGGCGGCAGCTCGACGACCTCGAACGGCCCGTAGCGCGTCCGCAGCGGCTCCACCCAGCGCGGCACGAACGACGCGAGATCGCTCTCCTCGAGCCATGAGGCTTCGCAGATCGCTCGTGCGACCGCGCCCGAATAGAGCGCCGGCGGTCCTTCGTCGGCGAGGCGGCGGAGCGTCGCTGCCAGCTCGGGCAGGCGCACGCGGGCACCGGGCCTGGGCACCGGCTCGTACTCGGGCGGCACCGCCGCGACCGCCCAGCTGGTGCTCGAGCCCTCGCCGGATGCCCACGCCGCGGCGGTCATGGGCGCGACCGAGAAGCCGCCCTCGGCGGCGTCGATCGCGGCGCCCAGGCAGGTGTCGAGCCCGAGCCGCCCGAAGCGCCGGCTGAGCGAGTCCCAGCCGGCGACGGCACCGGGCACGGTCACGGAGCGGGGACCGCGCTCGTCCACCGGCTCGACCGGATCTGCCGAGACGGGCGCCGGCCCGGCGGCGTCCAGGCCGATCAGCTCCCCCCCGTGCCAGACGCACGCGAACGCGTCCCCGCCGAGACCGGTCGACATCGGCTCGGTCACGCACAGCACCGCTGCCGCTGCGATCGCGGCATCGACGGCGTTGCCTCCCGCCTCGAAGATCCTCAGGCCGGCAGCGCTCGCCCGCGGCTGACTTGTTGCGATCATGGCGTCGGCGGCGTAGGCCGGCCGGCGGCCGAACGCCGATCGGAACGCTCGTGGGGCGATCTGATGGGAGGACGGGATGGAGTCTCCCTTGCTGCCGACTGTCGACGACGCGATACTAGCGACCGAAATGACCGAGCGTGACACTACTTCTGCGGTCCCCTCCGTGCCTCGCATCGACGGCGATCGCCTCTGGCAGAGCCTGATGGCGCTGGCCGCCGTCGGCCCTGCGCCCGGCGGCGGATCGCATCGCGTCGCGCTCACGGATGCCGACCGCGACGGGCAGGCGCTGTTCGTCTCCTGGGCCGAGGCTGCGGGCTGCACGGTCACGCGCGACCGCATCGGCAACCTCTTTGCCGAGCGGCCGGGAACCGACCCCTCGCGCCCGGCCGTGTTCGTGGGCAGCCACCTCGACACCCAGCCCAACGGCGGCCGCTTCGACGGTCCCTACGGTGTCCTGGCGGGCCTCGAGATCGTGCGCACCCTCACGGATCACGACCTCGAGACCGTGGCGCCGCTCGTGGTCGTGTCGTGGTCGAACGAGGAGGGCGCGCGCTTCCCGTTCCCGACCACAGGCTCCGGGGTCTTCAGCGGCACGCTCGCGCTCGAGGACGCGCTCGCACAGCCGGCCCACGACGGCCCGACCTATGGAGCCGAGCTCGATCGGCTGAGCCTCGCGGGCGACGCCCCGGTGGGGGGCCGGCCGGTGGAGGCGTACTTCGAGGGGCACATCGAGCAGGCCACGCGCCTCGAGGAAGCCGGCGCGACGATCGGCGTCGTGCAGCAGGGCCAGGGACTACGTGCGTGGCGCGCGACGATCACGGGCAGCGAGTCGCACGCGGGCACGACGCCGATGGACCGCCGGCGAGATGCGCTCGTGACGGCCGCCCGGGTCGTCGAGCTCGCGAACCGCTTCGGCCGCGAGTCCGGCGGGACGCTCGTCACCGTCGGCAACCTGACCGTCGAGCCGAACGCGCGCTCGGTCATCCCGGGGCGGGTGGTGCTCGTGATCGATATCCGGCACCCCGATCTCGAGACGCTCTCGCGCCAGACCGACGGCCTGCTCGAGGACGTGCGCGACCTGGTCGCCGGCGATGGCCTCGAGCTGGAGCTTGCAGAGATCCTGCACATCGATCCGCTGCCCTTCGACAGCGGCTGCAACCAGGCCATCGAGCAGGCCGCGGCCGGGCTCGGCCACGCGAGCCTGCCGCTCGTGAGCGGCGCCGTGCACGACGCGATGTGCCTCGCGCGCATCGCGCCCACAGCGCTGATGTTCATTCCCTGCCGCGACGGAATCAGCCACAACCCCGCCGAATACGCCTCCCCCGGCGACTGCGCGGCGGGCTGCGACGTGCTGTGTCAGGCCGTCGTCGGGCGCGCCGGCATCGCACCGGCGTAGACGCCGTCGCCGAGCGGGGCGTCGCTGTGGCGGATGAGCCCGCCGGGCTCGCCGCCGAGCTGTGCGGTGATGCGCTCGACCGTCACCACGACGACCTCGAGGAAGGCGGCCACGGCTGCGTCCTCGTCGCCGCGCTCCAGCGCCTCGACGACCGGCACGTGCTCGTCGACGAACTCGGGCATCGCGGCGTCGCTGAGCGCGATCGCGATCAGGGTCTGCGCGGCGATCTTGCGGAAGAGGTCGTACAGCACCGCGTTGCCGCAGCCCCGCATGAGCTCGTCGTGCAAGGCGAAATCGGCGGCCACCACGTCGGTGAAGCGGCCCTCGCTGACAGCCTCGCGCCGGCGCTCGATCTGCTCCCGCAGCGGCGCCGTGGAGGAGCCCCGCCGGACGAAGAGCCGCAGCGCCGCCGCCTCGAGCGCGATGCGCGCGTTGTAGAGGTCGACGATCTCGGCCCCGTCGAAGCTGCGGACGAACATGCCGTGATGGGCCCGCTCGATCACGAGCCCCTCCTCGAGGAGGCGGCGCAGCGCCTCTCGCACCGGGGCCCGGCTCATGCCGAGCTCCGTGGCCAGCCGCGTCTCGACCAGTCGCTCGCCCATGGCGAAGTCGCCCGCGGTGATCGAGTCGCGGATCGCGTCGTAGGCGAGATCCGCGAGCTTCTGGCGCGGGACCGGCGTCATCCGGCGCCGCGCGCGCGGCTCGCCGGGCTCGCCTGTCGTGGGAGGTGTCGCTGCCATCACAGGTACCTGGGCACATAATGCCCAGCGAATCGGCGGATTGCATCTTGCCGACTGTCGACGATTACCGTACCATGCGGCAGCCTCCCGTACGGAGGCTCGCCCCGGAACGCGAGGAGGAGCCGTCGTGAGTGCAGCGTCGGAGGTCGTCCGGTATGAGCTGTTCATCGCAGGACAGGATGTCCTGCCGCTGGAGGGCCGGTCGCTGCCGTCGTACGATCCCACGACCGGCGAGCAGTGGTCCCAGATCGCCGCGGCCGATGCCGCGGACGTCGACCGGGCCGTGCGCGCGGCCGGCGACGCGTTCGCGGGCGAGGCCTGGCGATCGCTCTCGCCCACACGGCGCGGCCGCCTGATGATGCGCTTCGCCGACGCGATCTCGGAGCACGCCACGGAGATCGCGAAGGTCGAGACGCGTGACAACGGCAAGCTCTACAAGGAGATGCTCGGGCAATTGCGCGTGATTCCCGAGTGGCTCTACTACTTCGGCGGACTCGCGGACAAGGTCGAGGGCCGCGTGATCCCGCACGACCGCGGCAGCGTCTTCAACTACACCCTGCGCGAGCCGCTCGGCGTCGTGGGGATCATCATTCCCTGGAACTCCCCCGTGCTGCTCACGATGTACACGCTCGCCCCGGCGCTCGCGGCCGGCAACACCGTGATCATCAAGCCGTCGGAGCACGCCAGCGCGAGCGTCATCGAGACGGTGCGCCTGGCCGAGCAGGTCGGCTTCCCGCCGGGCGTGATCAACGTCGTGACGGGTGACGGCGAGGCCGGCTCGGCGCTCGTCGACCACCCGGGCGTGGCCAGCGTCGCGTTCACCGGCAGCGACGCGACGGGCAAGCAGATCGCCGCGCGTGCCGCAGGGCGGCTCGCCGCCTCCACGCTCGAGCTGGGCGGCAAGAGCGCGAACATCGTGTTCGCTGATGCCGACCTCGAGGCCGCCGAGGCCGGCATCCTCGCCGGCATCTTCGGAGCCGCCGGCCAGACGTGCGTGGCCGGGTCTCGCGCGCTCGTTGCGGCAGAGATCCACGACGAGCTGCTGGAACGCCTCGCGCGCCGCGCACACACGATCCGCCTCGGCGATCCGATGGACGAGGGCACGCAGATGGGCCCGATCGCGAACCCGCCGCAGCTGGCCCGCGTGGCCCGCATGGTCGACGAGGCGCGCGCGGACGGGGCCGAGGTCGTCTCGGGCGGCGATCACGGACACGTCGACGGGCTGCCGGGTGGGCTCTTCTACCGCCCGACGATCCTGAGCGGCGTGGAGAACACCAGCCGGATCGCGCAGGAAGAGGTGTTCGGGCCGGTGCTGACGGTGATCCCGTTCCGCGACGAGGCCGAGGCCATCGCGCTTGCCAACGGCACGCGCTACGGGCTCGCGGCCGGCCTCTGGACGAACGACGTCCGCCGCGCGCACCGCGTGGCACGCGAATTGCAGGCGGGAACCGTGTGGATCAACCTCTACCGGGCGATCACCTACAACTCCCCGTTCGGCGGCTACAAGGCGAGCGGCAGCGGCCGCGTCAACGGCGCCGAGGCGATCGAGGAGTTCCTGCAGACCAAGAGCGTCTGGTGCGAGCTCTCGAGCGAGGTGCAGGACCCCTTCGTGCTGCGGATCTGAGGTCTAGGACCCTCCGGCGCGCAACCTGAAGTTCGGCTGCTCCAGCACGGACGGGTTGAGGATCGTCGCCGGCACCTCGCCGCGCAGCGCGGTCGCGGCGTTGCGCGCGGCCTTCGTGGCCAGCTCCTCGATCGCCGCCTCCGAGTAGAAGCCCGCGTGCGGCGTCGCGATCACGTTCTCGAGACCGAGTAGCGGATGCCCCGCCGGCGGAGGCTCCTGCGCGAGCACGTCGAGCCCGGCGCCGGCGATCCAGCCCTCGACCAGGGCCCGGTAGAGCGCGTCCTCGTCGACGAGCGCACCGCGCGAGGTGTTGATCAGGTATGCCGTGGGCTTCATCGCGCGCAGCTCGGCCTCACCGATCAGCCCGCGCGTCTCGGGCGTCGCCGGCGCGTGCACCGAGACGTAGTCCGAGGATGCCAGCAGCTCGCCGAGATCGTTCGTCGTGCGCACGCCCGAGGCATCGCTGCCCCGTGCCAGCCGAGGCGTGTACGCCAGTACCTCGAGACCGAAGCCCTGCGCCTTCGGCACAAGTGCGCGGGCGATGTTGCCGAATCCCAGGATGCCGAGCTGCTGCCCGCGCAGCCGGGGCAGGCCGCGGCCGATGCCGAGCAGGTCCCAGGTGCCGGAGCGCGTCGCGCCCGCAAACGGGACGATGCGTCGCGCGCACGCGAGCAGCAGCGCCATGGCGTGATCCGAGACCTCGTCGAGGCAGAAGTCGGGGACGTTCACGACCATGATCCCGAGCTCGGTCGCGCGCTCGACCGGGATGTTGTCGACGCCGACGCCGTAGCGCGAGACGACGACGCAGCCGGGCGCCGCCTCGAGGGCCTCGGCGGGCAGGCGCTTCCAGTTCGTGAGGATCGCGGAGACGCCGTCGGCCAGACGGATCAGTTCGTCGGGCTCGCCCTGCTCGGCCACGACGAGCTCTGCTCCGGCCTCGGCCAGGATGCCCCGCTCGATGTCGAGCGACGGCCACATGTAGTCGGTCACCAGCACCCTGCTGCTCATTCCGATCCCTCCTTCGCCTGCCCGCCCCCGGGACGCCACTCGGCCTCGATCTCGGCCACGACCTCGCTCACGACCTCCTCGACGGTGCCCGGGCGCTCGAGATCCTTCGACCACTCCCAGAGCTCGAGGTACTCGTCGCTACCGATGATCTGCTCGCGCATCGCCACGCGGTCGATCTCCTTGACGAACCAGTCGTCGAGCTCCACCGACTTCGGGCGACCGCTCTCGCCGTAGACCTTCAGCTGTGCCGGGATGCCGCGCCAGGACAGGATGCGGTAGCGGGTCACGTCGCCGCGACCTCCTCGAGCTCGCCCGCGCGGAACGCCTTCATGTAGGCACGGCAGTTGCGGTCGGCCCCCGTGAGCACGTCCAGGGCGAGCTGGAACGGCCGCGTCGAGCGGTCGCGCGCGAGCGCCGCGCCGACATCGTTCGCGATCGGGTCGATGATGCCGCTGTCGGCGCCGGCTTCCACCGCCATGACCAGGAACACGTCGTTGATCAGGCGGCGCTGCGGGATGCCGAAGCTGACGTTGCTCATGCCGCCCGTGATGTGCAGCTCGGGCCCGAAGCGCAGGCGCAGCTCGCGGATCGCCGCGAGGCAGTGCTCGCCGAACGCGCCGTCGACCGAGATCGGGAACACCAGCGGGTCGACGTAGATGCGCTCCATCGGGATGCCGCGCGCGAGCGCGCGCTCGATCATCTCACTGCCGTTCGCGACCCGCTGCTCGGAATCCGACGGCATGCCCGTGGCGCCGGCCGAGGTGACGATCACGGCGCCACCGATCGCGGCTGCGAGCTCGAGCGCCTCGGCCCGCTCGAGCGAGGCGGAGTTCAGCATGGGAGGATCGCCCTCGCCTCCGCACGCTTCCAGGCCGGCACGGATGATGTCGAGGTTCGAGGAGTCGATCGAGAGCGGCACGCCCGCGATCGGCGCGAGCTCTCCGACGAGCCACGTCATGACCTCGATCTGCTCGTGCAGGCGGTGGGAGTACTCGTCGACGTTGACGTCGAGGTACTGCGCGCCCGCGGCGACCTGGCGGAGTGCGACGGCGTGCAGGTAGGCGAGGCCGACCGGGCCGTCGGGGCCGCCGGAGAGCGCGACGCGCACCGCGCTGCGAACGTGCTTGACGCGGCCCTCCTGATAGTCCTGCGTGCGCAGCTCCTCGGGCGGGATCGGAAGCAGCCGGGTCTCCCCCGCCTCGTCGGTGAACTCGATCGACTCGCGGCCGTCGTCGTCGGGCCTCACGAGCGGCCCCGGCCGCCGCACGACCCGCGTCGTGTGGACGTTCTCGCCGATCACGACGAACGGATGCGAGCCTTCTGCGTTCCCTGCGGATCTCGCTGGCATCGTCTCCTCCTCCTTCGAATCGTCTGCCGCCGCCACGTGTCAGCTCCGGAGCCGGAGTCCGGAGCCGGCGAGCCGATCGGGGAGGGGCTTGAACTGGCACGCATCGACGAACAGCTCGAAGAAGTCGGGCGTCATCTCCAGCTCGACGTGCTCGATCTGCGGGATCAGCTCCGCCAGCCGCTGCCGCGCGCCGGCCGACAGCAGCAGCAGGCGCGCGCCGCGCAGCGAGGCGTTGCCGACCTTCTCGATGCGATCGATCGGAACGGGCGCGAGGAAGCCGATGTCGATCGCGTTGCGTGCATCGACGTAGCTCGCGAAGCCGCCGGCGAGGTACAGGTGATCGACGTCGCCCGGGTCGACCCCCAGCTCGCGCAGGAGGATCCACTGGCCGACGGTGTTGGCGGCCTTGGCCTGCGCGAGTGCCGAGCCGTCGGCGCGCGAGAACGTGATGCCCGCCTCGGCGTCCACGTCGATGAAATCCGCGCGCGGGGTGAACACGCCCTTGGGGGTCATGCGCCCGGCCGATCCGAGGATCGCGAGCAGGTCGATCAGCCCGGAGCCGCACAGGCCGAGCGGCGGCGCATCGCCGATCGTGCGGAACACGAAGTCGCCCCCGGCGTCCAGCTCCACCGACTCGATCGCGCCCTCGGCGGCCTGCATGCCGTAGGTCACGGAGCCGCCCTCGAAGGCAGGCCCCGCCGGGCAGCTCGTGACGAGGATTCGGCCGTTGCCCGCGAGCACGACCTCGGTGTTGGTCCCGACGTCGACGAGCATGCGGATGCCCGGCGCGGGCTCGTCGAGGCCGACGGCCACGAGGTCGGCGGCGACGTCGGCGCCCACGTGGCTCGCGATCAGAGGACCGCCCCACACGCGCGCCTTGGGGTTCGCCCGCACGCCGAGCTCGTGCGCCAGGTGGGTCAGCACCGTGGACTCGCGCTGCCCCGCGATCAGCTCGAGCTCGCTGATCGACTTGTACGGTCGCTGGCCGATCGGCGCGACATCCAGGCCGAAGAAGAGGTCGCGCATCGTCGCGTTGCCGACGACGACGATCTCGTAGACCTCACGGCGGTCGATCGCCTGGCGCTCGTAGAGCTCGCCCAGCTCCCGGTTGAGCGCGCGCCGGACCGCGTTGCGCAGCTCGCCCCCGCCGTCGGCCTCGTCGTAGCTGATGCGGTTGATCACATCGCTGCCGCCGAAGCGCTGCGGATTCTCCAGGGCGACGACCTCGAGCGTACGGCCGTCGAGGAGGTCGACGAGCGCGAGCACCACCGTCGTCGTACCGAGGTCCACGGCCACGCCGTAGACGCCGCCGCGCAGCGGCTCGACCGGTGTGTCGCCGTAGTGCACCACGCCGTCGACGAGGCGGACGACGGGATCGATCGGGCCGGGATCCGCATCCACCTCCGGCGCCACGATCCGCAGCCGCCGGCGCAGCACCGAGAACGAGACCTCCGCGTCCGGGTCGTCCACGGCAGCCTGGCAGGCGAGGCGATACGGAGGTCGCAGGAAGCGCTCGACGGGCGTCGGGGGCGAAAGGTGCTCGAGGCCGTCGTGGATCTCGACGACGCACTCGCGACAGCGGCCGGTCGAACGGCACGACGTGGGCACGCGCAGGCCACGCTGCAACGCGTCGTCGAAGAGGGTGCGCGTCATGCGGCTCGCTCTGCCGACCGCCCGGCTAGGCGGATTCCCACGCGCTGCGATAGTCGATCTTGTCGTCGCCGCCGCACACGCGCAGCTCGCCGGGGTTGCGCGGCTTGCGCTGGTTGCGGCAGCCGAATCCCGCGGTGCACAGGTCGAGCTTGTTCTTGTACGGGCAGCGCTTGCCGGCGAGGTCGTCGACCGTGACCATCATCGTGGAGAAGATCTCGGACATGCGGTCGAGGCGCGCCTGGTAGGCCTCGGGATCGATCGGCTCAGACATTGGAGCCCGCCTCCACCAGTTGACGGGCGAGTGTGACGCACGCCATCGCGTCCTTGCCGTAGCCGTCGGCGCCCATCTCGTCGGCGAATTCCTGGGTGACCGGCGCGCCGCCCACCATGATCTTGACCGCGTCGCGCAGATCGGCGTCGATGAAGGCCTCGATGGTGCGACCCATGTTCGGCATCGTCGTCGTCAGCAGCGCGGACATCCCGAGGACTGCCGGCTCGTGCTCCTCGACGGCCTCGATGAAATCGTCGGCCGAGGTGTCCACGCCGAGGTCGATGACCTCGAAGCCCGCACCGCGCAGCATCATGATGCAGAGGTTCTTGCCGATGTCGTGCAGGTCGCCCTTGACCGTGCCCATCACGACCTTGCCGACAGGCTCGATGCCCGACGCCGAGAGGATCGGCTCGATGTGGGCCATGCCGGCCTTCATCGCCCGCGCGCAGGCCAGCACCTCGGGCACGAAGATGATGTTCTCGCGGAACTTGATGCCGACGACGCCCATGCCGGCGATCAGGCCGTCGTCCATGATCTCGAGCGCCGTGCGGCCCTCGTCGAGCGCGGCGCGCGTGAGCTCGTCGACCGTGTCGTCGTCGCCGTCGATCAGCGCCGCGGCGATGAGCTGGAGGTCGGCGGGCGTGCGCGCGAACTGCGCGATCAGCCGCTCGCGCTCGTCGGGCCGCTCGATGAACTCCTCGATCTCCTCGCGCAGGAAGTCGTTGGCGACGTCGCTGAGCTCAGGCATTCGCACCTTTCGCGGCCGCGGGCTGCTCGTCATGCCACTCGGCGACCGCGTTGCTGATCGCGAGCAGGTTCTCGAGCGGCGTCTGCAGGGGGATCGCGCACTCCGGCCCGATCATGTGGATGCCGGCAGCGAGGTTCTCACGGACCTCGTCGCGCACCTCGGCGGGGCCCTTGGAGTACAGGGTCGACGGATTGTTGATGTTGCCGACGAGGCTGATGCGGCCGTCGACCTCGGCCATCGACTCCGCGGCCCCGTTCTTGGAGTCGTAGTGGAAGGCCGCCATGCCCGTCTCGGCGATGAAGCCCATGCGATCCACGGTACGGCCGCAGATGTGCAGGATGATCGGCGCGTCGAGCTCCTCGGCGAACTCGTGGTGCATGTCGCGCAGGTAGCGGCGGTAGTAGTCGCCCGAGACCAGGTCGCCGGTCGCATGGTCGGGCAGCGTGAGCGCGTCGGCGCCGGCCTCGATCTGCGCCTTGCCGAAGACGATCGTCGCCTCCTTGAGCCGCTCCAGCACGAGCGCGGTCTTCGCCGGATCGTCCAGCGACATGAGCAGGAACGGCTCGACGCCGAACGTGTGGTACGCAAGCGACCACGGGCCCATCGTCTTGCCGATGATCGCGACCTCGTCGCCGAACTGCTTCCGCAGCAGCTTGATGGCGTCGAGCACGCATTTGGTGTCGGGATGCTCGAGCAGGTCGTCCGGGACCCGGATGTCGTCCGGCGTCTCGTAGATCGGCTCCTTCATCTTGACCGTCGGCCAGTTGTCCTTCTGCTCCCACTGGATCTTGCAGCCGAGCGCCGAGGACTCCTGGATGATCGAGAAGACCGGCATGATCGAGTCGAAGCCGAGCACCGTGCGTCCCGTCGCGGCGAGGCGCGCCATCAGCTCCGGCTCCCGGTTGGCGGCGGGGAACGGCGCCTCGGCCAGGTCCATCAGCTCGACGGTCGCCATGGAGGTCGGGTTCACCAGCGGCGTGCGATCCACCGGCTCGCGCCGCAGAGCGGCGAGCACGCGCTCGCGGCTCGTCATGGCCGGAGGGGCCTGCGTTGTGCTCATTCCGACGCTCCCGGTGCCGTGAGCATGCCGCGGCCGGCGCTCATCTCTTCCTCGCGGATCGCATCGCGCACGTTGACCGCGCGCGGAAGCAGGAGGCCGACCAGGGCCGCGTGATCGTGCCCGCAGGCGAACGCGAACGTGGTCGGGTCATCGAGGTCAGCCAGCTCGGCCAGCTTGCGCATCCCCCTGGCGACGGCGGGAGCCCGGTTCGGTGCATCACCCGTCTCCGAGGCGCACACGCGGTAGGCCGCCGGGCCGATCGGCTCGACGGTCAGCGCCTGGCCGGTCTTGCGGTCGACGAGCTCGAGGGGACGTGCCTCGAGCGGCGCCGTCTGATCCACCTTGACGGCCTCGAGGAAGAGCCGCCGCGCGATCGCGGGATGCCACGTGCCGCAGGTGAAGGCGATCGTCGCCGGGTCGTCGCCGGCCTGAGCGAGCCCACCGAGGGTGCGCATGGCCGACGCCACGAAGACGACGCGCTCCGCCGCGCCTGCCGCGCGGCTGTAGGTGTGCACGATGCCGACCGGCCCTGTCTCAGTCTCCTGGCGGTACAGCGCGATCGAGATGTCGGCGCACTGGCCGTCCATCGAGACGAGCTCGACGCGGGACCAGGTGCGCTCACTGGGAGCCGGAGCAATCATCGTCAACTGTTAACGAACTATGCCGACGCAACCGCCTTCTGTCAAGATGGGCCGTCAGTCGAGCCCGCCGAAGAGCCGCTCCTCGGCGTGGCGGTAGTGCGCGTCGAGCGCCGCGTTGGCCGCCGACGCGTCCCGCTGCACGAGCGCTGCGAGCAGGTCGCGGTGGATCGCGGCAGGCATCTCCGTGCGCAGGCGGGCGCTGGCGGAGCCGGCCGTCCGCAGCAGCAGCAGCGTCTGCGTGAGCATCTGCTCGTAGGTGGCGCTCATGCGACCGTTGCCGGCGAGGCCGACCAGTGCCCGGTGGAACGCGAGGTCGTTCTCCGCGCCCGCCAGCCAGTCCCCGTCGGCCATGGCCTGCTCCATGCGATCGAGGTGCGTCCCGAGCGCGTCGAGCTGCTCGACGGACGCCCGCTCGACGGCGGCCTTGCTGGCGCTGGCCTCGAGCGCCTCCCGCACGGCGTAGACCTCGACGAGGTCGCGCACCGTCAGCGTCGAGACGACGCTGCCGCGCCGCGGCAGCTCGACGACCAGCCCCTCGCGCGCCAGCTCTCGCGTCGCCTCGCGGATCGGCCCGCGACTCGTGCCGAAGCGCTCGGCGAGCTCCACCTCGTTGAGGCGCGCCCCGGGAGCGATCTCGCCCTTGAGGATCTCGTCGCGCAGCCGGTCGGCCACGGCTTCCCAGAGCTGCGGCTGGCGGATCGGATCGCGCTTCTCGCTCATATCCGTCCCTGGCGGCGGCGACCCACGTCGGGTGCGAGGCTAGCGGATCGGCCGGGGTGCAGCCAGTCCCTTCCCCGCGTCCTCTACCGTCTGAGCCGTGCGCTACATCTCCACCCGCGGCCACGCTCCTGCGCTCGGCTTCTCCGACACGCTGCTCGCCGGCCTCGCGAGCGACGGCGGCCTGTATGTGCCCGAGCGCTGGCCCGTGCTCCCCGGCGTGCGCCCGGGAGCGAGCTACGCGAGCGTCGCCGCCGGCGTGGTCGGAGCGTTCGCCGGGGACGACCTCGAGCCCGAGCTGCTGGAGCGGTTGTGCCGCGAGGCCTACGGGAGCTTCCGTCACCCGGCCGTCTGCCCGCTCGTCCAGCTCGACGCCGATGAGTGGCTGCTGGAGCTCTTCCACGGCCCCACGCTGGCCTTCAAGGATCTCGCGCTGCAGCTCGTCGGCCGGCTCTTCGAGCACGTGCTGAGCGAGCGGGACGAGCGGATCACGGTGCTCGTGGCCACCTCCG
>Ga0207683_10000487_pt1 | contig 36611 bp, 30 predicted proteins | sample KBSM73metaG_FD_184333 | JGI IMG/M metagenome (GOLD analysis project Ga0207683, IMG submission 184333) | Miscanthus rhizosphere microbial communities from Kellogg Biological Station, Michigan, USA - KBS M7-3 metaG (SPAdes) (version 2) | ecosystem: Host-associated > Plants > Roots > Rhizosphere >... | reverse complement strand
CAGAGGATTCACAAGGTTCTGCACCTTGGCATGCCCCGCGCTGCTTCACAGTCCCCGTCGAAACCAGGTCGCCCCCGGTAACCGGTGCTGCGGCGAGCTTCCTGTCCGAAGCTGCCCGCGCGCTGACGCAACTATGATACCACCGCGACCGGCGAGTTCCGCGCGCGGCCCGCTGCGCACTCACCTACATGGGGGCGCATGGCCCAGAAACAACCGTTCTCACCCGTTATCGCGCCGACCCTGAACAGGCACGAGCGCTATTTCGGGCGATCGGGGCGACCCTGTCGATCGGGTACAATGCATCGATCGGAAAACCGATCTAAACAGTTATGGCGTTGGTTCCAATCATCCTCTCAGGCGGCGCCGGGACGCGTCTGTGGCCGCTGTCGCGGGAGACCGCGCCGAAACCCTTCCTGACCTTGCCTGATGGCGAAACGCTGCTCAGCAAGACAGCAGCGCGCGCGGTCGCGCTCCCCGACATCGCGGGCCTCCTGGTCATCACCAACCGTGATTACTATTTTCAGACCAAGGATCAGTTTTCGGCCGCAATCGAGAAGGCGCCGGCGCGCGTCGCTTATCTGCTCGAGCCTTTCGGGCGCAACACCGGGCCAGCGCTCGCCTTGGGCGCGCTCTGCGCGGAGTCGCGCTATGGCGCCGACGCGATCCTGCTTGCGCTGCCGTCCGATCATCTGATCCGCGACGGCGACGCATTCAACGCCGCAGTCGACCGCGCGAAGGGTCTTGCCAAGGAAGGCTGGATCGTGACCTTCGGCATCGGGCCGACCCATCCGGAGACCGGATACGGCTACATCGAATGCGGCGAGGCCCTCGACTCGGAAGAAGCCTTCCGCGCTGCGCGCTTTGTCGAAAAACCGCCGCTCGCCGATGCAGTGGCATTCCTTACTGCCGGCAGTTACGTCTGGAATTCGGGCATGTTCTGCTTCACGCCGGCGACGATACTTGCGGCATTCCGCGAGCACGCGCCGGCAATGTACGAGGCGGTGCGAAGCGTCTGGCAGGGCTTGCGCGCGGGCGCCGATGCTTCGATGCTGGAAATCGATGCCGCGCTGTTCGCCGCCGTGCCGGACCTTTCGATCGACTACGCGGTCATGGAAAAGGCCCGTCAAGTCGCTGTCATCCGCGGCGGTTTCGACTGGAGCGACGTCGGTTCGTGGCAAGCGGTGTCGGCGCTGACCGAGCCGGATGCCGCAGGCAATCGTGGGCAGGGCGAGCGCGTGGCCATCGGCACGCGGGACACGTTCGTGCACGCCGGCGACCGTGTCGTCGCTACCGTCGGTGTCGACAATCTGGTCATCGTCGACACGCCGGACGCACTGCTGGTCGCGCATCGCGATCACTTGCAGCGAGTGCGCGAAGTTGTCGGCGAGCTGAAGGCTCGCGGCCACGACACCTACAAGCTGCACAAGACCGTCGCCCGGCCATGGGGCGCGTACACGGTGCTGCAGGAAGGACCGGGCTTCAAGATCAAGCGCATCGAAGTCAGGCCGGGCGGTGCACTGTCGCTGCAGCTTCACCATCGGCGCGGCGAGCATTGGGTCGTCGTAAGCGGCGAGGCGCGTGTCACCAATGGCGACCGCGTTTACCCGCTTCAAGTCAACGAATCGACCTTTATCCCGATCGAAACGAGGCACCGCCTCGAAAATCCCGGCGATGCGGTGCTGGTCATGATCGAAGTGCAGTGCGGGGATTACCTGGGCGAAGACGACATCGTGCGCTTCGACGACAAGTACGGCCGCGTCGCACATTGAGGTCTCCGCCGCTGGCGTCCAGCCCTACGCCGTTCGTTTCGCTTCCCCGCCTTCTGCCCGCCGCACCACCACCCGGGCGGAAGGCGATCGCGCAGCCATTCGCCGGTTCGGCCGACGCGCTGGCGCTCGCACAGGCCGCCGCCGACGCCGTGCAGCGCCGCCAGCTACTGGCCGTCGTCTGCGCCAACGCGCTGGCGGCACAACGGCTGGCCGTCGAAATGCCGTGGTTCGCGCCCGCACTCAAGGTCGCCGTCCTGCCCGACTGGGAGACGCTGCCTTACGATCACTTTTCTCCGCATCAGGATCTGGTATCGGAGCGGCTGGCGACGCTCTACCGGATGTCGCGTGGCGATTGCGATGTGGTGATCGTCGCGGCGACGACGGCGCTGTATCGATTCGCGCCGCCGTCGTATCTCGCGGCATTCACGTTTTTCATCGCGCAAGGGGAGACGCTAGATGTCGATCGCCTGCGCTCGCAGCTCGCGCTGGCCGGCTATCAGCATGTCACTCAAGTGGTTTCGCCCGGCGAATTCGGCATACGCGGCGGCTTGATCGATCTGTTTCCGATGGGCAGCCCTCTCCCGTACCGCATCGACCTGTTCGACAACCAGATCGAATCGATCCGCACTTTCGATGTAGACACCCAGCGCACCGTCTATCCGGTGCCGCAGGTACGGCTGCTGCCGGCGCGCGAGTTTCCGCAAGATGACGCCGGCCGCACGCGCTTTCGCGGGCGGTTCCGCGAGGTATTCGAAGGCGATCCGTCGAAGTCACCGCTGTACAAGGATGTGTCGAACGGCATCATGCCGGCCGGTATCGAGTATTACCTGCCGCTGTTCTTCGATTCGACCGCGACGCTGACCGAGTATCTGCCGCCCGAGGCTATCGTCTGCCTGCACGGCGACATACCTTCAGCAATCCGGCGTTTCTGGGAAGACACCGACGCGCGCTACCGGCTGTTACGAGGCGATCGTGCGCGACCGCTGCTCGCGCCGAACGAGCTGTTCGTTCCCGAAGACGAGTTCCATCGCATGCTCAAGCCGTTCGCCCGCATCGAGCTCGCCGCGGACGGAGCGGCGGCGTCCGGCGAATACGCCGCTTCCGCCAATGACGCGACCGATCGCCCGGCCGTGGAAAGCGATGCGGATGCCACGGCGCCGCCGGCCGGGACCGTCGCCCCGAGCACCAAGGGATCGCGCCGCGGACACGCCACGCATCCTCTTCCCGCCGTCCAGGTCGATCGCCGCGCCGACGATCCGCTGCGCGCGCTCAAACGCCATGTGACCTCGACCCCGGAGCGTGTATTGATCGCGGCGGAGAGCCTGGGCCGCCGCGAAACCATGCAGCAGTATTTCGCCGAATACGGATTCAAGCCGGCAGTCGTCGCCGACTGGGCTGAGTTCATCGCCGGCGACGCGAGTCCGGCGCTGGTCGCAAGTCCGCTGCACGCCGGATTTGTCTGGCCCGGCGCGAACGTAGCGCTGATCACCGAGGCCGAGCTCTACGCCGGCGTCGTGCGGCGCCCGGGCAAGCGCGACGCGCGGCGCAGCAACGTCGATGCGATGCTGCGCGATCTGTCGGAAGTGCGCATCGGCGACCCGGTCGTGCACGAGCAGCACGGCATCGGACGCTACCTGGGGCTCACGACGCTCGACCTCGGCGATGGACCGAACGAATTCCTGCACCTGCTGTACGCGAACGACGCCAAGCTTTATGTGCCGGTATCCAGCCTGCACCTGATCAGCCGCTACAGCGGCGCGTCGCCTGATGCGGCGCCGCTGCACGAGCTCGGCAGCGGACAATGGGACAAGGCGAAGAAAAAGGCTGCGCAGCGCGCACACGACACCGCGGCCGAGCTGCTGAATCTCTATGCGCAGCGCGCCGCCCGGCAAGGACACGCGTTCAAGTACGACCTGCACGAGTACGAGGCATTCGCCGCGGGCTTTGGTTTCGAGGAGACGCCCGACCAGTCAGCCGCGATCGAGGCGGTGATCCGCGACCTCACTTCCGGCAAGCCGATGGACCGGCTGGTCTGCGGGGACGTCGGATTCGGCAAGACCGAAGTGGCGTTGCGCGCGGCATTTGTCGCGGTCGCGGACGGCAAGCAGGTCGCGGTGCTCGTGCCGACGACGCTGCTGGTCGAACAGCATTTTCAGACCTTCTCCGACCGCTTCGGCGACCTGCCGGTGAAGCTCGCCGAATTGTCGCGCTTCCGCTCGGCGGCCGAGATGAAGACGGTGCTCGAGGGGCTTGCCAGCGGACGCATCGATCTCGTCATCGGCACGCACAAGCTGATCCAGCGCGACGTGAAATTCAAGCGCCTCGGCCTTGTGGTGATCGACGAGGAGCATCGCTTTGGCGTCAGACAGAAAGAGCAGCTGAAGCGCCTGCGCGCCGAGGTCGACGTGCTGACGCTGACGGCGACGCCGATTCCGCGGACGCTGGCGATGTCGCTCGAGGGGCTGCGCGACTTTTCGGTGATCGCGACCGCGCCGGAGCGGCGCTTGTCGATCAAGACCTTCGTGTCGCAATACTCGCCGGGCATCGTGCGCGAAGCCTGCCTGCGCGAGCTCAAGCGCGGCGGACAGATCTACTTCCTGCACAATGACATCGACACGATCGCGACGATGGGCCAGAAGCTCGAGGCATTGATGCCCGAGGCCCGCATCGCGATCGCGCACGGCCAGATGCCCGAGCGCGATCTCGAGCGGGTGATGCGCGACTTCTATCAGCAGCGGTCCAATCTCCTTCTCTGCTCGACGATCATCGAGACCGGCATCGACGTGCCGACCGCCAATACGATCATCATCCATCGCGCCGACAAGTTCGGCCTGGCGCAGCTCCATCAGCTGCGCGGCCGGGTCGGGCGCTCGCACCACCAGGCGTATGCGTATCTGCTGACGCCGCGCGAGGAGGCGCTGTCGGTGCAGGCGAAGAAGCGGCTCGAGGCGATCCAGCTGATGGAGGACCTGGGTTCCGGGTTCTATCTGGCGATGCACGACCTGGAAATCCGCGGCGCCGGCGAGGTGCTCGGCGACGAGCAGTCCGGAGAGATGCAGCAGATCGGCTTTCAGCTCTACACCGAAATGCTCAAGGCAGCGGTCGATTCGCTGCGCTCGGGACGCGAGCCGAACCTCGTCGACCCGATGGGGGTCACCACCGAGATCAACCTGCACGTCCCGGCGCTGTTGCCGGAGACCTACTGCAGCGACGTGCACGAGCGGCTGGTGCTCTACAAGCGGCTGGCAAACTGCGACACCGCAGCCGAGCTTACTTCGATGCAGGAGGAGCTGATAGACAGGTTCGGCCTGCCGCCCGAGCAGGCGCAGGCGCTGCTGTATTGTCATCGACTGCGTCTGCTGGCCAAGCCGCTGGGCGTGGTCAAGGTCGACGCCGGGCCGGATCGTTCGCAGGTACTCTTCGGCCCGCGGCCGCCGTTCGATGCCCGCCAGCTGATCGCACTGATCCAGCAGGACGGCCGTTACCGTTTCGCCGGCCAGGACCGCGTGCGGATCGAGCGCGCCGCGCCGACGGTCGAGGACCGGGTCGGACTGATCGAGGAGTTTCTGGGCAGGTTGCGTTGAGCGAAAATCGGCGCCAATCCCGTCAGTAGATTTTGGTAAAGTCGCCGTGGCGGCCCAGGCCGTTCTTGAATCGCGCGGCACCCGCGGCCCCGTCTTTGACCAATGCTTCGCGGCCGTTGTACCACTCCTGTATCAGCCCATCGCGAACCGAGAGACCCTGGCTTTTGATCGCCGACCGCCTGTCCGACCGCACGCACACCGGCGGAAAAGATGCGATCTCCCGGGCCAGTTCCTCGGCCTTGGCGCGTACTTCACCATTCGGCACGAGATATTCGCAAAGCCCGATCCTCAAACATTCGTCTGCCGGAACCTTGCGGCCGGTCAGAATGATGTCGAGCGCGCGGCCCTGGCCGACGATGCGGGGCAGGCGCACCGTCCCGCCGTCGATCAGCGGCACACCCCAGCGCCGGCAGTAAACACCGAAATAGGCATCCTCCTGCATCACCCTGAAGTCGCACCACAGCGCCAGCTCCATACCCCCCGCGACTGCGGGACCGGCTACGGCGGCAATGACGGGTTTATCCAGCTCGAGGCGCGACGGTCCGAGCGGGCCGCGGGGAATCTCGCCGCCATTTCCGCGAGGTCCGGCGGGTGGGATATCGAGCTCCCCCAGCGGATAAGCCTGATTGAGCGTGCTGACATACTTCAAATCCCAGCCTGCGCAGAAGGCACCGCCTTCGCCATACAACACCGCGACGCGAGCTTCGTCGTCGGCATCGAACTCCAGAAAGGCTCGGGTCAGCGCATCGGCGCTGTCCGGATCCATGGCGTTGCGGGCCTCCGGACGGTTGTGAATGACCGTCCAGACGCGCCCACTTTTTTCGACGTTGACACTCATGCTGTTTCTCTCCTTCAGCGGAATTGGTTCGCGATGCTTCGGATGCCGCCGAGCAGCATTTCGACCGCGACTGCGGTAAGCACCAGCCCCATCAGACGCTCGAACGCGCGCATCCCGCGCTCGCCCAGCAGGCGCTGCAGCCGGCCGGCGGCGAGCAGCACCAGCGTCGTCGCCGCCATCGCTATCGTCAGCGCCAGCAGCCACACGTCGATGTGCTCGGGCTCGCGCGAGGCCATCAGCATGACGGTCGCCAGCGCCGACGGTCCGGCGATCGCCGGAATCGCCAGCGGCACCAGCAGCGGCTCGCTAGCGCCGGTGTCGCCGAAAACGCCCTCGGGGTGCGAGAAAACCATCCTCAAGGCGATCAGGAACAAAATGACGCCGCCGGCGATCGAAAGCGATGTTTCGGAGACATGCATCAGCATCAGGAACGCGCGGCCGCCGAACAGGAATGCGAGGAGCACCGCGTAGGCGATCACGCATTCACGCAATACGATCCACCGGCGCCGCGCCGGAGGCGTCGCCTGCAGCGCGCTGACGACCAAAGGCACGTTGCCAAACGGGTCGATCACCAATATCAGCAGGATCGCCGCGGACAGGAGCTCGGATAGCATTCAGGAGGCGCGACCTCGACGGAGGCCGCAGTATATCGTCCTCTCGTGTGCTTCGCGCCGCGGCCGCTGGCATAATTTGGGGTTTTCACGTTTTTCATCGGAGCATTCATGTCTATCGTTTCCCTTGCGACACGGTGTCTCGCAGTGCTGTTCGGTTTGGTTGCTGCCGGCGCGGCATTCGGCCAGGCTAAGCTGCCGGCGCCTCCGTCGCAGCCCGCCAGCGATACTTACTACGGCACGACGATTGCCGATCCCTACCGGGCGCTCGAAGACCTGAAGAGTCCCGACGTTGCCTCGTGGATGAAGGCACAGGCCGACTACACGCGATCCGCGCTCGACCGGATACCGCAGCGCGCGGCGATCCTGAACGAAGTCCAGCGCTATGGCGACGATGCCGCGGCCCGCGTCACCGGCGCGCAACCGAACAACGGGACCTTCTATTATTTGAAGCGATTCGCCCGCGAGAACACGCTGAAGCTCTATATGCGAGTAGGCACGGGAGGCAAGGAGCGCCTGCTGATCGATCCAGACAAGCGTGCGACCTCGCCGGGCACCCATTACGCCATCGATTATTTCCAGGCTTCGCCGGACAACAAGTACCTCGCCTACGGCATTTCCGAGGGTGGCTCGGAAGAGAGCGTCCTGCACGTTTTCGACGTCGCGGCCGGCAAGGACACCGGGGACGCGATCGATCGCGCGCTTTTCGCGTCGCCTTCGTGGTTGCCCGACGGCACGCTGATCTATAGCCGGCTGCAGAAGCTCGGCCCCGGCATGCCGGTCACCGCGAAATACCTGAACCAGCGCGCGTATCTGCACCGGCTGGGTACCGATCCCGACAAGGATGCGGCGCTGTTCGGCGTCGACGTCATTCCAGGCATCGCACTCGAACCGGTCGAGAACGTTGCCGCCGGACACGTGCCAGGCTCTTCCTACGTATTCGCGCTGATCGTCAACGGTGTGCAGCGCGAAGCGAAGGTCTACGCCGCGCCGCTGGCTTCACTGGCCGGCGACAAGACGCCATGGCGCAAGATCGTGGACTACAGCGACGGCGTTACCGATTTGGCGATCCACGGCGACACGATCTACCTGATGTCGCACAACGGCGCGGCGCACTTCAAGGTGCTGCGGATGGAGCTTGCCAAGGGCGACATCGCGAGCGCCGAAGTCGTCATTCCCGAAAGCGACAACGTCATCACCGGGCTCGCCGGCGCCAAGGACGCGCTGTATGTCCGCCGCATGAAAGGCGGCATCAGCAATCTGCTGCGGCTCGACTACGGCGCCGGCGCGAAAGCCGCTGCGATCGCGTTGCCGTTCGCCGGAGACATGGACGCACTGGCCGCCGATCCGCGCCTGCCCGGCGCGCTGTTCGAAGCCGGAAGCTGGACGCGCTCCAACGCATGGTACGAATACAATCCGCAGCGCGGGACGGTAGCCGATACCGGCCTGCAACCGAAGGGCAAGTACGACGCGCCGACCGATCTGGTCGCGACCGAAGTCGGAGCGATGGCGAAGGACGGGACGCTGGTGCCGCTGTCGATCGTGCACAAGCGCGGCATCAAGCTCGACGGCAACAATCCGACGATTCTGTACGGCTACGGCGCCTACGGCATTTCGCAGCTTCCGTTCTATCGGCCGACGTTTCTGCCCTGGTTCGAGCGTGGCGGCATTTTCGCGGTCGCGCATGTGCGCGGCGGCGGCGAGAACGGCGAGGATTGGTACAAAGCCGGGTACAAGGCGACCAAGCCGAATACCTGGAACGACGCCATCGCATGCGCCGAGTGGCTGATCGCCAACAAGTACACGTCGTCCGCCAGGCTGGCCATCTGGGGCGGCAGCGCGGGCGGCATTTTCGTCGGCCGATCGATCACCGATCGGCCCGAGCTGTTCGGGGCAGCGATCGACCAGGTGCCCGCCTCCGACATGCTGCGCTTCGAGACGACGGCGAACGGCGCGCCGAACGTTCCGGAGTTCGGGACGATCAAGACCGAGGAAGGGTTCAAGGCGCTGCTGGCGATGAGCTCGTACCATCACATCAAGGACGGTACGAAATACCCGGCGGTGCTGGTCATCACCGGAATCAATGACCCGCGGGTCGACGCCTGGGAGGCCGGCAAGATGGCAGCGCGCCTTCAGGCAGCATCGTCGAGCGGCAAGCCGGTGCTGTTGCGCATCGATTATGACGCCGGCCATGGTATAGGCTCGACCAAGAAGCAGGCTTATGAAGAGCGCGCCGATATTTTGGCCTTCCTGTTCTGGCAGTTCGGCGTCGCCGGCTTCCAGCCCTGAAGCCGCGGGGCGGGCATCGATTCGTCGCCGCCGGTGGCGTTTGGTCGCCTGCTTGCGCGTCGCATCGTGAAGCCGCTGCCGGACGCCGCCGGAGCTGCGACAATCTCGGCGGCGGTTCGCATTCGCGAATGCGTGTCGCCAGCATCGTGCGCGCCGTCCAATCGTACGGCGGCACCAGAATAACCTTCGCGACCATAGGTCTACGATGAAACGACTTCAGTTGAGTTGCCTTTGCTTCGGCGTTCTCGTTATCGGCGTGCAGGCCGCAGAGCCGCCGAGCGCGCAAACCCTGGCCCGGCCGACCGATGCATCTGCGCCGTTGCGTTCCGGCATCGACATGGGGCAGATCGAGGCCAAAGTTCGGCCGCAGGACGATCTGTCGGGATACGTCAACGGCAAATGGTTTGCCACCACCGAGATTCCTCCGGACAAGGCCGCGTACAGCGCAGGCAGCAAGATCTACGATGACACCCAGTTGCAATTGCGCGGCATCGTCGAGAAGGAAAGCGCGCAGGCGCATCCGAAGCCGGGCGCACCGCAGCGCATCGGCGATCTGTATCGCAGCTTCATGGACGAGGCTCGGCTCGAAGCGCTGGGGACCAAGCCGCTTGCCGCCGAGTTCGCCCGAATCGAGGCGATCAAGAGCAAGCGAGACGTCGCCGCCACTATCGGGCATCTGGCCCGGATCGGCGTCAATGCGCCGTTTGCCGCGCAGGTGCACCAGGACAACAAGGACTCGAGCCGCTACATCGTCGATCTCGGCCAGGCCGGCCTCGGCTTGCCGGACCGCGACTACTATCTGCTGGATGACGACGCCAAGCTAAGCGCGGCCCGCGCCAAGTACCGGACGCACGTCGAACAGATGATGGCGATGGCCGGCGATCCCGACGCGACGCGGGACGCCTCCGCGATCGTCGCGCTCGAAACCGAGCTCGCCAAGGTGCAGTGGACGAAGGTCGAGCTGCGCGACCCGATCAAGGCCTACAACAAGGTCGGGCTCGACAAGCTCAATGCGCTCGCACCCGGCTACGACTGGAAGCGCTACCTGGACAGCGCCGGCGTCGAGGGCAAGGTCAGCTACCTGATCGTCGCGCAGCCTAGCTACATCACCGCCTTCGCCGGCATTCTCGACCGGACGCCGTTGCCGGTGTGGAAGGCCTATTTCCGCTGGCACCTGCTGAGCGCCTACGCGCCTTACCTGTCAAAGCCCTACGTCGACGCCAATTTCGCGTTTTACGGCACGGCGCTCAACGGCACGCCGGAAATTCGGCCGCGCTGGAAACGCGGCGTGCAGCTCGTCGACGATTCGATCGGAGAGGATTTGGGCAGGGTCTACGTCGAGCAATATTTTCCGCCGGAGAGCAAGGCGCGAATGGATGCGCTGGTCGGCAATCTTCTGGCCGCGTACCGGCAAAGCATCGGCGACCTCGAGTGGATGAGCTCGACGACCAAGGCGAAGGCGCTCGACAAGCTCGCGAAGTTCATGCCCAAGATCGGCTATCCGAAAAAATGGCGCGACTATTCGACGCTAAGGATCGTGTCGACCGACCTGGTCGGCAATGTGATGCGCGCCAACGAATTCGAATATCGGCGCAACATCGCCAAGCTCGGCAAGCCCATCGATCGCGGCGAATGGTTCCTGACACCGCAGACGGTCAATGCCTACTACAATCCCGAGCTCAACGAAATCGTGTTCCCCGCGGCGATCCTGCAGCCGCCCATCTTCGACGCGCAGGCGGACGACGCGGTCAACTACGGTGCGATCGGCTCTGTAATCGGTCATGAGATCAGCCACGGCTTCGACGATCAGGGAAGCCAGTACGACGGCGACGGCAACCTGCACGACTGGTGGACCTCGGAGGATCACGAGAAATTCACCGCCAAGACCAAGGCGCTGGTCGCGCAGTACGCGGCCTACGAGCCGATTCCCGGCTATCACGTCAACGGCGAGCTGACGCTGGGCGAGAACATCGCCGATAACTCAGGGCTGGCCATCGCCTACAAGGCGTACCGCATTTCGCTCGGGGGCAAGCAGGCGCCGGTGATCGATGGATTGACCGGCGATCAGCGCTTTTTCATGGGCTCGGCGCAAAGCTGGCGCACCAAGATGCGCGACGACTACACGGTGCGCTTGATCAAGAGCGATCCACACTCGCCCAATACCATCCGGTCGAACGCCGCGGCCATCAACCAGGCGGCGTTTTACAGCGCGTTCGACGTCAAGCCCGGCGACAAGATGTACCTGCCGCCGGAAAAACGCGTGACGATCTGGTAAGCCTGCCGCGCCGCCGCGCGTCAATGCAGCTTGATGCGCGGCTCCATACGGCGCCGCAAGAAACGTCCGATCGTATCGAGCATCACGCGAAAGTAGCCATGAATCGACGCCTGATGCAACTTGTATAGCGAGGCGTACATCGCGCGGGCGATCAACCCCTGGATCAGCATGCTGCCGCCGATCAGCCTGCCCATCAGGTTGCCGACCGCCGACAATTCGCCAAGCGAGACCAGCGAACCGAAATCGCGAAAATGAAACTCGGGCAGCGGCGCTCCGGCCAGCCGCGCCCGCATCGTGCGCACCAGCAGCGCCGCCTGTTGCCGCGCCGCCTGCGCTCGCGGCGGCACCAGCGCGCCTTCCTTGTCGCGTCCCAGCCAGGGCGCCGCGGCACAATCTCCAAAGGCGAAGATGTCGGGATCTCGCGTCGTCTGCAAGGTCGCCGTGACGACCAGCTGGTTGGCGCGGTTGACCTCGAGACCATCCAGCTGCGCCAGCAGCGGCGGCGCCTGAATGCCTGCGGCCCATACGATCAGATCGGCGCGGAGCGTCGTGCCGTCGGCGGTGTGCACACCCTCCTCGTCGACGGCGACGACGCGCTCGCCGGTGCGCACGACGATGCCCAGCCTGCCGAGAAGCTCGGTCGCCGCCTTGGCGATCCGTTCGCCCAGTTGCGGCAGAATGCGCGGCGCCGCCTCGAGCAGCGTCAGATGGATGTCGCGGGCGGGGTCGAGCTTGTCCAGTCCGTAGAGGGCGTGGGTGCGGGTCGTCTGGCGTATCTCCGCCGCCAGTTCGACACCCGTTGCGCCTGCGCCGATGATGACGATGTCGACACGCGAAGGTCGGCCGTCGGTCGCTTCGCCGTCAGCGCGCACTGCCGCGGCGAGCAACCGGCGATGGAATCGCTCGGCGTCGAGCGGCGTGTCCAGAGAGATTGCGTGGGCCGCTACACCGGGAATGCCGAAGTCGTTGGTCGTGCTGCCGATGCAGAAGATCAAAGTGTCGTACGGAATGCTGCGGGCGGGCAGGATCTGCCTGCCATCGTCGTCGACGACCGAGCCCACCTCAAGCTCGCGGTGCGCGCGGTTCAAGCTCTCGACCGCACCTTGGCGAAAGCGGAAGCGATGCCAGTACGCGACGGCGAGGTAATCGACGTCGTGCGCGGCCGCATCCATGCGGCCCGCCGCGACCTCGTGCAGCAGCGGTTTCCACACGTGGGTTTCAGCCCGATCGACCAGCGTGATCGCAGCCTTGCCGCGGCGGCCGAGCTTGTCGCCCAGCGCGGTCGCGAGCGGCAAGCCACCGGCACCGCCTCCGACGATGACGATGCGATGCGGCACCGTAGGTAGTCCGGCTTTCTCGTCAATCACCCCGGGCCGTCCCTTCTCGCCGCGAGTCGGCGGCGCCGCGCCAGCCGCTGCCCTGGCGCACAATGACCTGCAGGCCGCTGTTCTGGTCGACGATCCGCGTCGGCTCGCCCAAGGCGCGCAGCCCGGGCGCCAGCGCTTCCGCGCGAGTGCCCCGTTCGATCTCGGTCGGCCCGTTGCGACTGCCGACATTGGGCAGATCGATCGCCGCCTGCGGATCGAGCCGGCGGTCGAGCAGAGCGATCAGCGTCTTGGCGACGTAATTGATAATGGCGGGACCGCCGGGCGAGCCGACGACCGCGGCAACGCGGCGCTGCGCATCGTAGACGATCGTCGGGGCCATCGCAGAGCGCGGACGCTTGCCCCCTTCGACGCGATTGGCGACCGGGTGCCCTGCGGCGGCCGGCACGAAATTGAAGTCGGTCAGCTCGTTATTGAGCAGGAATCCGCCGGCGGTCATCAGCCTGCTGCCGAACGCGTCCTCGATGGTCGTCGTCATCGCCACCGCGCCGCCATAGCGATCGACGATCGACAAATGCGAGGTCGATGGGAACTCGAGCGCGTCGCCCGGAACGGACGTCGGCTGGTCGGCGGCGGCGACCGGCGGTGGTCGGCCCGGGCGTGCGTCGCCGAGGCTCGCATCGAGTCGGATCAGTTGCGATCGCTCGCGCAAGTAGTCGGGATCGGTCAGGCCGGCCGGCACGGCGACAAAGTCCGGGTCGCCGACGTAAGCGCGATCGGCATAGGCGAGTCGCCCGGCTTCGTCGAACAAGTGCGCGCTGATCAGTTCGCTGCTGCTGAGCGACCGCAGGTCGAATCGCTCCAGCATGCCCAGAATCTGCAGCACTGCGATGCCGCCCGACGATGGCGGTGGCGCGCCGCAAACGCGAAAGCTGCGATAGCGGCCGCATACGGGTTCCCGCGCCAGCGCTCGGTACGAGGCGAGATCGGCGAGGGTCAGGTCGCCCGGGTTTGCCGCATAGCCGTTGGCGGTGTCGACGATATCGCGCGCAATCTCGCCGGTGTAGAAGGCTTCCGCGCCTTCGGCGGCGATCCGTCTTAGCGTAGCGGCGAAGGCGGGGTTCTTCACCAGCTGCCCGACGGCAAGCGGCGTGCCGTCGGCGTTGTGGAAATAGGTCCGCGCGCGGTCCTGGCGCAGATAGCGCTCGGCCGCGATCGCACCGCTTAAGCGGCGGCTGACGACAAAGCCGTTTTCGGCGAGCCGGATCGCCGGATCGAACAGGCTCGCCCACGCGAGGCGGCCATGGCTGCGGTGCGCGAGCTCGAGCATGCGCAGCGTTCCCGGGACGCCGACCGAGCGGCCTCCGACGACCGCGTCGAAGTGGCGCAGCGGCGTGCCGTTGCGATCGAGAAATCGTTCGGGCCGTGCCGCCGCCGGCGCGGTTTCGCGTCCGTCGTAGGCGACCAGCGTTTTCCCGCGCGGGTCGTGCACGAGCATCAGCGACCCGCCACCGATGCCCGACGATTGCGGCTCGACCAGATTCAGTACCATCTGCGCCGCGATGGCCGCATCGACCGCGCTGCCGCCCCGGCGAAGCATCAGCAGCCCGGCGTCGGTGGCGAGCGGGTTGGCAGTGGCGACCATCTGGTGCCGGGCACTGGCGGCCTGCTTGGCCGTCCATCCGGAAGGTCGTTCGACGGCTTGCGGCTGGGTGGCCACGCCGACGGCGAGCGCCAAGCCGCAAAACAGTCCCAGCACGGTAGCGCCGCGCTTCGTTTGCCGGAAAGTCACTGTCCGATTCTACCCTCTCGGTCCAGACCCACGGCAGGCGACCCTTTCGCCCGCGTCGGCTCGTGCGGGTAGAATAGCGGCGCCCGCTGTAAGGTATGGCCGGTCGGTTCGACCAAAGGCGTGAGCGTGCGATGCGCTCTCGCCCGGTGGAGCGAAACCGGGCCTCGCCCCGAGATCTACTACAGGAAGGAGCATAAGATGACGATGAATCAGACCGTGAAGGCACTGTCGTTTGGCGCGATGCTGGCTATTGCCGCGCTGTCGGCGCCGGTGGCGCTGGCCGACGACACGGGCCTCTCGCCGTTCTCGATGGAAATGAAGAAGATGGCGAACAAGGACGGCATGATCAGCAAGAAAGACTTCATGGCGATGATGGAAAAGCGCTTTGATGCGATGGACAAGGGCAAGAAGGGCATGATCTCCATGGCCGACGCGATGAAGATCTTTTCGGACAAGCCGTAAGAGCCGTCCGCTGCGGCTCGAACCCTAAAGAAGTTTGACGTCGCAGAATCGCATAGGCCTCGGCAACAAGGACAAGGGCGGCTTCGGCCGCCCTTGTCCGTTTCGAGGTACTCACGCGCCGGCAGACGCCGGCATTGCAAGAAACCGCCGGCCACGGCATCCTGCAACGGATGAGCCGGTCATTACTCCCCGAAGCGGTCGAGCGGTATGTTACGCAGGAGATCTCGCACGAGACCGACGTGCAGCGCCGGCTTCGAGCGGAGACCGCGGGCATGCCGCACGGCGGGATGCAGATCGGCGCCGACCAGGGCGCGCTCCTTGCGTTGCTGGCGAAACTGGTCGGTGCGCGCCGGGCGATCGAGATCGGCACCTTCACCGGCTACAGCGCACTGGCGGTCGCATCCGCACTGCCGCCCGACGGCAAGCTCATCTGCTGCGATGTCAGCGAGGAATGGACCAGCGTCGCCCGCCGCTACTGGCAGGAAGCCGGCGTCGCCGGGCGCATCGACCTTCGGCTTGCGCCCGCGACCGACACGCTCGCGGCGCTGCTGAACCAGGGCGGCGCCGAAACCTTCGACTTCGCCTTCATCGACGCCGACAAGTCGAACTACGATGCCTATTACGAGGCCTGCCTGAAGCTCCTCCGCCGCGGCGGGGCGATCGCGCTCGACAACACGCTGTGGTCGGGCAAGGTCGCCGATCCCGACGCGCATGACGAGGATACCGACGCGCTTCGCGCGCTCAACGCCAAGGTCCGCGATGACGCCCGTGTCGATGCCTGCCTGCTGACGGTCGGCGACGGCGTGATGCTGGTCAGAAAGCGCTGAAGGTCCGCGGGACCGCGACGATAACGCCCAAAAAAAGGCCGACCCGTGGGTCGGCCTTTTTTGCGTGCGCCGGAATGCGCTTATTTCTTCGGCACGTCGACGGCCTGCGGCGCGGCCGTCGTGACGGCGACGGCTGCTCCGCTCGCCGGCATGGAAATCGACGGTGGAACCGATGCGACTTTGCGGTCGGCGCCATGCAGCGCGAGCAGCGGCACGATCATCAGCGCGACGATGTTGATGATCTTGATCAGCGGGTTGACCGCGGGACCGGCGGTATCCTTGTACGGATCGCCGACGGTGTCGCCGGTCACGGCCGCCTTGTGGGCATCCGAGCCCTTGCCGCCGTGGTGTCCGTCCTCGATGTACTTCTTGGCGTTGTCCCAGGCGCCGCCGCCGGTAGTCATCGAGATCGCGACGAACAGCCCGGTGATGATCGTGCCCATCAACAATCCGCCGAGCGCGACCGGCCCCAGCAACAGGCCCACGACCACCGGAACCAGCACCGGCAACAACGACGGAACGATCATTTCCCGGATCGCCGCCTTGGTCAGCATGTCGACCGCGACGCCGTATTCCGGTTTGGCGGTGCCGGCCATGATGCCGGGAATCTCCTTGAACTGACGGCGCACTTCGACGACGACGGCGCCCGCCGCACGCCCGACAGCTTCCATCGCCATCGCACCGAACAGATATGGGATCAAGCCGCCGAGGAATAGTCCGACGATCACCATGTGATTGGACAGGTCGAAGCTCACGTTGATATTGGCACCGGACAGCGCGTGCGTGTAGTCGGCGAACAGGACCAGCGCGGCGAGACCCGCCGAGCCGATCGCATAGCCCTTGGTGACCGCCTTGGTCGTGTTGCCGACTGCATCGAGCGGATCGGTGATCGCGCGCACCGACTCGGGAAGATCGGCCATTTCGGCGATGCCGCCGGCGTTGTCTGTGATCGGCCCGTATGCATCCAGCGCGACGATGATGCCGGTCATCGACAGCATCGCGGTCGCTGCGATGGCGATGCCGTAGAGCCCGGCCAGCCAATACGATGCCAGGATCGCGATGCACACCGAGATCACCGGCCACGCGGTCGACTTCATCGACACGCCCAATCCCGCGATGATGTTGGTCGCGTGCCCGGTCGTCGACGCCTCCGCGACGTGACGCACCGGCTTGAACTCGGTCGCGGTGTAGTACTCGGTGATCACGACCATCGCCGCAGTCAGCGCAAGGCCGATCAGACCCGCCGCCCACAGATGCCAGGTCGACAGTTCGGGATTGGTCGCTACGACCGGACTCATCAGCCAGTCGGTGATGAACCAGAACCCGATCGCCGACAGTCCGCCGGCGACCATCAGCCCCCGGTAGAGCGCATTCATGATCTTGCCGCCCTCGCGCGCCTTGACGAAGAAACATCCGACGATCGAGGCCAGGATAGAGAAGCCGCCAAGCGCCAGCGGATACGTCACCGCGGCCTCGGCGTACGACGGCAGCAGCAGCGCCCCCAGCAGCATCGTCGCCACGATCGTCACCGCGTAGGTTTCGAACAGGTCGGCCGCCATGCCGGCGCAGTCGCCGACGTTATCGCCCACGTTGTCGGCGATCACCGCGGGATTGCGCGGATCGTCTTCGGGAATGCCGGCCTCGACCTTGCCGACCAGGTCGGCGCCGACATCGGCGCCCTTGGTGAATATGCCCCCACCGAGGCGCGCGAATATCGATATCAGCGAGCCCCCGAACGCCAAGCCGACCAGCGGCTCGATGATGCCGTGCAGGCCTTCCTTGGTGGCGTTCGGCGCGTAGTGCGCCGATTGAACCAGGAACCAGTAGAAGCCCGCCACGCCCAGCAGACCGAGGCCGACGACCAAAAGGCCCGTGATCGCACCGCCGCGAAATGCGACCGCCAGCGCCTCGTTCAGGCCTGTGCGCGCCGCCTCCGCGGTGCGCACATTGGAGCGCACCGAGACGTTCATGCCGATGAATCCGGCCAAGCCCGACAGCACCGCGCCGACGGCGAAGCCGATGGCAGTGGTCCAGGAAAGAAACGCGCCGATGATCACAAGGAGGATGATGCCGACCACCGCGATCGTCGCGTATTGGCGATTCAGATAGGCCTGCGCGCCCTGCTGCACGGCGGCGGCGATCTCCTGCATCCGCGCATTGCCGGCCGGCTTTTGCAAGATCCAGGTGATCGACCATCCGCCGTAGACCAGCGCGGCGACCGCGCAAACGAGCGCGAAGACGAGTGCGGTTGACATGTATGTCCCCTAAATGGTGGCGAGCGAATCTTGGCGGGTCGTTGCGGATCTTTGTTATGGTCCGGCCGAGTGCGCCGGCAGGCGGTTGTCGCGCTCGCGTCGAGGCAAGCGGACGGCGAACCGCCAAAACACGCTATTTTGCCAGCGCTCGGTCCAAAAAGTCGAGCCGATCCTGACCCCAGAACGGCTCCTCTCGATAGATGTACGTCGGCGCCCCGAAGACCTGGCGGTCGATCGCCTCCTGCGTCAGCGCCTCATAACGCTCGCCGATGTCCGAGGCGGCGGCGCGCTCGGCCAGCGACGCGGCGTCGAATCCCTGCTCGGATGCAATCGCGGCCAGCGTGTCGCTTTCCGCGATATTCCGCTCCTCTGCCCACACCGCGCGCAACAGGGCGCCGGTCAGCTTGAGCGCGCCAACGGCGCCTTGTTGCGACAACGAGGCCAGAATCAATTTCGAAGCTAGCGCCGGAGGAACCGGAAAATGGCGCGGCTGCAAATTGAGCGGCAACCCCAGATGCTTCGACCAGCGTCCGAGCTCGACCAGCCGATACGCCTGGCGCTGCGGCGCCCGCTGTTTCAACGGCACGCCGCCCGACACCGCGAACACCGGACCCAGGTCCACCGGCTTGACGTCGATCGACACGCCGTGCCGGCCGGCGATGGCGAGAAACCGCTCGTGTCCGAGGTAGGTAAACGGCGATACCGGCGTGAAGAAATATTCGACGGTGCGGGTCACGGAATCCTCTTCGACGCGGCAGTCGCTGGCGGGTGTCAGACCGAAAACGACGTGGTGAGTTTTTTCGCAACCGCGACGTTCTTCAGGCGCACGTACTGCGGCAGGCCGTCGCGGAACGGCGGGAACGCTTCGCCGCGAGTCAGCGGCGACAGATAGGCACGCGCCTTGGCGGTGATGCCGTAGCCGTCGGCGCTGATGTAATCGCGCGGCAGCTTCTTCTCAACATTGGCGACCTTGTCCAGCGGCGCCGCCTCGATTTTCCAGCGATACGGCCTGTCGGAAGTGCGCACTATCGCCGGCATCACCGCACTCTTGCCGCGCACCGCAAGCTCGACGGCGGCACGGCCGACCGCATAGGCCTGCTCGAGGTCGGTCTTCGAGGCCAGGTGCCGCGCGGCGCGCTGCAGGTAATCGGCCACCGCCCAATGGTATTTGTGGCCGAGCCGCTCCTTGACCAGCGCGGCGATCATCGGTCCGACGCCGCCCAGCTGCGCATGGCCGAACGCATCCTTGGTGCCAGCCTCAGCCAGCAGCTTCCCCTGGCTGTCGCGCAATCCCTCGGATACGCCGACACAGCAATAGCCGAATTGGACGACCTTCGCGTCCAGGCGCGCAAGGAATTTTGCCTCGTCGAAGGCGATCTCGGGAAAAAGCAGCAGCAGCGGAATCGGCGTGTCCGCGTCGTCGGCCAGGCCGACCGCCGCGGTGATCCATCCGGCGTTGCGGCCCATCACTTCCAGCACGAAAACGCGGGTCGAAGTCTTCGCCATCGACGCGACGTCGAATGCGGCCTCGCGCATCGAGGTCGCGACATATTTGGCGACCGATCCGAAACCGGGACAGCAATCGGTCACCGCCAGATCGTTGTCGACTGTCTTCGGCACGTGGACCGCGATCAGCGGATAGTCCAGCCGCGCCGCCATCTGCGATACCTTGAGGCAGGTGTCCGCCGAGTCGTTGCCGCCGTTGTAGAAAAAGTAGCCGATGTCGTGCGCGCGAAAGACGTCGAGCAGCCGCTCGTACTGCGCCTTGTCGCGGTCGATGCCGGCGAGCTTGTAGCGGCACGATCCGAAGGCGCCGGCGGGCGTGTGCATCAAGGCTGCGATCGCCCGCGACGATTCGCGGCCGGTGTCGATCAGGTCCTCGGTCAGGGCACCAATGATCCCGTTGCGGCCGGCGTATACGCGGCCGATGCTGCGCTTGTGCTGCCTGGCGGTCTGAATGACGCCGCAGGCGCTGGCGTTGATCACCGCAGTCACGCCGCCGGACTGCGCGTAAAAGGCGTTGCGTCGAGTCAAGGGCGCCGGTGTTTCATCGTTGGGGAGGCAGCGATTGTAGTTGACGCGCCGGGGCGCGTCCAACCACCGGCACGCACTTTCCTCTTTCGGCGACTGTCATTGCTCCGGGTCGAGCGCGGCCAGCATCGTCCGCGCCGAGACGAAGTCGGGCGCGAGGTCGAGCGCGCGCTGCAGGCAGCCGCGTGCGCGCCCAAGATCGCCGCGCGCCCGGTGGATTTCCGCGAGGTTGTACAACAGCGACGGATTGTTCGGCCGCACGGCGACCGCGTACGCCTGGGCGAGCTCGGCGTCGGCCAGCCTGCCGATCGTCCGATAGACCAACGCGAGGGTATTGAGCGCCCAGGGGTCGCCCGGACTCGCCGCCAGTGCTTCGCTGCAGCGGGCTTCCGCACCGTCGAAGTCGCCAAGCCGCAGCTTGGTGGTTGCGTCCTCGACCAGCTGCTTGACCCGCGCCGCCAGGGCATGACGCCTAGCGCCCCATTTGGCGTAGATCGCGTCACGGAAGCGCGCGAAGCGCGCCGCATCCTTGTTGCCACCGACGCCCGTTCCCGACGTACCGAGATCGACGCGCCACTCGAAGGTCTGGCGTGGTTCGAAGTGGAACGGCGTATGCTGCGCGCACTGCAGAAAAAAATCCCAGTCCTGCATGATTTCGAACGCCTCGTCGAAGCGGCAGCCGTCGGCAACCAGGCTTCGCGCGAACAATGCGGTCGAGAGGTGGATGAAGTTGCGCTCGTAGAGTTCGGACAGCGCATAGGGGCGGCCCCAGGGTTCGGTGTGGCCGTCGGCGAACCTGCCCAGCGCCAGCGTGTAGATCAACCGCGCGCCGTGCGCATTGCGCCGGGCGGCGACGAGCCCGGCGACGTGGCCCGAGAGCAGCAGGTCGTCGTCGTCGAGAAACGTGATCCAATCGCCTCGCGCCGCGTCGAGGCCGGCATTGGCTGCCTGCGGCCGCGACAGGCGTACGTCACTCTTCACGAGGCGCAGCGGATGCGCTCCGGTCCGCTCGGGAACCGCCGGATGATCGCGCCCGCTGGCAGCGACGACGATGACCTCCAAGTGCGGATAGTCCTGCACGCCGATCGAATCGAGGGCGGCTTGCAAGGTCATGCGGGCGCTGCTGCGCACGATCAGGCTGACCAGTGGAGACGAAGTATCGGACACGGGCGGCTACGCCTGACCCAGCGCGCGGCGGGTCGCTTCGAGAAAGGCTCTGCCGTAGCGCAGGTCCGGCTCGAGATGACAGCCCTCGGCCCACTCGTTCCAGGCATTGACGAAGACGATGCGCTCGTCGCCGTCATGCCACTCGCGCGTCTGCGCCGCGGCGGCCGCAAGCCAGCGCTCGTAGTTCGCGGGCTCCGCGTTGACAAAGCAACGCGCGATGTCGGGCACGCGGGGCGTGTTGTCCCAGCCAGTCATCACGCCGCGGAACAGGCGATAGTCGGGACGCGGCCGCGCCAGTGCGTTCTGCGCGCATGAAACGTAGTCGAGAACGTCGCCCTGAAAGCCGCGACGCACGGCGTTCGGATCCGGCGCGATTCCCTGCGAACGAGTCAGATGGGGGGGGAACTCCACGGCTGCGTCGTAGCCTATCGTCGATGGGTCCATCGTCGTCTGGTTGACGCTTTGTACCAGCGCGAGATAAATGTCCGGATAGCCGGCCTCGCGCGCGGCGCCGCGCCAGATCGCCGCCCAGCGCGGTGGGTCTGGAATTGCATCGGCACAGTAAACGAGCAGCAGCGGCTTGCCGTCGATGCGGACATAGCGGCGATCGGCGAATGCGGGTAGCAGGCCGCGGATCAGCGCAAGCGCATCGTCGTCACCATAGCGCTGAGCGATCAGGATATCGCTGTCGAGTCCGTCCCAGCGCCGCGTCCAGGTCTCGTTGGCCCAGCAGACACAAAACGGAAAATCGGGCTCGCCCGACGCGAGCACCTCATCGAATGGACGCTGCAACAGGCGCTTGCCGGAAAACCAGTAGTGGTAATAGCAGAAGGCGCCAATGCCATGTGACCGCGCCAGCGCCGCTTGCTGTCCGCGCGTCTCGGGCACGCGCAGATCGTAAAAGCCGAGGTCGGCCGGCAGATGAGGCTGGTAGTGCCCGGCAAAATTCGGCCTGGCGCGGACGACGTTGCGCCATTCGGTGAATCCAGCACCCCACCAGGCGTCGTTCTCCGGAATCGGATGGAACTGCGGCAGGTAGAAAGCGATGGCGCGGAGGTCGACGCTCATCGCCAGAAACGGTGCGAAGTCGGTGACGGGGAACCCAGGCCGGCCATCGCGTCAGCGATGCAGCGCGGCGAGCACGGCGTCCTTGATGGCATCGACCGAGCCCATTCCGTCGACGCTGCGGTATTTGGGGGCGCGCGGGTCGCCGCTCTTCGCCCACTCGCGGTAGTAGGCAACCAGCGGCTCGGTCTGCGCATGGTAGACGGCGAGGCGCTTCTTGACCGTTTCCTCCTTGTCGTCATCGCGCTGGATCAGCGGCTCGCCGGTCAGGTCGTCGCGTCCGGCGACCTTCGGCGGATTAAACTTGACGTGGTAGCTGCGGCCGGACGCGGGATGCACGCGCCGCCCGCTCATGCGCTCGACGATGGCGGCGTCCGGAACGGCAATGTCCAGAACGAAATCGATCGGCACTGCGGCGTTCTTCATCGCATCGGCCTGCGGAATCGTGCGCGGAAATCCATCGAACAGATAGCCGTTGGCGCAATCGGGAGCCTTCAGACGTTCCTCGACCAGCGCGATGATGATGTCGTCCGATACCAGAGCACCCGAGTCCATCACCTTTTTCGCGGCGAGCCCGAGCGGCGTCCCCGCCTGCACCGCGGCGCGCAGCATGTCGCCGGTCGAGATCTGCGGAATCCCGTACAGCTGCTTGATGAAGACGGCCTGAGTCCCTTTTCCGGCTCCGGGTGGGCCGAGGAGTATCAGTCGCATAGTCGGAATCGGATGGTGGGCGGCGCCGCATCGCGCCGGCCACCGGCGCCCGCGCTGCGCGCCGCGATTCTGGCCGGAATCGGAGAGACGGTCAAACCTTGCCTGCCGCGTACAGGACGCGCACGCGGTCGAGATCTTCCTGCGTGTCGACACCCGGCGCCGGCGCGCCGCGGGTCACGCTGACGATGATCCGGTAGCCGTGCCACAGGGCGCGCAGCTGCTCGAGCGCTTCGAAGCGCTCGGGCGGCGCAGGCGGGAGCGACGGATAGCGCCTGAGAAAAGCGACGCGATAGGCATACAGGCCGTAGTGCCGGTAAAGCGGCAGCCCGGTCGGAAGCGCTCGCCGATCGGCGGCAAACGCGTCGCGTGCCCAGGGAATCGTCGCGCGGCTGAAGTAAAGCGCATACCCGGCGTGATCGAGCACGACCTTGACCACGTTCGGATTGAAAGCCTCATCGGCGCTGCTGATCGGGTGGCATGCGGTCGCGATCGCCGCGTCGGAGTGCTGGGTCAGCTTGTCGGCGACCGCCCGAATCAATGCCGGCTCGAGCAAAGGCTCGTCGCCCTGGACGTTGACGACGATCGCTCGCTCGTCGAGGCCGAGCTGCGCCGCAGCCTCGGCCAGGCGATCGGTGCCGGTCGGATGATCGCTGCTCGTCATCGCCACGTCGATACCGTAGCGCGCGACTGCGGAACGTATCCGCTCATCGTCGGTCGCGACGACGACCTTCGCCGCGCCGCTCATCCTGGCGCGCTCGGCGACACGGACCACCATCGGCTTGCCGCCGATGTCCGACAGCGGCTTGCCCGGAAGGCGGGTCGATGCGTAGCGGGCGGGAATGAGGACGGTGAACAAGACGAACTCAGAACGCAGGTCGGCGCAGGACGCGACGCGCCGGCCGCGTCACGTCGGCGCCGTGTCGCGCGTCACTCGTACTCGGCAGGCGCGAGCTTTCGCGCCTCTTCCTCGAGCATCACCGGGATGCCGTCGCGGATCGGATAGGCGAGCCGCGCGCTTTTCGATATCAGTTCCTGGCGCTCGCGATCGTAGACCAGCGGGCCCTTGGTCACCGGGCAAACCAGAAGCTCAAGCAGCTTTGCATCCACGCAAGCCTCTCTCGACCAGTGCCAACAACGCCGGCTCGACCGTCGCCCTCACGGGGAGAGCCCAGCAGCGGTCGTCGGCGAATCCTTTGCATTTTACCGCATCTTTCTCGGTCATCAGGACCGCCGTGGCGCCGGGCAGCGCGAGGTCGGCAGCGACGTAGCGATGATGATCGGTAAACGGATGGCTGTGCGCAGCGATGCCCAGGGCGGCGAGCTGCGCGAAGAATCGCGCCGGGTCGCCGATCCCGGCGATGGCGTGCACTTCACCGGAGCGGAACAGCGCCGCATCGACGGAGACCGCGCTGTCGTTGACCCGAACGAAACGCTCGCCGACGAGCGTCATCCCGAATTCCCGCTTGGAGTCACCCGTCCCGCCGAGATGCACGATGGCGTCCACCGCCCCAAGGCGCGCCGCCGGTTCGCGCAACGGTCCGGCCGGCAGCGGCAGTCCGTTACCCAGCCCGCGCCTTTTGTCGATCACTGCGATTTCGATATCGCGCGCCAGCGCATAGTGCTGCAGGCCGTCGTCGGCAATGATCAGATCGCGATCCGGGTGGGCCGCGAGCAGCGCGCGCGCTGCCGCAGGCCGGTCGGCGCCGATCCACACTGGCAAGCCGGTCCTTGCGAGCAGCAAAGGCTCGTCGCCGACGACATTCGGATCGTCGTCGACGCCGACCGCGCGCGGCGCACGGCTCGTCGCCCGATAGCCGCGACTGACGATGCCGGGGCGCCAGCCGCGGCGGGCCAGCTCGCTCGCCAGCGCAATCGTCAACGGCGTCTTGCCGCTGCCGCCGACGGTGATGTTGCCGACGACGATAACCGGCACCGGCAGACGCTCGATCCGGAACAGGCCGCGGCGATAGAGTCCGCGTCGAACGATGGTCGCAGCGCGGAACGCGAGCGCAGCCGGGGCGAGCAGCACCGACAGCGGCGTCAGACTCGGCGAAAACCACGCGGCGACCAGATGTCGACTGAGGTCCACTGAGTTTCGCTGAGATTCACGGCGGACACTGACCCGGTCGGCCCGCGCCTGAACCGGCCCGCTACTTGCCGGTAGTCTGGGTGGCAAACGTGATGTGGACCAGACCCGCCTGACGCGCCGCCTCCATCACGTGTATCACCGACTGGTGCGTGGCATTGGCATCGGCGTTGATGATGATCACCGGGTCCTTGGCGCCCGCCGCGACGCGGCTCAGCGCCTCGGCCAGCGCGCCTACGGTCGTGAACGGCATCAGCGTCTTGTCGATCATGTATTGTCCCTGCGCGCTGATGCCGACATTGATTTCCTTCGGCCGTTGCTGCATCGGGTCGGCGTTGGCTTCCGGCAGCGTGATCTTGAGCTCCGCGACCCGCTGATAGGTCGTGGTCACCATCAGGAAGATCAGGATCACCAGCAGGACGTCGATCAACGGAATGAAATTGATCTCCGGCTCGTCGCGGTGTCTGGCGCCTCGCAGATTCATCGCCGCTTTTCCCGCTTCAGCGGTGACCAGGGTCGCGGCGCGCCGACATGTCTCGATGCGGCGGCCGGCGCGGCCATTATTTGCGCTCTCCGTGCGCGAGCTCGACCAGCTTGATGGCCTGCTGCTCCATTTCGAGAATCAGTGCATCGACCTTGGCGCGGAAGTGACGGTAGAAGATCATGCTCGGTATCGCGACGATCAGGCCAAGCGCGGTGTTGTACAGCGCGACCGAGATCCCGTGCGCCAGCAGTATCGGATTCGATCCTGCAGCGGTCTGCGAGCCGAAGATCTCGATCATGCCGACGACCGTGCCGAAAAGACCGAGCAGAGGCGCCATCGCCGCGATCGTACCCAGCGTCGTAAGGAATTGCTCGAGCTCGTGGCTGACGATGCGGCCGACCTCCTCGACTGCTTCCTTCATTACCGGCCGCGGGCTCTTGACGTTGGCCAGCCCCGCAGCGAGCACCCGGCCCAGCGGACCCTGGTGGGCGGTCTTGGTGAGCAGCTCGGGCGTCAGGCCGGTGCGCTTGTACTCGGAAAGCACCTTGTCGACCATGCCCGACGGCGCAACGACGCTCTGACGCAGCGACCACAGCCGCTCGAATATCAGCGCCAGCGCGATCACCGATGCAAATATCAGCGGCCAGATCGGCCAACCCGCTGCCTGGATGATCGACCACACGAGATGGCACTCCCTGAACGCGAAGCGTGAACTCTAGCTTGGACCTCGCGATTCGGCAAGGTGACGATGCGCTGCAAACGCGAGCTCGGTCAGGGGCGGCGCCGCTTTCTGCTCCTGCCCCACCGATGCTCCGCCAGCGTCGCCGCGACCGCCGCGCCGGCGAGGAGGATGATCCAGCAAACGTAGATCCAGATCAGGAACAGCGGCAGCGCGGCCAGCGCGCCATAAACGATCTCGTAGGTGCGGACGTTGGTGATGTAGAGCGCGAAGCCGAACTTCGCTCCCTCCAACGCGACGGCTGCGAGGAGGCCGCTGATCAACGCCGCTCGCAGCGGCACGGGTCGCGCCGGCACCAGCTTGTACGCCAGCGTCAACAGAACGGTGCCGATGGCCAGCGAAAACGGCCGCGCGGCATAAGGCAATGCGGCCGACGCGAGCGGGACGGTGGCCACCGAGGTGTCGATCAGCCACGAGGTCGCATACACGGCCGCCCCGATCAGTGCGGGGACGGCAACGAAGCCCAGCGCGTACACGATGATCCGCCGGGGCAGCGAACGCGCTTCGTGGATTCCCCAGATCGCGTTGATCTCGCGCTCCACTTCAGCGATCAGCAGCACCGCAGTCAGCACGACCAGCGCGGTACCGATGCCCTTGAGAGCCGCCGTCTTGGCGGTGAACTCGGCCAGGTACTGCCCGGCGGTCCCGCTGCTTCCGGGCAACAGGAATTTGAGCAGGACGGGCTCGAGTACCTCCCGCCAATGCTCGAACATCGAGTAGGGCGCCACATAGGCGAACGCCACGGTAAACAGCGGGACAACCCCGAGCAGGGTTGTGAACGACAGGCTCGCGGCGACGCGTGCGACCTGCGTCGCGTGCAGTCGACGAACGACCCGCACGACGAACATGGCGAAGGCGCGCGTCCGGGCGAACAAGCCTAGCTCGGCCGGCCGACCGCACCTGCCGCCACGCCGTGGGGCCGGAGCTTGTCGCGCGCGCGGTTGAGATTGGGGTCAGATCGAGTCATCGTCGATGCCGGGGATCAGGTGGTGATTTCGCGGCCGACGCTGCGTTTCTCCGCGCTGATTATCGCACCACCTCGTCGGGACGCGGCCAGATAGCCGCCGGGCGTAAGATTCGGCCTCGCGAGCGCGACCAAGGCACTCGCGAGGGTGGCGCAAATCGCGCTATTCTCGTTACCGACGATCCGAAGGGCCATGATCATGACAGCGATGCCTGAATCGAGACAGACCGCGGTGCTGGGCGGCGGCTGTTTCTGGTGCCTCGAGGCAGTGTTCGACCAACTCGCCGGCGTGCAGTCGGTGGAATCAGGTTACGCCGGAGGGCGCAACGCCAATCCGACCTACGAAGCCGTCTGCAGCGGGGCCACCGGGCATGCCGAAGTCGTCAGGATCAGCTTCGATCCCAGCGCACTGTCCTTCCGCGACCTGCTGCGCGTGTTCTTTTCGATTCACGATCCGACGACCCGCGACCGCCAGGGCAACGATATCGGGACGCAGTATCGATCGGTTATCTTCTGCCAGACGCCCGAGCAGAAAAGCGATGCCCAGGCGGTGATCGGCGAGCTGACCCGGGACGGAATCTGGCCCGCGCCCATCGTCACCGAGATCGCCGGCGCGGCGACCTTCTATCCGGCCGAGGGCTATCATCAGGAGTATTTCGAGCGCAACGGCAGGCAGCCGTACTGCCAGGCTGTCGTCGCGCCGAAAGTGGCCAAGTTCAGGAAACAGTACGTCGACCGCTTGAAGCGCTAGGATCAGGGCCGGCGCGCAAACCAGCCGCCCCCGGCGAGCGCCGCGCCGACCGACCAGAACACCGGCGCCAACCCCAGCGTCGATCCGACCGCGCCGAACAACAGGGGCACGGCGAACGTCGAGGCATTGATGATCGACATGCGCACGCCCGCCGCTTCGCCCATTCTGCCGGCCGGGGCGATGCTGTGCAGCAGCGCCATCACCATCGGTTGCGCGCTGCCGAGCGCCAGCCCCAGCGCGAACGACAGGACCATCAGCGCGCCGGCGCTGGCCACGAACGGGAACAGCGCATAGGTTGCGGCGGCGGTGAACATTGCCGCCGTCAATACCTGGAATTCGGTAAAGCTCCGCGCGATCCGCGGCATCATCAGGCGAACAGCAAAGGTCGCTGCAGCGAACGACGCGAGGATGACTCCGATGCGTGACGCCGACAATCCGATCGTCGCGCCGTAGATCGGGATGAAAAAAGTGTGCAGGTCCCATGCCATCGACAGCAGCGCATTGACGATGAACACGCGCTTGAGCTGCGGATTGCGCATCAGCTGCATAATGCCGCCGGAAGGCGCCTGCGCATGGGCGCGGTGGCGCCCGGGAAGCACCAGAGCACGCCGCGTCAATGCCAATACCGGCAGCAGCGGCAGCAGCGCGAATCCGATGAACGTCGCGCTGAACCCCAGGTGGTCGATCGAAAGTCCCGACGCAAGCGGTCCGCAAAAGCCCGAAATCGAGTAGCCGAGCGCCAGCAGACTGAAATTCTTGGCGCGCTCGCCCGGCGGTCCCATCTCGCCGGTGGCATTTTGCACCGATACCTGGAACAGCATGAACGAGGCGCCGATCAAGGATGTCGCTGCGTACAGCGCGCCAATTCCCGGCCAGATGCAGGGAAGCGCCGCGCCCAGCGCGACTCCGAACGAGCCGACCAGCATCGGCCCGCGCACCCCCACTCGATCGGACAGCCGGCCGGCGGCGACACTCAGCCAGATCGGCAGAAACGCGTACAAACCCATCAGCGTACCCACGACCAGCGGCGACGCGCCGATCGACAGGGCATACAGCGAAACGGTCACCCGACTGCCGGCCAGAACCGAGTGATTGACGATCGCCAGCGCGATCAGCACCGGAAAGCTGTAGCGGCTGCGCGCTGCGGGTGGGGTCACGGCGCGAGCCGCTCGACCTGCCAGCGCGGACCGTCGCGCCGATAGACGATGCGGTCGTGCAGCCTCGAGGGGCGACCCTGCCAGAATTCGACCAGTGACGGGACGACGCGATAGCCGCCCCAGAACGGCGGGCGCGGCACCGCCGCGTTGTCGCCTTCGTAGCGGACCGCGACCGCCGCGAATTCGCGCTCCAGCCAGTCACGGTCGGGAATGGTGCGGCTTTGCGGCGACGCCCATGCGCCGAGGCGCGACGATCTCGGACGGGAGGCGAAATAGGCATCGGACTCCGCGCCCGCCACCTTGCTTGCCGTGCCCTCGATTCGCACCTGCCGCTCGAGCTCGATCCAGTGAAAGAGCAACGCGGCATCGGGATGAATCGCGAGCTCCCGCCCTTTCCGGCTCTCGTAGTTGGTAAAAAAAACGAGGCTGTCGGGTCCGACTCCCTTGAGCAGGACGATGCGAGCTGCCGGGCGGTCATCGGCCCCGACGGTGGCCAGGGTCATCGCGGTCGGCTCGGGCAGCGCGGCGCGGATAGCTTCCTGTAGCCATCGCTCGAGCTGGCGCAAGGGATCGGGATCGACGTCTGCTTCGGTCAGCGCTTGGCGGTGGTACTCACTGCGCAGTTCGGCGAGGTTCTGGGAGGGCGTCATGGTGCGAGTTCGCTCATTATCGGCGATTTCGCGCCGACACGTGCGGCGCCGGAGCCGCTGCCCGGCGCACCGGCCGAGGGAAGCGTGGCACGCGCAACAGCGGTCGGCGCGCGGCGGGCCGTTCGCGCGGCGGCGGTCGGGACCGGCGCGCCCGCCGCCGTGCTTCTCGTCCCGGCCAACCAATCGCGCAACAATGCCGACGCGCCCCTCGCAAACCGAGCACAATTTGCATACTATGCCCGCGGGAATGCGGTATATTTGTTCGATGGAGAAAGCAGCAACGACAGGAGATTGAGCTGACTCCATATTCATCGCCGTCGCATCGAAGCGATTAACCACCAGGAAGGAGTGCTATGGCTACTGCCAAGAAAGCAAAGAAGCCCGCGAAGAAGCCGGCTGCAAAGAAGCCCGCAGCGAAGAAATCCGCAGCGAAAAAACCCGCAGCGAAAAAAGCACCGGCAAAGAAGGCCGCCCCGAAGAAAGCCGCCAAGAAGCCCGCAGCAAAGCGCAAGCCCAACGCGGCGTTCATGAAGGCGATGACCCCGTCGTCAACGCTGGCCGCGGTAGTCGGCAGCAATCCGTTGCCCCGCACCGAAGTCACCAAGAAGATCTGGGACTACATCAAGAAGAACAAGCTGCAGGACTCGATCAACAGGCGACTGATCAATGCCGACGACAAGCTGCGACAGGTCTTCGGCGGCAAGCGGCAAGTGTCGATGTTCGAAATGACCAAGCTGGTCTCGAACCACCTCAAATAGACCACATCGATCGGCTTGCCGCTGCGCGGCAAGCCGACACGAGCTGTCCGATCATACGGCCGGCCATCGCTTCGATGGCCGGCCGTTAGTTTATCGGCACTGCCGCGATCGTTTGGCCTCCGCCGCCAGGTGCCGGAGATCGCGTGGTGCGGCGGCTAGCCCGGTGCGCCGCGCTTCGGCCAGTCGTCCTCATCATCGGGCAGGATGCGAATGACGCGCGTGCGCTTGCCTCCGCCATAACGCTCCATCTGCGTCTCGACCGGATACAACTCGGCAAGACGCGTTCTGGCCTCGGCTTCGCTGTCGAACGTGAGAATCGCGCCGTCGCCACCGCGCACGTCACTCCAGATGCCGTTCGCAGCCTCGATCTCGATCTTGTATCTGACGGGAGCAGCCATCGGTGCGCGCCGGCGAAGCTTCTAGCGGGCCGCCGCGCCCGCCTGCAGCGCGCGTATGCGCTCCTCGATCGGCGGATGGGTCGCGAACAGGGCCATGAATCCGGAATGATCGGTAATGCCGAAGCCGGTCATCGACTTCGGCAGCTCGCCGGGCGGCAATCCGCCCAGACGCGCCAGTGCGTGCATCATCGGTTGCGGCGTCCCAAGCAGTCGCGCACTGCCGGCGTCGGCGCGAAATTCGCGTCGGCGCGAGAACCACGCGACGATCATGCTCGCCAGCACGCCGAGCACGATCTGGGCGACGATCGTCGTGATGAAATATCCGGGCCCATTGCCCCGCTCGGTGCGAAAGACGATGCGGTCGACGAAAAATGCGACGACGCGCGACAGGAATACGACAAAGGTGTTGACCACGCCCTGGATCAGCGTCAACGTCACCATGTCCCCGTTGGCGACGTGCGAAAGCTCGTGGCCGAGTACCGCCTCGATTTCCTCGCGCGACATCGAGCTCAGCAATCCGGTCGACACCGCGACCAGCGCCGAATTCCGGAATGCGCCGGTCGCAAACGCGTTCGGCTCGCCCTCGTAGACCGAGACCTCGGGCATGCCCACGCCGGCCTTGTCGGCCAGCCGCTTGACCGTCGCCAGCAGCCAGGCCTCATTCTCGTTCTTCGGCGTCTCGATCACCTGGGCGCCGGTCGACCATTTGGCCATCGGCTTCGACATCAACAACGAAATGATCGCGCCGGTGAAGCCGACAACCGCCGAAAAGACGAGCAAGGCGCCGACGTCGAGGCCGTTGGCGGCAAGCGCGCGGTCGAGACCCAGCAAGCGCACGACCACCGACAGCACGACCATCACCGCGATGTTGGTCAGCAAGAACAGGAAGATGCGCTTCATCGATTCCTCAGGCCGCAAGACGGCACACCCTGCATGGTAACGCCAACAGCCTGCGGCGTTTAGTGCCCGCCATCAACGTTTGCCGGGAGAGTCCTTGCCCCAGGAGTCGCGCAGGGTAACCGCGCGGTTGTATACCGGCCGGCCGATGGCGGCATCCTTGGCATCGGCGACGAAGTAACCGTGCCGCTCGAACTGATAGCGGGCCTCGCTCGGGCCTTTTGCCAGCGCCGGCTCGACGTAGGCGTGCGCGACTCGCTTGGCGTGCGGGTTCAGATCGTCCAGATAATTGCGCTCGGTCGGTTCCTCGAAGTGAATTTCATCGTCGACGGCTGCGTCGGCGGCGGCGCGCGGCGGCGGCGCATCCGCGCCCTCGTCGCGCGCGCGCCCAGGCTGCGGTACGACGAACAGGCGATCGTACAGGCGAACTTCGGCGCGCTCGGCATGTCGCACCGACAGCCAGTGGATGTTGCCCTTGACCTTGCGCGCCTCGGCGCCGGGCGTGCCGCTCCGCGTCGTTGGGTCGTAAGTGCAGTGCACGACACTGACGGCTCCAGTCTCGTTCCTCTCGGCGCCGACACAGCGGATCACGTAACCATAACGCAGGCGCACTTCGGTGCCGGGTGAGAGCCGGAAGTACCCTTTCGGCGGTTGCTCGTCGAAGTCGTCGCGCTCGATCCACAGCTCGCGGGTCAGCGGCAGCGCGCGCGTGCCGAGCTCCGGTCGCTGAGGGTGGTTCGGCGCGAAACAATCCTCGGCACTGTCCTCCGGATAATTGTCGATCACCAGCTTGATCGGGTCGAGCACCGCGATGCGCCGCTCGGCGCGCTCGTTGAGCTCGTCGCGCAGGCAGTCTTCGAGAACGCTCAAGTCGATCCAGGAATCGGACTTCGAGACGCCGATTCGCTCGGCGAACAGCCGGATCGATTCCGGCGTATAGCCGCGCCGGCGCAGCCCGACCAGCGTCGGCATGCGCGGATCGTCCCAGCCCTCGACATGTCCGCCTTCGACCAGTTCGAGCAGCTTGCGCTTGCTCATCACCGTATAGGTGAGGTTGAGACGCGCGAATTCGTGCTGCTGCGGCAGCGGCCTTGGCAGGAGCCCTGCGTCGGCGAGCCGCTCGATCACCCAATCGTAGAGCGGACGGTGGTCCTGGAATTCCAGCGTGCAGAACGAGTGTGTGATCCGTTCCAGCGCATCCGATATCGAATGCGTGTAGTCGTACAACGGGTAGACGCACCAGCTGTCGCCGGTGCGGTGATGCGTCGTGTGCCGGATCCGGTAGATCGCCGGATCGCGCAGGTTGATATTCGGGCTGGCGAGGTCGATCTTCAGGCGCAGCACGTGCGCCCCGTCCGGGAACTCGCCTTCCTTCATGCGTCGGAACAAATCGAGGTTCTCGGCCGGGCTGCGCTCGCGATAGCGCGAGGCCTGTCCCGGGCGGGTCAGAGTGCCGCGCAGCGCGCGCACCTCGTCCGGGCTCGAACTGTCGACGTACGCCATGCCGGCCTTGATCAGGTGGCGGGCGAAATCGTACAGGCGATCGAAGTAGTCGGACGCGTGGTACAGGTTGGGGCCCCAGTCGAACCCGAGCCACTTGACCGCGGCCTTGATCGAATCCTCGTACTCGACATCTTCCTTGATGGGATTGGTGTCGTCGAAACGCAGGTGACAGACGCCGCCGTTCTCACTCGCCAGGCCGAAATTCAGGCAGATCGATTTGGCGTGCCCGATGTGCAGGTACCCATTGGGCTCGGGGGGAAAGCGAGTGACCACTCGCCCGCCGTATTTATGCGTTCGGTTATCCTCCGCGATGATTTGTCGAAGAAAATTGGAGGCGACCGGAGTCGCATTTTGTCGCACTGCAGCAGTCATTGCGCTTTGTTCATGAACAAATTACAAATTTCTTACATTCTAACCGGTGACCATGCCCGCGTCATCGACGCCATACCACGAGGATTCGGCCCATGCGGCGAGGACCGCGCCCAGCAAGGCTTGGCGGGCGGTCCACGTCGCGGCGACCGGAGTGTTTTCCACAATATCTGTGGATAAAATTGTGCATATCTTGTAAATTCGGCCGCTAAGTGGCACTGCAGGTAGGGATTTCGTTGCCATGCCCAAAATCGCACCGTATTTTTTCGCTTACTATTCATTGACTTGAAGATGGCCCTCTACGTTCGGCCGATGGTCGCCACAGGCTGCGCTCCGCTAGGGATAAGGCAAGCAAACCGGGGGCGGGCCTCATCATTTGTCCAGGACATTATGGCGCGCCTTCACACGCTGACAAAGCGCGCCTCCGCGGGCCGCCGTTGACCCGAGTGGAATCCGCAACGCCGTCGCTCGCGCCCGTGCTGCCGGTCTCGCTGCTGGTCGGTTCAGCACGTTTACTGATCGAGCGCCACCTGGGGCTCGCCTGGATCAGTGGGGAAATCTCCGGATTCACCCGAGCGGCGTCCGGGCATTGCTATTTCATGCTCAAAGACGAGCAAGCTCAGGTTCGCTGCGTCCTTTTCCGGCACAAGGCCCAGTTGCTCGACGTCGTGCTCCGTGATGGCGCGGCGGTCGAGGTGCGGGCGACCCCGACGATCTACGAGGCGCGCGGCGAATTCCAGCTCAATGTCGAGACGGTGCGACTTGCGGGGCTCGGTGCGCTGTACGAGCGTTTCGCCCGGCTGAAAGCACGGCTTGAAGCAGCGGGCTGGTTTGCGTCCGAACGTAAGCGACCGATCCCTGCCTTTCCGCTGGCGCTGGGTATCGTCACATCGCCCATAGCTGCCGCACTGCGCGACGTCCTGACCACGCTGGCGCGCCGTTTCCCCGGTCTTCCGATCGTTCTGTACCCGGCGCCGGTACAGGGCGCCGGCGCCGCCGAGGAGATCGCCGCGGCGATTGCGGCCGCGAATGCGCACGCCGAAGTCGATGTCCTGATCGTGTGCCGCGGTGGCGGCTCGATCGAGGACTTGTGGGCCTTCAACGAAGAAGTCCTCGCCCGTGCGGTCTTCGAGTCGCGCATCCCTGTCATCAGCGGCGTCGGACACGAGACCGACTTCACCATATGCGATTTCGTCGCCGACGCGCGCGCCCCGACGCCGACCGCGGCCGCTGCGCTGGCGGTGCCGGACCGCGCCGCGCTGCGCCGGCAGCAGCAGGCGGTCTTCGCTCGCTGGCAGCATGCCCTCGCCCGCGCGCTGGAGCTGCGCATGCAGCGCATCGATCTGGTGTCGCGTCGCCTGATCCATCCGGCGGCGCGGATCGAGCGACAGCGGGCCGACCTAATGACTCTGGGCGAGCGCCTCGCTCGTGCGGCTGCACAGGCGCAGGACGCACGGCAAGGCCTGCTCGCGCATCAGGCGGCGGCGGTTGCGCGCCTTCTCAAGACCCCGCCGCGGGCACGCGCCGATCTGGAGCGACGCCGCGAACGCTGGCAGCGCGCGGCGGCCCAGCGCATCGCAGCGACCGCTCAGCGCATCGACGCCTGCGCCCAGAGTCTGCGGCACCTGAATCCGCTAGGCGTGCTCGACAGGGGCTACAGCATCGTCACCGACGACAAGGGCGCGATCGTGCAGGACGCCGGGAGGCTTGCCATCGGAGACGCGCTCAACGTGCGCTTCGCGCGCGGCGAAGCCGACAGCAAAGTCACTCGCACGCGATCGGGCTGAAACGCCCGGGGGCTTCAGGCCTCGTCCGGATCCGGATTGTCGATTGCGCCGGCGCTCTTGAGCCGGGCGATCACGTCCGCCGGCGCAGCCGCCGCTATCTTCGGCGTTGGACAGATGACGTCGGCGTTCTGCGCACGATGGCGCAGCGCATGGTCGATCAGCACCAGCAGCAGCATCGCTTCGGCGATCGGTGTCGCGCGAATGCCGACGCAGGGATCGTGCCGGCCGTGCGTATTGACGGTCACCGGCGCTCCCGACTTGTCGATCGAACGGCGGTCGAGCCGTATCGACGACGTCGGCTTGACCGCGATCGAGACGACAACGTCCTGCCCAGTCGAAATCCCGCCGAGAATGCCCCCGGCGTGATTCGAAGCAAACCCTTGCGGAGTCATCTCGTCCGAGTGCACGGTCCCTGCCTGCGCGACGCTGGCAAAGCCGGCGCCGATCTCCACGCCTTTGACCGCGTTGATGCCCATCATCGCGTGAGCGATGTCCGCATCGAGCTTGTCGAAAACCGGTTCGCCCCAGCCTACCGGCACGCCGGAAGCGACGACGGTGATGCGCGCACCACAGGAATCGCCTGACTTGCGCAAGGCATCCATGAAGGCTTCGAGCTCCGGGACGATCGCATCGTCGGCAGCGAAAAACGGATTGGTGTCGATGTTTTGCCAGGACTTGAACGGAACGATGCGCTCGCCGATCTGCGCCAGATAACCGCGAACGACGAGGCCATGATGCTCGCGCAACCACTTGCGCGCGACGGCGCCGGCAGCAACGCGGACCGCCGTCTCGCGCGCCGACTGCCGGCCGCCGCCGCGATGATCGCGAATACCGTATTTCTGCCAATAGGTGTAGTCGGCGTGACCGGGGCGAAAGGTGTCAGCGATCGCCGCGTAATCCTTGCTGCGCGCGTCCTCGTTGCGAATCAGGAGCGCGATCGGCGTTCCGGTCGTCCGTCCGTCGAAAACGCCGGACAGGATTTCGACCGTGTCGGACTCGCGGCGCTGGGTTACGTGTCGCGACGTGCCGGGCTTGCGCCGGTCGAGATCGTGCTGGATGTCGGCAGC
>Ga0207683_10000485_pt1 | contig 36699 bp, 29 predicted proteins | sample KBSM73metaG_FD_184333 | JGI IMG/M metagenome (GOLD analysis project Ga0207683, IMG submission 184333) | Miscanthus rhizosphere microbial communities from Kellogg Biological Station, Michigan, USA - KBS M7-3 metaG (SPAdes) (version 2) | ecosystem: Host-associated > Plants > Roots > Rhizosphere >... | reverse complement strand
TCGGCAAGCTGTAGACGTGCATGCCGCAACCAGCTCTCCGCGTCCACGCCGTCGATCTTGTCCAGTCTGTATACAAGATGTCCGCCTAGCTGATCCCGCTCGTCAACGAGAATGACACGCGCACCCGCCTCGCCGGCCACAAGTGCAGCCGCAATCCCGGCCGGGCCGCCGCCGATGACCAGAACATCACAATGGTCGTTGCGTTTCTCGTATCGATCGATATCCGGCACATCGGGCGCGCGTCCGAGACCTGCGGCACGCCGTATGAAGCGCTCGTACCACATCCATGCATTGCCCGGCCACATGAAAGTCTTGTAATAGAAGCCGGCCGGCAACATACGCGAGCAGAAATCCGAGATGGCGCCGAAATCCGTCTGCACGCCTGGCCAAGCATTGATGCTGTGCGCCTCTAAGCCCTCATGTAAGTCGACCATCGTTGCAGGCACGTTAGGCATCATCCGCGCGCCGCTGCCAATGCGCACAAATGCGTTTGGCTCTTCAGCGCCCGCCGATACGATGCCGCGCGGACGGTGGTACTTGAAACTTCTTGCTACGAGGTGGACGCCATTTGCCAGCAGCGCGGAAGCGAGCGTATCGCCCGCATATCCCTCGTAACCACGGCCGTTGAATTTAAATGAGAGCGGCCAGCTGCGGTCGATACATCCGCCCGTTGCCAGTCGAAACGGCTGACTCGTCATGCGGTTCTACGCGGGGGAGCTTCGCCCATTTTGTAGACGGCATCGATTTCGTTTGTAACGGTGTCGCGCACGACATTGAACCAGCGCCGGCAGCCGTACGCATGAAACCAGCGTTCGGTCTGCATGCCCTTCACGTTCTCTCTGAAGTACAAATATTCGCCCCATTTCTCATCATTCACCGTTAAGTCGGGACGCGCGATGTGCGCTTCGCCGCCGGGCGTGAATTCAGAGTCGTTGCGCGGGCCGCAATAAGGACAGGCGATTAAAAGCATAAAGTAAGCACTAGAGCGGCGAAGTTCGTCGTCGACACATGAGTGATTGAAACTTCATCGTTTCGTTATCTTGATGTCAACGGTGGACAAGGTGAAATCCCGCATCCCGACTCCTGAATCTAAAATCAATGCGCAACGCCCGCGGCGGCCGCTTCGTCGATCAACCTGCCTGTCGCGAAACGCTCGAGACTGAAATTCCGGTTCAGAGCATGCGGCTCACCGTTTGCCAGCGTATGTGCGAATACCCAGCCGGAACCCGGCGTCGCCTTGAATCCACCAGTGCCCCATCCGCAGTTCACGTATAGATTTGCGACGGGCGTTTTGCCGATGATGGGGCTCGCGTCCGGCGTGCAGTCGACGATGCCTGCCCACTGGCGCATCATGCGCAGGCGGCTGAACACCGGGAACAATTCCAGCAGCGCCCGCAATTGCTCTTCGATCAAGTTGAAACTGCCACGCTGCGCGTACGAAATGTAGCCGTCGCGCGCTGCACCGATGACCAGCTCGCCTTTGTCCGACTGGCTCAGGTACACGTGCACAAGCCCCGCCATGAGCACCGTGTGAAAAACGGGCTTGACGGGTTCAGAAACCAGCGCTTGCAGAGGATAACTTTGGATTGGGAGCCTGATGCCTGCCATAGACATTACGACGCTCGTATGACCTGCGGCAACGACGCCCACACGTCCCGCGTCGATGTGGCCCAACGTCGTCTCGACGCCCGTAACGCGGCCATCCCTGCAGCACAAATCGTTTACCGCACAGTTTTCGATGATATCGACGCCCAGTGCGCTCGCTGCGCGCGCGTAGCCCCATGCCACCGCATCATGCCGCGCATTGCCGCCGCGCTTTTGCACGATACCGCCGAGCACTGGATAACGGCTGTTTGCATCGACATTTAGAAGTGGAGCCCATCGCTTGACCTCCCGGGCCGTGAGCAACTCGCAATCGATACCGTTCAGATGCATGGCCGACGCACGCCGCTCCATTTCATTGAGCTCATGACGGGTGAAGGCAAGGTTGACGACGCCGCGCGGGCTGAACATCGTGTTGAAATTGAGTTCCCGGCTCAAACCCTCCCACAATTTGAGCGCATGCTCGTACAAATGCGCGCTGTCGTCCCACATGTAATTCGAGCGCACGACCGTTGTGTTGCGACCGGTATTGCCGAGTCCAATCGGGCCTTTCTCGAGCACGGCGACGCTGCGCAGACCGTGATTCTTTGCGAGGTAGTACGCGGTCGCAAGACCGTGGCCGCCGCCACCGACAATGACGACGTCGTAGCATTTTTTCGGCGTTGCGGGTCGCCAGGCTCGAGGCCAATGACGATGCGAGCTGTAGGCGTTCTCGAGGAGACTCCAAACCGAATAACGCATGGCCGACGCGAGCGCTCTCGCTACTCCATTCGAAACATGCGCGGACCTTTGACGGGAACCTCCATGAGGTCTTCCCCCCATACGATATTCCCCGTAAAAGTCTTCGCAATAGCGCGCACGATATGCTCACGCAGGCCCGGTTGGTCGATCTGCTCGAGGAAGTGGCTCAGCACCAGCGTTTTTACGTTCGCTGCGTGCGCCACTTGGCCAACGTCCTCGTGGTTGCCGCAGACGAGACGATAACTATCGGTTGGCTCTGTCCCGCTGAAGTAGTGATTCATGTGTATGAGCACGTCGCAGCCGCGCGCGAGTTCGATGAGCGCCGGCGCCACACCGCCGCTATCGCCGGAATAACAGACAGAACCTTCAGCGCTGTCGATCCGATACGCGTAGCACTCGAGATAAGGCTGAACATGTGAAGACGGCGCAGTCCTCAGCGTCCATCCATTGCCCTTGACTTGATCGTGGTCGGTCAACTCGATGATCTCCGGCTGCGGCCATTTCCGTGGCGGCCTGCCGCCGCGTGCAACGAATATATCGATTGAGCCCTGATGCTTGATGCGCGCGTTCAAGTCCGGCGCAAACGCGCCATCTTGACCGAAGAGCTGCTCGCACATGCGCCTGACGGGCGGCGGTCCGTAAACCTTGAGCTCGGGTATACGGTCCGCACCTTGATCCCAGCGCGTGAGGAATAGCCGGATAAAATCCGCGCAATGGTCGTAGTGCAGATGGCTGAAGAACATATGGGTGACATCCATTGCACGCTTGCCGCTTTCCAGCAACCGGTGATGTGCACCGGGCCCGTGGTCGAGCAGTATGAGGTCCGGCCCGATCTCGAGCATGTAGCCCGAGCTCGCACGCTTCAACGAAGGCGTCGGCGTGCCAGTGCCCAGCAGGGTGAGTTTCATAGGGGCAGGAAGATATTCTTATGACAGCGCAGTTCTCATCATGAATTCTAGCGTGTAGACTTTTCCCAGTCATCCACATCGATCGGATCACGATGCTGCGCCTTGCGCTCTTCTCGATTTACTTTGCTTGCGCTTGTACTGTGCATGCGCAAAATTACCCGGCGAAACCCATACGCATGGTGGTGCCGTGGCCTCCCGGCGGCACGACTGACATCCTGGGTCGCGTGCTTGGACAAAAACTCAGCGAAAGCTTCGGTCAACCGGTTGTGATCGATAACCGCGGCGGCGCAGCCGGCAACATCGGGTCCGAGGCTGCGGCGAAATCGCCGCCCGATGGCTACACGCTGCTGCTCGGCACGATGAGCACGCATGCAATGAATCAGTTCCTCTACAGCAAGATGACGTACGATCCTGTGAACGATGTGGCGCCAATCTCTCTCGTCGCCAATGTCGCGACCGTGCTCGTCGTTCATCCTTCATTGCCTGTCAGCAATATAAAAGATCTAGTCGTTCTCGCCAAAGCGAACCCCGGGAAGCTCAACTTCGCCTCGGGCGGCGTGGGAAGCTTTAATCAGCTGTGCGCTGAATTGCTGAAGCTGACTGCCAAGATAGATATCGTGCATGTGCCTTACAAAGGCGGCGGTCCCGCAGTCACCGATCTACTAGGCGGCCAAGTGGAAATGCTGTTCACCGGCGCGCCGGTGACAATGCCGCATATCAAGGCGGGCAAATTGAAAGTGATCGCGGTAACTGACTCGAAGCGCGCCGCCGCCCTGCCGGAGGTGCCGACGATAGGTGAAGCCTTGCCTGGCTATGAATTCAACAACTGGTACGGCGTCATGGCGCCGGCAGGCACGGCACGTCCGATCGTCGATAAGCTGAACGCTGAAACCGCACGCATACTTGCACTTCCCGATGTGCGCGAGAAATTTACATCGCTCGGCGCCGACCCGACACCGAGTACACCGGACAAGTTCGGCAGTGTAATGAAGAGTGACGCCGACAAGTGGGGTAAGATCATCAAGCTTACTGGCGCCCGCGCAGACTGATCTATCTTCCAAGAACGTTGTGGACTATTCCGTGTACTTAAAATTCCCGTGTTGGCTGCTGTTCGTATCCTTACTCTGCGCAATATCGGCGCGCGCTGCGGAGCCCGCGATCTCGCAGGATATGCGCGCTGCATTTTCCGCAATTGCTGCGCATCCTGACGTCAAGAAAGCGCTCGAATTCATTAAAGCCGACGACGCGAATACGCTCGCTGAGCAGAAAGCGCTGGTGGTAATCCCTGCGCCGCCATTCAAGGAGAAGGTACGCGCCGAAAACTTTCGCGGACGCCTGGCAGCGCTCGGCCTGAAGGATGTGCGCATCGACGCCGAAGGCAACGCGATCGGCGTGCGCCCCGGTACAGGCGGCGGACCGCGGCTCGTGGTGGCCGCACATCTCGACACCGTATTCCCGGAAGGCACCGACCTGACCATCAAAGAAAAGGACGGCAAACTTTACGCGCCGGGAATCGGTGATGACACGCGCGGACTCGCCGACCTGCTGTCCGTGATTCGTGCTTTCAATGCGGCGGGCGTGAAAACGGTCGGAGACATCATCTTTGTCGGTAATGTCGGCGAGGAAGGCCTCGGCGACTTGCGCGGCGTCAAGGCGCTGTTCCACGACGACAAGGCCATCGACGGATTTATCTCGATTGACGGCGCCGAGCCGGATCGCATCACGTACCTTGCGACGGGCAGCCATCGCTATCGCGTGCACTTCAAAGGTCCGGGCGGCCACAGTTTTGGCGCATTCGGTCTGCCGTCCGCAATTCATGCCATGGGGCGCGCCATCGCGAAAATCGGTGATCTGCAGACGCCAAAAAAACCGAAAACCACTTTCACTGTGGGAACCGTTCAAGGTGGAACATCGGTAAATGCGATTGCCGGAGATGCCGAAATGGAACTCGACATGCGCGCCGACGATAATGCGCCCTTACTCGAGATCGAAGCGAAGATCCTGCAAGCGATTAAAGACGCCGTCGCCGCAGAAAACGCGCGCTGGGCCAGCGACAAGATCAGCGTAGACATCAAGCTCGTGGGTGATCGTCCGGCGGGTATTCAATCTATCGACACGCCGACCGTACAGGCCGCTTTTATGGCCACCAGCGCGCTTGGATTAGCGCCAAAAGCCGAGAGCGCGAGCAGTACAGATTCCAACTTGCCGATCAGTCTCGGCGTTCCGGCGGTAACGCTCGGACGCGGCGGTAAAGGGGGCGCTAATCACTCGCTGGGTGAATGGTTCGACCCGACGAACGCATATCTGGGACCACAAAGACATTTCCTGGCCTTGATTGCGCTCGTCGGTATGGACGGCGTCGCAAAGCCGCTACTCGCAAAGCGCGCGCCACGGCCGTAACAAAGGGTGCTACGCGAGGTCGCGCAGGGCGGCAAGTGTTTTAGAGCGGAACTCGCGCTCGTGCAAAACGTAGACGACGCCGATGGTGATCACGATCATCAGGATTGGATGCAGGAACCACGACATCGCCGCGACACCAAAATAATATGCCCGGAGTCCGTTGTTGAAGTTGCCGTTTGCATACGACACGATTTTTGAAACGCGATCTATTTGCAGGGAATATTCGTCGGCGCTAGCGGGTGGTTTATCGGTCGCACCTACGAGGATCGAGCAAAAGCCGAACTGGCGTATCGACCACGAAAACTTGAAAAAAGCGTAGACGAAGATCAGCACGAGCACCAGCACCTTGAGCTCCCACACGCGCTCTGAGACCCGTTGTGCGAAAGGCAATTCCGCGAGCACGCCCGCCGCTTTCTCGACGTAGCCCATCAGCGCCACGAGCGCGCCCAGAATGAGCATCGTCGTCGAGGCAAAGAACTGCGAGCTGCGCGTAAGGTTACGCATGACGTTGACGTCGACCATGCGGTTATCGCGCGTAACCATGCGCGACATCCATTCGCGCATGAAGCGGTCGGTGAGACGGCTCAATGTCGGCTGGTCGGTTAACCGGCGGTCCGTGTACCACACATACGTCCACCACCACAGCGCGAACCAGATAAGCGCAACCATGTCGAGCCATGGCAGCGGGAGAGTGCCCAGAAATGCATTGAACGCAATCATGCAAACAGCGTCAGTACGCCGGTGTAACCGTACAGGCGGTTATGTGAGATCTCGCCGTTGCAGAAGAATCCGACCAGCGGAAAGTCGCCGAACTCATCCTTGATCATCGAGAGTTCTTCAGAATCAGGCCCGAACAAATGAGCGCCGCGGCCGATGCATGAATAATAAACCCCGCCGCGAGGTTTGCTGTACAAGCCCTGACGTATGCTCGCGAGCATACGGGTCATGTCTTTACTAGCGCTTTCTGTATCGCGGCGGCAGAACATGATCGGGTTTCCGGCTTCGACCAGATCACCGATGGCCACGATGCCACGGGCAGGATCGATGCCCACGAGATTGCGCACGAGGTAGTCGCCGGTATCCGTGCCTGCGATCGGCAACCCGGCGAAGATGACGCCGCCGAGCCGGTTGATATCACGCGCGAGCCTTTCTCCAACGTCCTCCTTGAGCACGTCCAGTGCCGGCCTGTCATCAATGGTAAGGATGATATTACGCTGGGCCTGCGTGACCACGCGCTTCGGGCCGATCGGCGAACAGCCCTGGGTCAGGCGCGTGGCGATGGTTACATCGTCGGTGAACATGACACCGGAGATACCACCGTCGGTCACCTTGTCTGCAATCTGGACATTGTGGCTGCGCGAACTTGTGAGTCCGCCGACGACGAAACCGCTTTCAAGTTTGCCGGCCATGCCGCTGATGAGCTCGGGTACATCGTTATTGCGCGGATCTGCATGCACGATCGCAAAATTCGCTGAGCGATCGCCGAATTTGAATTTACGCAGCGCGAGTTCTTTCATCGAACGTATGCCCGAAAATACCTGGAAGGAATCGGACGGCAACTCGGCCATCATCACTGCTATAGCTGGTTGATCCAGATACTCGCGGCCGCTTGCGCAGATGCCGATGCCTACTGTCCCGGTCCAATGCGGAACACCGGTACGCTCGCGGAAGAAGCTAAGAATATCGTTGACGTGATCGGCAAGCGCATCGGTGACGTAGAGAAACCCGAGACTTGCAGGCGGTCCGGTAAGTTGGCTGAGACAACTGCGTGCTGCTTCGTGCCAGTCTGCGCCTGCAGCATGGCCAAACCGAAATCCCGAACTCTCGAACGCCATGATCTCTTCAAGCGCTGGAAGCGCTTCTGATGCCAAGCAGTGAAGTTTAGCGAATCTGCGGCTTCACGCTCAATGTATGAATTTGCCGTCTTTGCTGACGACTGTGAGATCGACGAAAGTCGTGCCGGTTCTGTCGTCCGGACCATACGTTACAAAAATACCGCCCAGATCGACGCGATTCATGGACTCGAGGCCTTTGATCAGTTTCTCGCGCGTCGGCTGAGGACCTGCGCGCCGAAGGCCCTCAATCAGAACCTTGGCACCGATAAACCCTTCAATCGATGCATACGACGGCAGAACGTCCGGCCGTCCTTTTACCGCTTTGATGAATTCCGCGGCTATCGGCGATGTCACCGCAAACGGATAAGGCGAGACCTGGCTGATTACAACGCCATTTCCATTCGGACCCAACGCCTTGATGAAAGAATTCGCGCTCAAATTCGACAGGGTAAAAAACATCGGATTCCTGTCCTGCGCTTTCATCTGGGCGACGAACGCCGAGCCGGAGTCGACGGCGGCCGCCATAATGACAGCTTGCGGGTCGTTTGCCGCGATCTGCTTGACCGCGTTTTCGATCTTGACCGTGCCGCGCTCGTAACTGACTGTCGCAGATGCAGTCATGTTCTTTTCTTTCATCGCGTTTTGAACGCCCGTCAGGACATCCTTGCCGAAAGACGCGTCGTCGTACATGACTGCGATTTTTTTGACGCCGATCGAGACCAGGTGATTGACGATTGCGGTGGTTTCAGAGTGATAACTTGCGCGCACAGGAAAGAGATATTTACGCGGCGGTGAGTACATCGACTGGGCACCGGTCGATGGCGCGATGAGCGGAACGTTCGCCTTTGCGGCAACCGGATAGGCAGCTTCGGTGTTAGGCGTGCCGCGAAATAAAAACAGCGCGAATACTTTTTTGTCTTCGATGAGCTGCCGCGTAACTTCCGGCGTCTTCTTGGCATCGAAACCATCGTCAAGCGACTCGAGCACGATTTTGCGTCCGTGCACGCCGCCGCTTGCATTCACTGCATCGATGTAAGCGCGAGCGCCTGCGGTCTGTTCTTTGACTGCGCCCGCGACGCTGCCGGTGAAGCCGGCAGCCTGGCCGATAAGTATCGTGTCTTTGGTGATACCGTCCTCGGCATGCGCAGATTGCACGCACAGCCCCAAGACGAACGCCGCAAATCCGGTCCTGATATTTTTTCCGACTGTGACCAAGATCGCCTCCCGTTGGCAAATATTGTAAGTGCGAATGCCGTGAACCATTCTACGCACCCATACAGCGATTTGCATCAAACTAAGTCGCGTTCAATGATTAGCGTTGTCCACGTGAGCCACGTGCAAGCAAAGGCTCGCGAAGAAAACTCACTCGAAATCTTTCGTCGCAGCACAAACACATTTGCTCTGCTCATCTTCGCATCGGCCTGCTCCCATAAATAACGAGGCGATTTGGTTTGCGAATCCGCGTTAGTTCTTGAATCTATTGAGTTCGTTGCACTCTCATGTGTTACACGAACATTAAAACCTATCAAAATGATAGATTTGCCTTTTAAGGCTATTCCATTCTAGACTTTGGGGAGGGTATCCGCGCGCATGAAAACAAGAGCGGAGCTGCGAGCCGGTGCGCCGCGTTGACGCGCAAAACGCTTGCTGCGGTCTTTTTTCCTCCCATAGCGATCGATTGGCGGGCACGCTGTCATGCTGTTGCCGGGCGCGAAGACAGCGAGCGAATCACATGCGATGCGATTTTCTCATCGTGATGCGGCAGCCTGAACAATAAGGCTCATGCAAGATGGATGAAGACATCAAAGTACTGGTGATCGATGACAGCAATACGATACGCCGCAGCGCGGAAGCATTTCTCCGCCAGGCTGGATTCAATGTCGTGCTTGCTGAAGACGGCTTCGATGCGCTTTCCAAAATCAGCGATCACCATCCCCAAGTCATCTTCGTCGATATCATGATGCCGAGACTCGACGGTTATCAGACCTGCGCGCTCATCAAACAGAATCCGACGTTCAGGACTACCCCTGTAATTATGCTGTCGAGCAAGGATGGAATTTTCGATCGCGCACGCGGAAAGCTAGCGGGATCGGATCAGTATCTGACGAAGCCGTTTACGAAAGAGGCGCTCGTTCAGGCAGTTCACCGTCACGCACCGCGTGTGGCGAGCTAATCACCCAAAGGGAAACAGCAATGGCCATCAAAAATGTTCTCATCGTTGAAGATTCGCCCACCGACTGCAAAGCGCTGAGCGATATCCTCACGAAGAATGGTTTCGGGGTCGTCAGCGTCGGCACCGCCGAAGAAGCGCTCACGAAGGTAAAAGAGATGAAGCCGGATCTTGTATTGATGGATGTAGTGCTTCCCGGGCAGAACGGCTTTCAGGCGACTCGCACGCTCGCGCGTGATGAGGCGACCCGCAACACGCCGGTCATTATCTGTTCGTCTAAGCATCAGGAAACGGATAAAGTGTGGGGCATGCGTCAAGGCGCGAAGAATTATCTCGTTAAGCCCGTCAAGCAGACCGAGTTGCTCGCCATGATCGAAGCCCTCGGCTAGTGGGCGAACAGACTTCACTACGCGAATACCAGCGCGGCCTCTCGGCGCGGCTTGCAGATCTCAGTAATCTGCGGCTTGTATCGAAGCTCGGCATTGAAGTGGGCGGCAACCGCTGGCTGGTCGATCTGACCGATGCGGGAGAAGTGATTCCGGTCCCCGCTATCGCGCCTGTACCATTGACCAAGCCCTGGTACACCGGCGTTGCGAATGTCCGTGGCAACCTTTACAGCATAATCGATTTTTCAATGTTTATCGGCGCCGCACCGGCGATCCGCAGCGAGCGATCGCGCCTCGTGCTGATCAGCGACAAGTATCGCGTCGGCTGCGCGCTGCTCATCGATGCAATTGTCGGGTTACGCAGCCCGCATCTGTTCGATCGCGTCACCGACACCGCGGACGCTGCCCAGTGGATCAAAGCACGCTATACGGACCGCGAGAAAAATGTTTGGAACGAGCTTGCTGTTGCGCCCTTGATTCAGGACGCCGGCTTTCTTGATATCGGCGTTTCATTACGCCAGTCGTAACCGACATGAACGATGCCATAACGTAACTGCGCAGCAGCGTCACCGCAATAGATAAAGAATGGGAGGATGTATGGCATTTCGATTTCCTGCGCTGGCGCTGCCTATGACGTGGCGCCGCAATACCACCGAAACGAGCAAAGCCCTGCCGAAACCGCCTTTTCGTATGGGCGCGCTTCCGGTATTGGGCAAACTGTCCGTGGGCGTCCAGCTGGCGATTCTTATTGGTTTCCTTGTCGGCTGTCTGGCGATCGACGCGATTCTCGTCCATCTCGAAACGCAGCGCTCGGCATACGCGACTATGTACATTGCACGCTCGGGCCAACTGCGAACGCTGTCCCAGCGGCTCGCAAAGGCAGCGCAGCTTGCAGCATTAGGCAATCTGACCGCCCTGTCGCAGCTGCGTGAAAGCCGTGATGAATTTTCGCAGACTGTGAAGCTGCTTACCGACGGCGGGCTCGTGGGCGATGTCGTTCTGCCGCCGACGTCGTCGTATGTGCGCGGCACGCTCGATCAACTCGCCTACGAGTGGGCCAGATCGGAAAAAAATGCCACCTACGTCGTCAACGAAGAACAAAGTTTGCTCGGTCTCGGCGCCGCCGTTCGATCCATCAATGGACGCAACTCGACGCTCTCGGACCTCACTGAAGAAGTCGTCGCGCTAATTAATTCGTCGCCTGCCGCGCCTCGCCAAAGCTTTGTGGCGGGCGAGCTCATGGTGCTCACTCAGCGTATCGCGAAGAACGCGAACATCATGCTCGGCAGCGATACTGTCGATCCTGAAGTCGCCTTCCTGCTGAGCAAAGATACGAATACCTTCCGCGACAATCTGCAGGGTCTGCTTAAAGGCCGCGAGAACCCGCACATTCCGGCTGTAACGAACCCGGAGGTGAGAGCAAAACTCGGCGAACTCGAGGTGGCGTTTGGTGAATACCTGCGCAGCGTCACCGATATTCTGGGCAATGCCCAACCGCTAGTGAAGGCGAAACAGGCCGCGCGCGACCTGTTTCTCGCGAGTGACTCACTGCTGATCGCGAGCGAAATCCTGGTCGGCACGTATCAGGACGAACAGCGCGAGCGTACCGGCTATTTATGGTTGATCCTGTTTTCGACGCTTGCCTTTCTCGCCCTGCTGCTGATCATCAAGGTCTATATGGCCGACAGCCGCAAACGCGTGGGAGACAGCGAACGTCAGAATCGCACCAATCAGGACGCGATCTTGCGGCTGCTCGACGAGATCGGCGAGCTCGCCCAAGGAGATCTCACAGTGCGTGCCCGAGTCACAGAAGATGTCACGGGCGCAATCGCCGACTCGATCAATGCCACTATTGATGAGCTCCGGCGCCTGGTTACCGGCATTACAACCGCGGCGAACCAGGTGACCACGGCGACCGGAGAGGCGCAAAAAGTAACCGGGCATCTGTTGCAGGCCGCGCAAAAGCAATCGACCGAGATTCAAGGCACGAGCCAGGCGGTGACGCGCATCACGCAGTCAATCAACGAAGTATCGGCTAACGCCACGGAATCGGCGCGCGTTGCCGAGAATTCACTGATTGCCGCTGGCAAGGGTGCCGAGGCCGTGCAGAACGCGATTCGCGGCATGAACGACATCCGCGAGCAGATTCAAGAGACCGCCAAGCGGATCAAGCGCCTTGGCGAAAGTTCGCAGGAGATCGGCGAGATTGTGCAGTTGATCTCTGACATCACGGAGCAGACGAACGTGCTTGCGCTCAATGCGGCGATTCAGGCGGCATCTGCTGGCGAGGCCGGCCGCGGCTTCACTGTCGTCGCCGAAGAGGTTCAGCGTCTCGCCGAGCGCTCAGCGGAAGCGACTAAACACATCAGCGCGATCGTACGCAGCATTCAGGCGGACACGCAGGATACGGTGACTGCCATGGAGCGCAGCACGCAGGGTGTGGTCGAGGGAACGCGTGTCGCAGATATGGCAGGACAGGCGCTGCAGGAGATCGGCGCCGTGTCGAAACAACTTGCGACGCTGATCGCATCCATTTCTCACTCGACGACTTCACAGGCCGAAGCAGCGATTCAGGTCGCGGCCCGCATGAAAGACATTCTCAGCATCACCAACCTTACGGCGGATGGCACGAAGAAAACCGCAGCTTCGACGCAACAGCTTGCGACGCTTGCGCAAGACCTCAAGAGCTCGGTTGCCGGGTTCAAGCTGGCCTGATCCACGCCATGGTAATGCCCTCGGATGTAACGATCGACCTGCTGTCCTGGGTAAAGGCGGAGATCGATCATGCATTGAAGTTCGTGCGTGAGAGCACGGCTACGTTTCTCGGCAAGAGCGACGACGCAAGCGTGCTGCACGATTGTCCATTGCAGCTGCACCAGGTTCACGGCGCCTTGCGCATGGTTGGTCTCGAGGGCGCCGCCCAAGTTTGTACCGTCATCGAGCACGCATTCATCGCTGTTCTCGACGGCCACAATGCAAGCAAGAGCACCGTATCGACAATCGATCGCGGCGTCTACGCGCTGAATCAGTTTCTCGATGACCTCGGCAAGGGCGAACCGAACATTCCGCTTAAGCTTTTTCCGCTCTACCGTGATATCGCGGAATTACACGGCGGACTCAAAGTCAGCGAGAAAGATTTATTTTTCCCCGACATCTCGGTGCGCACGCCGCTGCATCCCGCCTCGACCGTAGTGCATGACCTCGATCTTGCGCCCTACTTGCGCACGCAGCGCGCGCGATATCAGCGTGGAATGCTCGCCTGGCTGCGCAATGCGGGCGAGGAACGCGGCTTGCGTGAGATGCAGTTTGCGCTCGATGCGATCGATCGCATCGTCGCGCAGTTGCCAGCGCCGCGCGGCTTATGGTGGACGGCAGTCGGCTTCATCGATGCGTTGATCCTATCGAAGGATGCCGCATGGCTGATCACCTCGAAGCCCGTCTGTACACGCATCGACACGCATTTGCGTGATCTCGCCAATCAGACCGGTCCCGGGAATGAGCTCTTATTTCGGGACATTCTTTATGCGCTCGCGAATTGCGAGGCAACGAGCCAGCGCATCAAGGAAGCTAAAAGCGTGTTCCGGCTCGACAGCCAGTTTCCGGAACCGGCGTTGCCCGGCCTCATGGAATACGACCTTGATAGCCTGCGGCCCACACTCGATGACCTGCGCACGCGGCTCGAAGCGGTCAAGGGCGCATGGGTTCAGTACACATCAGATGACGCCCAGGGTCTTCCACTGCTCAAGGAGCTCGTCAAGAAACTGAAAGCAAAGGCGAGCGACCTCGGCAATCAGCATCTGGTGCGTCTCTTGGAAGTTGTAGTGTTCGTGACCGCACGCTTCCCCGAAAAGTATCCCCGCCAGCAATACATGATCGTCGAGATGGTAGCTGCGGCACTGATGATCGAGCACATCCTCGACACGTTCACCACGCCGCTCACGGACCTCGATGAGCAGGTTTCGATCATGGCGGGATGGCTGCTGGATGCGGCCAAAGGGAAATCCAAGCGCGGCGAGCCTCCGCCGGGGTTGCGCTCCGATCTCACACAACAGATCAGCGATATTCAGCTGCGCGCGCAAGTCGCCAAAGAAATCGGCGTCAATCTGCGTCGCATCGAGCAGGCTCTCGAGCTCATCGCCCGTGAGCCGGGCAAACGCTCCAGCCTGGGTCACACACCGCTGCTGCTTAAACAAATCCATGGCGCGCTGGTGCTGCTGCGTTTCGAGGAGGCGGATGCGCTGCTGTCGGTCTGCAGCCGGCTCATCGTCAAGTGCGTGCGGGCCGGCAATGCAAACGCTGCACACGACATGGAGATGGTCGCGGAAGGCCTGAGCAGCCTTGAACTTTATCTCGAGCCTATGCTGCGCGGGCGCCCGCCCGCCGCGCATGTCATCGAGAGATTCCTCGTATCGTTCAAAGCGGATGCGGATGGTGCTGCGCAGGCCGCTGCCTTGCCGACACCGCGCTCCGAAGAGACGGCGGCTCCAGACGGACAAAAACGCCGCGCGACGGATATCCCGGCTGTGGCCGAGCCTCTTACCTCGCCGCCTTCCGCGGCCGCAACTCCCGCGGCGCTCGCCGCGCTTGCCGCGGCAACAGCGCCAACTATCGTGCGGCGCGAGCTCGAAGTGAAGCCGCCGTATGTTGTAGACGAGCCGACTACGATATTCAACAAGCGCCTCGAGAAAGAACTCCTGGGTGTGTTCCTCGAGGAAGCGCACGAAGTGCTCGGCAATATCGGCCGCAGCTTGCCCGCGTGCCAAAAGGAGCCGCGCGACTTCGAAGCTCTGACGACCATCAGACGCGCATTTCACACGCTGAAGGGCAGCGGGCGCATGGTCGGACTCGACGATCTCGCGGAAGTGGCCTGGGAGTTCGAACAGCTTCTGAATCAATGGCTCGAGCGTAACGCGACGGTCACCACCGAACTCCTGGACGTCATCGAACTCGCCCAGCTCGCATTTTCTTCGTGGGTTTCCGAGCTCAAAGCGCATGGCCGCGCCGCCGTGCAGGGTCGGGAACTCGTGGCCCGCGCGCGCGAGCTGAAATCCACCATGGAGCCCGCGGTGCCGGTCGCACACTTCGCCGCAGATGCGCGCGATGAACCGCCAGCGGCGCCGCTCGTACGCGTGATCGAAGCCGCTCCTCCGGTAGCGGTCCCCGAGGTGGTGGAATCAACCGACGAAGTGGTTATCGGCGAAGCGCATATCTCGCAAGGCCTATACGACGTTTACGTCAAGGAAGCCAACGAGCATCTCGCTACGCTCGACCGAGAGTTTGCGGCGTGGCGTGATCGCGGTCAGTCCGCCGTATCGCATAAGTTCATGCGGGCGGTGCATACGCTGGCGAGTATTTCGCGGACGACCGGCCTGGTGGAGGTCGCCGAGCTGGCTGGCGCACTCGAACAATGGCTTCCATACGCCGGCCGCGTAAGCGAAGCGCCGCAGATGCAGGCAGTCGAATCGACGCTTGTCAAATTAAGCGAGATGATTGCTTGCGTAGCGTGCCAGCAACCGCCGCAAGGCGCGGCCAGCGAAGTCCAGGCACTGCACGAGCTGATCGCTGCATTAACGGCGGCGACCGTAAAAGCCGATGAAGAATCGCGCTCGAACACGCAATCACAAACCGTCGTCATCGGCAACGCCATTGCGTCAGCGCGTCAGCATGAACAGCGCGTGATACAGGACGACATCGATCCACAACTGCTTCCCGTTTTCCTGGAAGAAGCAGCGGGTCTGCTGCCGTTGATCGCACAGGATCTGCGTGAGTGGAGAAGCACTCCGACGAACTATTCGTTCTGCCATGCGCTGCAACGCTCGTTGCACACCTTAAAAGGCAGCGCGCGCATGGTTGGTGCGATGCGACTCGGTGAGCTCACGCACTTACTCGAAGGCAGAGTCGAGCTTGCGCTTGCATCCGAAACCATGCCGCCGATGCTGTTCGATGAATTCGAGGCGGAAATGGATCGCCTGAGCACAGGAGTGGAGCGATTGCATCATCCGGTCGCGGTCGCGGTCCAGGAAGCGACACCGGCGGTCGAATCCGCGACAATTGAAAAGGCGCCAGAAGCGCCCGCAAGCCCGGTAGCGCTGCTGAGGGTGCAGGCCGATACACTCGACCGGCTCGTCAATGAATCGGGGGAAATTTCCATTGCGCGGTCGCGACTCGAGGGCGAGTTGCGTATCATCAAGCAATCGCTGCGCGACCTGAGCGATAGCGTGCTGCGGCTGCGCGACCAACTGCGGGAACTCGAAATTCAGTCGGACAGCCAGTTGCAATCGCGCACATCGGCGCCCGGCGAGCAGAGCCGCGGCTTCGACCCGCTCGAGTTTGACCGTTACACGCGGCTCCAGGAATTGACGCGCATGATGGCGGAAACGCTGCACGATATCACCTCAGTTCAGCAGCATCTGCTCAAAAACATCGGCGAGGCGGATGCCGCCATCGTACACCAGGCGCGCGTCAACCGTGACCTGCAGCAGGAACTGATGCGCATGCGCACCGTTCCTTTCTCCGCGTTGAGCGAGCGTCTTTACCGCATCGTCCGTCAATCCGCGCGCGACGTCGGCAAGAAAGCGAACCTGGACATCGAGGGCGCACACATCGAGCTCGATCGCAGCGTGCTGGAAAAACTTGCGGCGCCACTCGAGCATCTTGTGCGCAATGCCATTGCTCATGGCCTGGAAGCGCCTGCGGTGCGTGAGAGCAGCGGCAAACCTGTGATCGGGCAGATCAACATTGCGCTGCGCCAGGAAGGCAACGAAATCGTGCTGATATTCAGCGACGACGGTGCGGGTATAGACATCGCGAAACTCAAAAAGAAAGCGATCTCGTCAGGGATCCTGCAAAAAGATGGTCAGCTAAGCGATGCTGAAGCGATCGAGCTCATCTTCGCTACGGGTCTGTCTACCGCCGACGAAGTAACGGGGCTCGCCGGACGCGGTGTCGGGCTTGATGTGGTCCGCAACGACATCACCGGCATAAGCGGACGCATCCAGGTTGCGACCGAAGCAGGCAAGCAGACAACATTCACGATATTCCTGCCGCTCACACTCGCGGTCACCCAGGCGGTACTCGCACAAGCGGGCAGCCAGACGTTTGCCATCTCCTCGGCAATGGTCCAACAAGTGCTCAAAGTAAAGCCGGAGATTCTTGCGCGCTACTACGAAGGCGGCGCCGTCACTGCTGGCGACGTTTCATATCCTCTGCACTATCTTGGGCGGCTGCTCGGACAGAACATTGCACCGCCGGCATCCGCGTCGCACAGCTCCGTGCTATTGCTGCGCAGCGGCCTGCAGCGCATCGCTGTCCACGTCGACGATCTGCTGAAGAACCAGGAAATCGTCGTGAAGCACATCGGGCCGCAACTGGCCCGAGTGCAAGGCATTGCTGGAGCGACCGTGCTGGGCGACGGCAGTATCGTTTTGATCATCAACCCCGTATTGTTGTCGCAGCGTCCGGGTATCGCCCTCCCGTCGCCGATAACGGTGGCTCCCGTCGTCGCGGAGAAACCGACTTCGCCAACGGTCATGGTGGTCGACGACTCTCTCACAGTCCGTACCATCACCGGCAACCTTCTCGAGCGCGAAGGCTATCGGGTCACGGTCGCAAAGGATGGCATCGACGCGCTGGAAAAACTCAAAGACGTGTTGCCTGACATCATGTTGCTGGATATTGAGATGCCGCGGATGGACGGCTTCGATCTCACCAGGAGCCTGCGCAGCGAACGCCGCACGCGCGCCATGCCCATCATCATAATTTCGTCGCGCACTGCAGACAAACACCGCAGGCATGCGCTGCAACTCGGCGTCAACGCGTATCTGGGAAAGCCATACCAGGAAGCGGAGCTACTCGAGCAAATCAAGTCGTTGCTTGCGCGCGACCCAGCCAACGATCTCCTCGCGCGCGCCGACCCGTCTTCAGAATCTCCGAATCTAGAACGATCCGCGCGGCGAGCGTAGGTCGGTCACCGTAAACACTTGCCGTCGCCGCGACGAGCTTAGTCTACTGCCGCGAGAACCAGCGCGATAGTTGCACCGAGTGCAGCCGGTATCCCGTAACGCTCAAGTGGCGATACGCCATCGCCGGCGATCAGTTCAACCGGTACTTGCGCGCGCTCGATGACCTGGTTGGTCGCTGACGCTTCCACGAGCCGCGTGAGAGAATTTTTACGCGCAGTGCCCATGACGATGCGCTCCGCGCCTATCTGCCCTGCAACATCGTTGATGACCTCTGCCTTGCGCCCCGGTCGCACATGGCAAACATAGCGGGCATTGAAACCCTCAAGGAGCTTGCGCGCCTCCTGCAGTGCCCTCTCGGCCTGCGCCCGGCGATAGGCGGGCAGTTCACCATGTTTGAGGAAACGCGCCATGTCGCGCGACAAGGGTGTACACACGTGCAGCAGATGTATTTCAACCGAACCTTCGTGCACATGACGGCTGATGGCGTGGCGCACTGCGCGCAACGCATTGGCGGAGCCGTCAACAGGAATCAGAATTCTTCGCATATCGTGACCTCCTTGGGCCGGGATTAAGATTGCCGACTTTTCTGCGCCCGCCTTTCGAACTGCCGGTGCGTTCCGAGACGGTGAGCGTTCTTTTCCGTTCAATACCAGCCCCGCGCCGAGAACGCCGCCGATGCACAGCGCGTAGACCAGCCAACCCGCCCACGGATAGGGTCCGAGAGCGGATGATATCAACGGCTCATGAACTAACATGCGGCCGGCGGTCCATGCGAGCACTGCTCCGCCAATATAAATAATGGCAGGGAAACGACCGATCCATTTCAGAATGATCTGGCTGCCCCAGATGACAATCGGGATGCTGATCAGAAGTCCGGTCAGCACGAGCAGAAAACTCCCGTGTGCGGCGCCTGCTACCGCGAGCACGTTATCCAGGCCCATTACGGCGTCGGCAACTACGATCGTTCGCATGGCGCCCCAAAAACTTTGAGCCGCCGTCACGTTATGCGCGCCATCACCTTTGTCCGTTAGAAGCTTGACCGCAATCCAGATCAAGGCCAACCCGCCGACCAGCATGAGTCCCGGGATGTTGAGCAGCCATACCACTACCATCGTCATGGCGCTGCGCACTGCGATCGCCCCTACCGTACCCCAGACGATGGCCCTTGTCCTCAGCTCCGTCGGGACATTGCGCGCAGCGAGTGCGATGACAATGGCATTGTCGCCTGCCAGCACCAGATCGATAACGACGATAGCGAACAGCGCGGAGAAAAATTCTGCGGAAAACAATTCCATGTGCATCCTTGCGTTTATTGCATCCTGGAATGGGCCGGTTCAATCATTCATCATCCGCGCATCTACGCGAGACCTGCATGCAGCGATGATGCGCAAAAGTATGCGATGCGCGCGGCGTGCGGGGAAATGAAGTTTCGTAATCGGTCTGCTCTGCCATTACCAAACGCAATGTCCATGACAGCGCGAGCGCGTAATCGGCGGCCATTGCGTTTGCAATGCGCATGCGTATAATCATGCGGGCCGATCGAAAAATCGGCACCCTCCAAAGGGGAGTAGCTTCGGCGGCCTGTACCGGCTGCTATGCCACGATCGTCAAGACGGAATTTATTCCCGGTCGTGTCGGCAACTAAACGTTGCGAGCGAGACCTTTGCCAGACATGGTAAAGGTCTTTTTTGTTGGCGGCCTTGCCTGTTCGAGGTAGAGACCGTGCGCGTTACAGGCACGGCGTTGCTCAACTCTTACCGGAGATCGACATGCCGCATCAGAAGTTACACCGTTACTTTCGACATGGAACGCTGCCGCAACTACGCGTCTTCGCAATGGTCGCGCAGCTTGGCAGCTTCACGCGTGCCGGAGAAGCGCTGCATATGGCGCAACCGACCGTGTCCGTCCACATCAAGAAACTTACCCAGACGATCGGTGTGCCGCTGCTGAAACGCGTCGGACGCTCAGTCCGCCTCACCGATGCCGGACAGGCGCTATATGATGCATACGAGCAGATCTGCGCGACGCTCGCGCGTGCAGAAGACCAATTGGCCGTCGTGCGTGACAGAGCGGTCACGCAGCGCAGCACCGGCACCAATGTGAATTGCTCCGGCGTCATGCTCGAGTAAGCCGCATCTTTGCGGGAGTGGTCCGGTGCTCACACGAAACGGCCTGTGTTTATAATATGACCGCGGTCACCGGGGGTAACTGGTAGCTCGTCACCGCGTCCGAGACCGCTCGACAAGGAACGATTCGATGAGCGCAACCGCTGCCGTAACTGCTTCGCAAACGATTCTGCAGCGACACGACAACGGCGGCGTTACCACGCTGACCTTGAACCGCCCGGAGCAGTTCAATGCGCTGTCGACAGGTATGCTCGATGCGCTGCAGACTGCGCTCGACGATATCAACGATGACGCATCCATCCGCGTTGTTGTGATCGGCGCGAATGGAAAAGCATTCTGTCCCGGCCATGACCTCAAGGAGATGCTCGCTAATCGCACTCAGCAATTCATCGGAGGATTATTCGAGAAATGCTGCCGCCTGATGATGACCATCACGCGGATTCCGCAGCCCGTCATCGCGCGCGTGCACGGCATCGCTACCGCAGCAGGCTGTCAGCTGGTCGCATCCTGTGATCTGGCAGTGGCGTCGACGGAAGCGCGCTTCGCCACTTCCGGCATCAATTTCGGACTGTACTGCGCAACACCGGGCGTCGCGCTATCACGCACCATAACACGCAAGCGGGCGATGGAGATGTTGATGACGGGTGAGTTCATCGACGCGGCTACTGCGCTCGAGTGGGGGCTCATCAATCGTGTCGCCCCGCCGGACAAGCTCGATGACGCCGTTCAGGAGCTCGCGCAGCTTCTGGTGGGCAAACCACCGGCCGTATTGGCCGCAGGCAAGAAGTTTTTTTACCGCCAGATCGAAATGGAGCTTGCGCCGGCCTACAAACTGGCGACACAAGTTATTACAGAGAACATGCTCGGCGCCGATGCGCTCGAAGGCGTCGGCGCATTTATCGAGAAACGGGCGCCTAGATGGCGCACTAGCTGACTTTGCGCAGATGCACACTCGCATGCGTATGAGGTTCGCGATTCTTTGCTCGGCTGTAATCGCTGCACCTGTGCTTGCAGGCGGATCCAATTATGGCGTGACGCCCGGCAAGCTCGCTAATTTCCAGGGCAAGGTGAGCGAATGGCCGGTGCCTACCCCACGGTTTGCGCGTGATCCCGCGCCGGCGCCCGATGGCAGCATCTACATCACCGTAATGAGCGGCAACAAGATCGCACGGTTCGATACGAAAGCGCACACGTTCAAGGAATGGGATGTGCCTGCCGGCGCGCGGCCGCATGGTTTGCTCGTCGATAAGCAGGGAATCGTGTGGTACACGGGCAATGGTAATGGCACCATTGGCCGCCTCGATCCTGTGTCTGGAAAAGTCACCGAGTATGAGACGCCATCGCACGGTGGTGGCCCGCATACACTGGTGATAAGCGATGCAGGCGTGATCTGGTTCACGATGCAAAGCGGCGACAAGATCGGCCGCCTCGACACTAAAGGCGGTCAGATCAGTGAATACAAATCATCGGGCGGTCCTTATGGGCTGACGCTCGACAAGGCCGGCATGGTCTGGTTCTGCCGCATGGGAGACAACAAGCTCGGGCGCCTGGATCCGCAATCGGGACAGATGAGTGAGCTCTCGACCGGGCGCGGCTCCCTGCCCCGTCGTATCGCAACGGCGCCCGACGGTATGTTGTGGGTGACGCTGTACGGCAACGGCAAGTTGCTGAAAGTCGATCCGGCGGCGATGAAGATCGTGAAGGAGTATCCACTGCCTGCCGGCAATGGCGGCCCGTATGCCGTCACCGTCGACGGCGCCGGTATCGTGTGGGTCAACGAAATAAACACTGATACCGTTGTGCATTTCGACCCTGCAAACGGACAGCAGCGGGTGGTGCAGCTGCCGTCCAGGAACGTCGGCATACGCAAAATGATCGTCGATGCGAACGGCAGGCTTTGGTACATGGGAAGCCATAGCGGACGGCTGGGCGTAATCGAGTGACGAATCACATCGACCCGGCATGAGTGCTGCGCGTTTGCTCATCCATTTCGCGCTGTTGCTCGTATTCCCGCCCCTCGTTCACTCACAAAGCATGATGCCGGCGCAATGTGCTGGCAAGGCGGGTGATGAGCTCGACCATTGCGTGCGCGATATAACGCTGCCGATGCGGAGTGAAAAGATGGATCTGATCGAGCACAAGCCGGATCCAACACAGACGGTGAACTGCCTGAAAGTCGCGCGCGCGGATGAGGAATACTGCATCGCACGCAATCAGATAGTTCTCGAGTGCCGCAATGGCGCGAAGCACCCCGATTTCACCGCATGCGCTAATCGCCTGCTCAGCCGGCAGCCGCCGCCTCGGCTAGCCGATTGCGCACGCGAGACGCCCGCGATGCGCGCCGATTGCGCGTCACGCAACGACGCGCTGGCCGCGTGCTCGTTAGAGCCGTTGCGCTATTTCATTTGCCTGGGCGAAAAGTTAAGCGCGAAATAGGACAGCGCGCCTAGCTTTTGCCCATGTCCAACAACAATTGATTCAGCCGTTTCACGAATACAGCAGGGTCTTCGAGCTGGCCACCCTCCGACAGTAACGCCTGGTCGAACAGCACATGCGTCCAGTCGTCGAAGCGCTGCGTATCGCCCTCGTGCTTGAGGCGCTGCACCAGCGGATGGCGCGGATTGATTTCAAAGATCGGCTTTGAGGGCGGAACCTTTTGTCCGGCCGCTTGCAGCAGCCGCTGCAGGTTGGCTCCAAGATCATGCTCGTCGGCGACGAGACACGCCGGCGAATCGGTGAGCCGCAGCGTGACGCGCACCTGTTTGACCCTATCACCGAGCGATTTCTGTATTTTCTCGGTCAGCTCCTTGTGCTCGCCCGCTTCCTTTTCCTGTTCCTTTTTCTCGCTTTCATCGCCGAGCTTGCCGAGATCGAGTTCTCCCTTGGCCACGGACTGCAGCGGCTTGCCGTCGAATTCGTGCAGATTGCCCACCATCCATTCGTCGATGCGCTCCGACAGCAACAGGACTTCGATGCCCTTCTTGCGAAACACTTCCAGATGCGGGCTATTCTTCGCCGGCGCGAAACTGTCGGCGGTCACATAGTAGATTTTTTCCTGTCCCGGTTTCATGCGGGACACATAGTCGGCGAACGAGACATCCTGCGTCTCGCTGTCGGTAAGCGTCGTTGAGAACCGCAGCAGCTTCGCAATACGCTCGCGGTTGGCGAAATCTTCGCCGGTTCCTTCCTTGAACGCCCGGCCGAATTCCTTCCAGAACGTTGCGAACTTTTCCTTCTGGTTTTCAGCGAGGTCCTCCAGCATGCCCAGGACCCGCCGCACCGATCCGCTGCGGATGGCTTCGATGTCCTTGGATTGCTGCAGGATTTCGCGCGACACATTGAGCGGCAAATCGTTCGAATCGATCACACCTCGCACGAAGCGCAGGTAATTGGGCATCAACTGCTCGGCGTCATCCATGATGAAAACGCGCCGCACGTAAAGCTTGATGCCGCGCCGGTGCTCGCGATCCCACAGGTCGAACGGCGCGCGGGCGGGAATGTACAGAAGCTGCGTGTATTCCTTGTTGCCTTCCACGCGAGCGTGCGCATAAGCGAGCGGCGCCTCGTGATCATGCGAAACGTGCTTGTAGAACTCGTCGTACTGCTCCTGCGTGATCTCCGACTTCGGTCGCGCCCATAGCGCGTTTGCCTGATTGACGGTCTCGTCTTCATCGGTCACGCGTTGCTCGGATTTGTCCTTGTCCCATTCTTCTTTCTTCATCACGATGGGAAGCACGATGTGGTCCGAATATTTGCGGATGATATTTCGCAGCCGCATGCCGGACAGCAGGTCATCCTCGCCTTCGCGCAGATGCAGGGTGACTTCCGTCCCGCGCCCCGGTTTGTCAACCGGCTCGATGGTAAATTCTCCGCCGCCATCCGATTCCCAGCGCACACCGGCATCGGCCGGCAAGCCCGCCCGACGCGTCACCAGAGTGACTTTATCGGCGACGATAAATGACGAATAGAAGCCGACGCCGAACTGACCAATCAGATTCGCGTCCTTCGCCTGCTCGCCGGTAAGCTGGGTAAAGAACTCGCGCGTGCCTGACCGCGCGATGGTGCCGATATTCGAAATTACTTCGTCGCGCGACATGCCGATACCGTTGTCTTCGATGGTTATCGTGCGCGCTGCTTTGTCGAAGCTGACGCGTATCTTCAAGTCCGCATCGTTCTCGAACAGCTCCTTGTTGGTGAGCGCCTCGAAGCGCAGCTTGTCGCTCGCATCGGATGCGTTCGAAATGAGCTCGCGCAGAAAAATCTCCTTGTTGCTATACAAGGAGTGCACCATGAGATCGAGCAGTTGTTTGACTTCGGTTTGAAAACCGAGCGTCTGCTTGCCGGCAGGGGTTGCCGTGCTGGTCGTGTCCGCAGCATTTGTCATCGCTAGAAGCCTCTTATTTAAAATCCGATCAGGATCTGGGGGCGAATTGTGTCATATCAAGAGCCGGAATTGCGCGCGTGCGGGCTTTATAATACCGGCGCCGGACGCTTAGCCCGCCGTCGACAACAGAGGGAAAGACCATGCGCAGTGTTTCGTTTAACCGTATTCTGCATCTCGCGCTGCTGGGGCTCGCGCTTGGCCTGAGCACGCCTGTGCGCGCGCAACAGCAAGTCGTCATCGTCACATCATTTCCCAAAGAGCTGACCGAAGCGTACAAAAAAGCATTTGAAGCGCGCAACGCTGGCGTGAAGGTGGAGATTCTGAACAAGCCGACACCCGCCGGCGTCGCCTACATACGCGAAGCGCCGGCAAGCAACAAACCGGACGTCTTCTGGGTGTCGGCGCCCGACGCTTTTGAAGTTCTCGCAAATGAGAAGCTGCTGGCGAAAATCGATTCTCCGGCGAAAGAGGTACCCGCAAAAATCGGCAATTATCCGATTAACGACCCGCAAGGCATGTATGTCGGGCAGGCGCTGGCCGGCTATGGAATCATGTGGAATACGCGCTATGTTAAAGCCCACAAGCTGCCTGAGCCTAAAGAGTGGACTGATCTGACGAAGCCGGTGTACTTCAGCCACGTTGCGATGTCATCGCCCTCGCGATCGGGCACGACGCACCTGACTGTGGAAACGGTACTGCAGGGTGAAGGCTGGGATAAAGGCTGGCGCGACATGTTGATGATTGCGGGAAACTGCGCCGCGATAACTGAGCGCAGCTTCGGTGTTCCCGATGGTGTGAATAATGGCCAGTACGGTATTGGCCTGGTGATCGATTTCTTTGGCCTCGCAGGCAAGGCGTCGAAATTTCCAGTCGAGTTCGTTTATCCGTCCGTGACGGCCATCGTGCCCGCGAACATCGGCATGGTTGCTAACGCAAAAAATGCTGACAACGCGCGAAAGTTCATTAACTTCACGCTGTCGCCTGAAGGTCAGGAACTATTATTCGATCCGCAGATCAGCCGCCTTCCGGTGCTGCCGAGCGTCTACAAAAAAGCGCCGGCGGGATTTCCAAACCCGTTTACCGGCGGCATCAAGCCCAAAGTGAATTTCGATTCGGACCTGTCCGAATCGCGTTATTACGTTGTGAGCTCGATCTTCGATCAGACCATTACGTTCCGCCACAAAGAACTCACCCAGGCAACGAAAGCGATCAACGAGGCGGCCGCCAGGCTCGCGGGAAAAGACAACCCGCAGGCGACGAAGCTACTCAACGATGCGCGCGACGCGGCCTACTCGCCGATCGTCACCGAGCAAAAATCCAAAGACAAAGAGTTCCTGGCGCTATACCGCAATACGAAGCGCGACGCGGAGAAAACAAAGCAGACAACCGCACTCGAAGAATACTGGAGCAACACCGCGCGGAAGAACTACCTGCGCGCAGCGGACCTCGCGAACCAGGCTGCCGCGCTGGTCAAGTAGCCCTCCGGCGCAGCGTTTCACCCGCTATGAAAATATGCGTGCTCGGCGCCGGTGTCGCCGGCATGACCTCCGCGTACTTCCTCGCGCACGCGGGTCACGACGTGACGGTCGTCGAGCGCAATTCCGGCGTCGGCCTGGAAACGAGTTATGCCAACGGCGGCCAGCTTTCGTACTGCTATGTGGCGCCGCTCGCCGGCCCCGGTGTTCTGCCAAAAGTGCCGCCATGGCTGTTGCGGCGTGATTCGCCGCTGCGGTTTTCGCCGCGCCTCGACTACTACCAATGGCGGTGGTGCCTGCAATTCGTGCTCGCATGCAACGCCGCTCAGAGCGACCTTACAACTTCGCGGCTGTTGCGCCTGTCCTTCTACAGCCGCAAGCTCATGCACGCGATGGTCGAGTCCGAGCCGCTCGACTTCGATTACGTGCAGAACGGCAAGCTCGTCTATTACATGGATGAGGCCTCGTATCGCGGCGCGGTAACCACGATGGAGTATCAATTGTCGCTGGGCTGTGAACAGCAGGCGCTCGATCGCGACGCCTGCGTTGCGCGCGAACCTGCGCTTACCGCGGTTGTACAAGACATCGCGGGCGGCATCTATACACCAAGCGAGGATGCAGGCGATTGCTACCGCTTTTGCACAAGCCTCGAGCACATCATGCGTGGTGGCGAGCATCCGGTGCAATTCGAACTGGACACACAAGTCACGGGATTTGTGCGTAACGCCAATCACATCAGCGCCGTGCGCACCAATCGGCACGATATAGAAGCGGACTGGTTTGTGGCCACGATGGGCGCGCAAAGCGTATTCCTGCTGCGGCCGATCAACATCGATGTGCCCATGTATCCGTTGAAGGGCTACAGTCTCACGGTGCCCATCGAGAATGACGCTGCGGCGCCGAGAGTCAGCATTACCGATCATAAGCGCAAGGTGGTCTACGCGCGCCTGGGTGAAGAACTGCGGATTGCGGGCATGGCGGACATTACGAATTACCGCGCGGACCTCGATCCGGCACGTATCGAAGTGCTGACGCGACAGGCCAGGGCTACGTTTCCAGGCAGCGCGGACTTCTCCCGCGCCGAGCCCTGGTGCGGCCTTCGTCCCGCGACGCCTGAAGGCACGCCCGTAATCGGCCCGACACGCTATTCGAACCTGCTGCTGAACGTTGGACACGGCGCGCTCGGCTTCACACTTGCGTGCGGCTGCGGCAAGATCATTGCGGACCTGGCGTCCCGCAAGGAGCCTGAAATATCTCTGGACGGATTTACGCTTGAGTGACCGCCGGCCGGCCGTGACTAAAACGGCGTCGTGTACGGGCCGCGACCGACGGCAGTCATGCACGCGCGGCTAAGCCCGGCCCACGCTGCGATTGCCCTTGCAATCGCTTTATTCCTGGTTCTGTTTCTCATCGTGCCCGTCATAACCGTCGTGTACGTCGCATTCACGAATAGCGACGGCACGCTTACGCTCGCGCATTTCTTTTCTTTCTTCGGGCTCACGCTGATGCGTGAGTCGTTCTACAACAGCCTCTACGTCGGCGCAATGAGCGTGTTGCTGGCATCCATCATCTCCCTGCCGCTCGCGTACTTCACGATGCGCTATCGATTTCGAGGCGGCGTGCTGATTCAGACGCTTGGTGTGCTGCCGCTCATCATGCCGCCGTTTGTAGGCGCCGCGGCGATGCAGCTCTTATTCGGACGCAGCGGATCGGTCAATCTCATTCTGAACGATTGCTGTGGCTTTGGTATTCCCTTCATGGAGGGGCTGAACGGCGTCATATTCGTCGAAGCTCTGCATTACTTTCCCTTTATTTTGCTCAATCTCACCGTCGCGCTCGCAAACATCGACACCGCAATGGAGGAATCCGCCCAGAACCTCGGGGCAAGCGGAGTCCGGTTGTTTCGCCGTATCGTATTTCCGCTGGCACTGCCGGGTTACCTCGCCGGTGCGGCCCTCGTCTTTCTCAAGGTTTTCGACGATGTCGGCACGCCGCTCGTTCTCAACGTTACCGACATTCTTGCGGTGCAGGCTTACCTGCGCATTACGTCTATCGGCATCGACGACCCGATCGGCTACGTTGCGAGTGTCATCATGGTGATTGCGTCGCTCGTCGCGCTCTGGGGGTCCACATGGCTGATGCGAGGCAGGGACTATGCAACGCTGCAGCGCGGCGGCTCGAGTCTCGCCCGTCGCGAACTGAAACCGCTGCAGGCGGTTTTCGCGTACGGCTGGATCATTCTGGTGCTGCTCATCGTGCTGTCACCCCACATCGGCATCCTGCTGCTTTCGTTGAGCAAGGTGTGGAGCTTTTCGGTGGTGCCCGACGTGTACACACTCGACAATTACAAGACCGTCTTCCGCGATTCGTCCGGCATGATGGCGAATACCTTGCTGTATTGTGGCATCGCCGCGGGCTTCGACGTCCTTATCGGCACCGCAATTGCGTATCTGATTTTGCGCACTCGACTGCCGGCGCGCCAATGGCTTGATCTTGCCGCAAGCGCCGCAATTGCCATTCCGGGCGTGGTACTCGGCATAGGCTATCTGCGCACGTTCAAGGATTTTCAGTTACCGTTCACAACTCAGCCGTTCACTGCGTTCTGGGTGATTATCGCGATCGCATACACCGTGCGGCGTTTGCCCTACGCTCTGCGCTCATGCATGGCAGCGCTGCAGCAACTGCATGTATCACTGGAAGAGGCCGCTGAAAATCTTGGCGCCAGCAAAAATCGGACGATCTATCGTATTGTCGTACCGCTGATGGCGGGCGGCATACTCGCCGGATTCGTCACGAGCTTTCTCACTGCCGCAGTCGAGCTCTCCGCCACAATCATGCTCGTCACCGCGCAAAGCGATGCGCCGATGTCATATGGCATTTATCTATACATGCAAAGCATCGCCGGACGCGGACCCGGAGCGGCGCTCGGCGTTATCGCCGTCGTCATCGTCGGCATTGGCACCTACCTTTCGAATCGCCTGATTCGCGGCCGGGCAGCTCAACATGAGGCACCGCGCGCTTTGCACATATGACGGCACAGTTAGGAACCATATGACCGCCCAACGAAAGGTCCGGCTGGAAGTTCGGAACGTAAGCCTCGCATTCGGCGCAACGCCGGTGTTGCGCAATGTCAATCTCGACATCAAGCCGGGCGAATTTTTTGCGCTGCTCGGTCCGTCCGGTTGCGGCAAATCCACGCTCCTTCGGCTGATTGCCGGATTCAATCAGGCGCAGTCCGGCGCAGTGTGTATCGATGGTGCGGACATCACGCGTATTCCACCTTGGGAACGCGATATCGGCATGGTTTTCCAGAACTATGCGCTGTGGCCGCACATGACGGTTGCACAGAACGTCGCATTCGGACTGCAGGAACGGAAGCTGCCCCGTGCGGACATACAGCGCAAGACCCAATCAGCGCTCGAGCTCGTCGGCTTGCAGGATTATGGTCAGCGCCGGCCGAGCCAGCTTTCGGGCGGGCAACAGCAACGCGTTGCCGTTGCACGCACGATTGCAATTGAGCCCAAGCTGTTGCTGCTCGATGAGCCGCTATCCAACCTGGATGCGCAACTGCGTGTTCATATGCGCACGGAGCTGCTCGCCCTGCAGCGCAAGCTTGGCGTCACGACGATATTCGTCACGCACGATCAGGAAGAAGCGCTGTCGATCTCGGATCGCGTGGCAGTACTCGATGGCGGCGTCATTCAACAGGTCGGGACGCCGATGGAGCTGTTTGATAGGCCCGCAAACCGGTTTATCGCCAGTTTCGTCGGCACGATTAATCTCTTGAGCGGCACGGCACATACAACGGCTGACGGCACGACATTCGAGTCTCCGCTGCTCGGCCGCTTAGCCCTGCCCCGCACCTCGGCGGTATCGGGTAGCGCTGAAATTGCATTCCGTCCGCATACGCTGACGCTTGCATCGCCCGACAGGGCCGGCAGCGCTGATAAGGTTTGGATGCAAGGCAGCGTCGCGCACCGCGAATTTCTCGGCGAGTTCATACGCTATCGCATCGATGTGCAGGGCATTGATATCGTCGCCGACCAGCCACACTACGGTGGCAGTATCGAGTTTTTGCCGGGCGCCCTCGTTAAAATCGGCATCCAGCCGGGGCAAATCAGGCTGTTAGCGGCTTAGCGATGACGACATGAACGGCACACAGGCGTGCGGCGAAACACTTGCGCTCGTGCGCAGTCCGGCCGGGACGATGTGCCTGCGTGCATCGCATTGAATGGCAACCGCGAGTATCGAAAGTCCGCTCCAATGCTGCAAGTGCGCAGTGAAGCAGTCGAAGCGCGCACTTAGCGTCGATGCGAATTCAGTGGCATCGGTCGGTCAACCGTTCATTCCGCTCTTATGTTGGCGGCGCGCACAACCTTCGTCCACCGTGCGATCTCGTCTTTGATTACCGTCGTGAATTCCTCGGATGAACTGCCTACTGCCAGCGCCGCGTCGGTCGCAAATCGCTTATTTACATCGGGCAGATGAACGATGCGCGATGCTTCCTGCTGCAGCATGGCAACGATAGCCTTGGGCGTTTTGCGCGGCGCCAGCATGCCAATCCACCCGGTAAATTCATAACCCGGGACGCCGGACTCCGCAATCGTAGGCAGATCCGGCAGCGCGGGAGATCGCTGCGGTGTCGCCACCGCTAGCACTCTGAGCTTGCCGTCCTTCATGTGGGGCAGCATGGTTACAGGACTGCCAAACATGAACTGCACACGTCCGCCAAGCAAATCTGTAATCGCCTGGGGAATGCCTTTATACGGGACATGTTCGACCTGTATACCCGCGAGCAGTGCAAACAACTCGCCGCCGAGGTGATTCGACGTTCCCGTGCCGCCGGAGCCGAAATTGAGTTGTCCGGGTCTCGCCTTAGCAAGCGCCACGAGATCCTGCACCGAACGTACTCCGAGCGCCGGGTGCACGACGAGCACGTTCGCTTGCGTGAACAACTGACTTACCGGCGCGAAATCGCGCAGCGTGCTGTAGTTGAGGTTTGCGTACACACACTCACGCACGATAAGCGCGGAAGTCGCGAGCATAAGCGTATAACCATTTGCGGCCGCCTGTGCTGCCAGCTCTGCACCGATAATGCCGCTGCGATTGTCGACGATAACCTGCTGGCGCCAGCTCTCGGCCATCTTTAGCCCGAGCGAGCGGGCAACCACATCCGCGGCGCCCCCGGCGACCGCCGGCACGATTATACGTAGCGGTCGGCTCGGGTATGTTTCTGCCGCTGGCGCGCCGATGAATGGCGCCCAAACGGTCGGCGCCACCAGTATGCAGACGGCCGCGATGTGATTCATCGAGCGCACGACCATGAGCCCGACGCTGCGCGTTGCGCTACGTACGCCGCTTCATCGCGCGGGCAACGAGCATAACGGGCACCCCTGCGCACAACACTGCAACGCCAACCAGCGCACCGAAACGCACGTAGGCGAGGCTCGAGTACAGCATGTACGCGCAGGTGACGCAGAACACAATGGGCGTGAGCGGATACAAAGGAACGCGAAACGGATTAGGCTGCGCAGGCTCACCTCGTCGCAGCACAAATAGCGAGATTCCCGTCAGCAGAAAAAACAGCCAGAACACCGGTGCCGTGAAATCCACCATCGTCGAGAACCCATCGCGCGTAAAGGCGCCGAATACGATGAGCGCCAACGCGATGATTCCCTGCACCAGCAGCGCATTTCTCGGCGCCATTACGCGATCATCCCAACGGCCGAGGAAAGCAAATGGCGAAAAGTCCCGCCCGTACGCGTAGTTCGTGCGCGCGCCCGTGAAGACAGTGCCATTCAGCGTCGTCAACGCCTCCGCAACGATAATCACGGCGAGGACTATCGCGCCCTTCGCGCCCAGCGTCGCTTTCATCATGTCGGCGGCGACCGCCTTCGATGCACTCATGCCTTCAAGCCCCAGCACGTGGTAATACGCGAGATTCATGAGTACATAGAGGACGGTCACAGCAGCGATGCCGATGACCAGAGAACGCACGATGTTGCGCCGTCCATCGCGGATCTCAGCGCTCAGGTAGGCAGCCTCATTCCATCCGCCGTACGTGAGCAAAATGAAAATCATCGCAAACCCATAGGCCGAGTGCGGAGTTGCCGCACTCGCGGCCGCTTCTCTGACCGGCGGCGTATACACCATCGCAGCGACTATCACGCAGGCGTATCCGAGCACCAGGCAGACGGTCAGCACGTTCTGGAGAATCTTGCTGCCCTGCGTACCGCGCATGTTAAACAACGTTATCGCAATTATGGAAGCTGCGGCGTATATCGCTGCGCTGTTGGGGCCGATGGGAAACAGCAGCGTTGCATAATCGCCGAGCACGAAACCGATCGCAGCAATGGCGCCGGTCTGTATGACCGCCATGCGTGCCCAAGCGAACAGAAATGCGAGTGCATCGCCGTACGCAGTGCGTAGAAAGAAGTATTCGCCCCCGGCATTGGGAAACGAGCTGCCCAGTTCCGCATAGCAGAGCGCGCCGATCAGCGAGATAGCCCCGCCCGCCAGCCATAGCAGTGCGAACGCCTCGACGCTGTCGACGCTGCCGGCGACTATGGAGGGTGCCTTGAAGATGCCAATGCCGACGACAAGCCCGATGATCATCATCGCTGCGTCGAACAGCGACAGCGTAGGCCGCGGTTGCGCGCTGGATGCCGCGGCTTGTGCTATCGCAGGCGCTGTCATTGCGGCCCTGCTACGCGCTGCACCACTTTCGCGCTCCACGGCAACTGTTGCTGCGCAGCGCCCGCACCGACCTGGACGGTTCCCTCGATCGTGTCGCCCTTCACTGTGCCATTGAACTGGTGCCGCGTAAGGTTGTCGCCAGGCTTCATAACGAATCCGAAACTCAGCTGATCGCCCTGAATTTTCGGTGCCACCATCGCCACCTGCTGAGTGCCGGCCTTAACAGTGCCATCGAGCTTCTGATAGCGCTGCGCAAAGTCGAGCTCGACACTGCCCGGCAGCCCGGGCGACTTCACCTGAGCCTGCCAGCGCCCGCCGACTTTCGCGGGCACGGTCCATAGATAAACATAACTGCGGCCCGGATTACCGACGGTCTTCTCGGGAACGATGATTTCTTTGGACTCGTCGGCCTGCCAATCGCCCATCGGGTAATCATGCGCAGCGACGCGTGTCCCGGGCCGCAGACTTAGTATCTTCGGCCGCAGCTTCTCGTTCATCTGGGGAAGGAGATAACTGGTGATGACGGTCGCCGGAGCGAGATCCGTTTCAAAAAGATTCTGATCGATGAAGTGTGCCCGGTCGGCAACCCCTTCGCGCTCGGCATTTTCATTGCTGAGCTTGAGCAGTACCTTGTCGAGATCGACGCCGAAACCCTGGGCGCCGTATTTCTTGGCGGCCGTGATCACCATGCGTCCATCCCCGGATCCCAGATCGATGATGTAGTCGCGCGGACCGACCTTCGCCATGCGCAACATCTCATCGACTACGACCTGCGGCGTCGGCACGTAGACCACATCGCCCGCGCCTTCCTGCGCCGACAGGCGTGCAGGCGACATGATGAGAAGACACAGAAACAGCAAGCACTTCGTACTGCGCATCGACTTCTCCTTCAGTTATTCAGTATTCATCGACCCGCGGGCGATGCGCGTGGCCTGCCACTCAGTCCCCGTACTACCGCCGCCCGCCGTCATGCGTCCGACGATCGTGTCGCCTTCGATGCGGCCGCTGAACTCTTCGCGCGAGCTCACGCCGCCTGATTCGCGCGTTAGCGCAAAGCTGATGGCGTTACCCTGAAGCTGCGCGTCGCTTATGCTCGTTTTCGCGCCGTCAACGGAAGCGTTGATCGATAATTCCTGAAACGTCTGATTGACCATCGCCTCATACGCGCGCGGGGCCGCCCCCGTCGAGCGCCATATCCATTTGCCGGCCGCCTGCGCGGGCACATACCAGAGATACACCTTGCTGATCGGCGGCCCGTAAGATTTGTCGGGGACCGATATCTCGCGTTTCACGTCCGGTTTCCATTGCCCCATGTCGAAGTCGTGCGATACCACCCGCGCACCGGGTTGCATTTGCGCAAATATGCGCGGGCGCAACTGAGCGTTGATATTCGGCAAAAGATACATGGTAAGCACGCTCGCCTTCCCCAGGTCGTAGTTGAAAAGATTTCCCTGCGCAAAAGAAGCCTTACTTGCGACGCCCAGGCGCTGCGCTTCCTTCTTCGCAGTCGAAACCAGATTGGCGTCGAGCTCTATACCCGTGCCTCGCGTGCCGTATTTACGCGCCGCCTCGATTACGATGCGGCCATCGCCGGCGCCGAGATCGAGCAGATTGTCGGCGGCGCCGACCCGTGCAATTTCCAACATCGCGTCGACGACGTTCCACGGCGTGGGCACATAGGGAACATCCGGCTGCTGTTGCGACAACGCGGCGCCGGATGCACCGAGCACAGCCACTATGCCGACAGCGATGACAAGGCTACGGCGGCTCGCGAGTGTGTTACTTGGCATTGGTGATCCGGCTTGCGCGCCACTCGATTCTGCGCTGGTCGCTGCCTACACCGCGCAGCATTACGCCTTCCATTGCATCGCCCGCCACCTTGCCATCGAAATACAGATTGCTTTCGATCTCCGCGCTGTCATCAACGATCACGAAGCTGATCCGCTCGCCCGCGAGCTTCGGGTTCCACAGACCGGCCACCTTCTTGTCATAGCGCACGACACCATCGATATTCTGAAACTTCTGTCTGATTTCGATATCGTAGCTGCGACTGCCGGTGGGCAGCGCAATGGTTGTCCGCCAGTGGCCTTCGACCGGCGCAGGCACGATGTAGAGGAACACATTTTTGCGCACCGTTGATTGTTGATCCGGCCGCCAGTCATCGAAATTGAAATCATGTGAAACGACCCGCGTGCCGGGCTTGAGCTCCTGCAGTATGCGTGAACGCAGCTTCATGTTTACGGAGGGCAGCAGGTACATCGTGATCACACTTGCCGGCGCAATATCAAACTTGAATAAATCCACGCGCTGAAACGTCACGCGATCGGAAACACCTGCCTCCTGGGCGTTGTATTCGCTTTCGGTGATGCGCTCGGGGTCAAGATCTACGCCGATGCCGCGGGCGCCAAATTTCTTCGCTGCGGCGATTAGAATGCGTCCGTCGCCCGAGCCCAGATCCATTACAAAATCGCCGGGTCCGACCCGCGCGAGCCGCAGCATTTCCTCGACGACGACATAAGGTGTCGGAACATACGGGACGTCATACGGATATTGAGCGCAAGCGGATCGCGCCGCCGTGGCGCATACCAACATCGCGAACAACCAACGCAGCACGCGGCGCTGCGTAATCATTTACTGGACCAGCTGCAATTCTTGGAGTACCGGTTTCTTGAGCGCCGCATGCGCCGGCGCACCAGGCTCGGTGCGCGACGCATCCCATTCCAGCTGCCGCTGCGCAGTTGTGCTCGCAATGCGTACGGTGCCGGTGATCTGCGCGCTTCCAACGTGGCCGGCGAATTCGTAGCGCGCTTTAGCAAGCGGATCGTTCACGGTGAACTGCAGGTCCTCCCCGCGCAAGTGCACATTTTCGAGCGGCAGTGTTCGGCCGTCGATCGTGACATCGCCGCTGACCGATTGAAAATTCTGCGCGAGGCTGCAAGTGAATGAGACCGGCTTGCCGCTGCGGGCAGGCACGTCCCAGCGCCATTTGCCGGCGGCGTTGGCGGGAACGACCCAGAAAAAGACTTTGCTTTTCTTGTCGCGACCAACCGGCTTGTCCGGCGCATCGAGCACCATTTGTTCATCAGGCGGCCATTCGCCCATGTTGTAGTCATGCGAGACGACCCGGGTGCCGGGCTTGAGCGTCGCCAGAAGTTTTGGCCTGACCATGAGGTTAACTTCGGGCAGCAGGTAGATGGTAATGACGCTCGCCTGCGTTAAGTCGGTCTCATAGAGGTCGCGCTCATAAAAAGCAGCGCGATCGGCGACGCCCGCGCTTACCGCCCGCTTATTCGCGAGCTCGACAAGCCGGCGATCGAGATCGACGCCGAAGCCGCGCGCGCCGTACTCTTTCGCAGCGGTGATGACCATCCGCCCGTCACCGGAGCCGAGATCGATGACATAGTCACCCGGACCTACATGCGCCACTTGCAGCATGCGCTCGACCACATTCTGCGGCGTCTGCACATACGGCGTATCGCCGAAATCCTGCGCGGATGCCACCTGTGGAACAAGCACTGTCGTAAGCAGCAATCCGAGCGTAGCGAGTGCGCGTTTTGCAGTCGCACAAAATGTAGATCCGTTCATCCTAATGTGACGCCTCTGTGATGTTGACGCTATCGGACACCCGGCCCGTCCTCTGACCACGCGAAGCGTTCCAATCGAATTGCCCTTGGGTCGTGCTGCCGGCCACTGCAATGCTCCCGACAATATCGCCGCCGGTTACCTGCCCGGTAAATTCGTGTTTGAGCGGACGGCCATTAATTTCGACAGTGAAATTGCCGGTGATCTGATCCCCGCGCAACTTTGCGCCCTCGAGCTTCACGTCGCGCCCGCCCACGCGCACCGTTCCACCGATCATCTGGAAGTTCTGCTCGAGCACCATCTCGTATGTCTGCGGCTTGCCGCCGACATTCATCTGCCAGTTCCACGGGCCGGTTACCTTGGCAGGCACTACCCAGAAGTAAATTGTGCTCGAGCCCGAGCCGCCGCCGGCACCGTACTTCTCCGGCACCTC
>Ga0207683_10000483_pt1 | contig 36749 bp, 26 predicted proteins | sample KBSM73metaG_FD_184333 | JGI IMG/M metagenome (GOLD analysis project Ga0207683, IMG submission 184333) | Miscanthus rhizosphere microbial communities from Kellogg Biological Station, Michigan, USA - KBS M7-3 metaG (SPAdes) (version 2) | ecosystem: Host-associated > Plants > Roots > Rhizosphere >... | reverse complement strand
CCGGTGTCAGCCTTCGAATAGGAGTCCATGGTCTTTGAGATGTCTTGCATCGGCTTGTACATCTTTCCCAGGTAGAAGACAAACACAACCATCGAACCTGGCAAGAGACGGCCCGACATCGCCATCTGCGCCCCAAACCAGAGCACAGCGCATGTTCCGATCGCTGTCACGATATTCACGAGCGGTACCAGTTTAGCCTTAAGCGCCCGCGCGGCGAGTGCTGCCTCTACAGCCTCAAGACTCTCGCCTTCGAACCGTCGAACCTCATAGTCTTCGCGCGCAAATGCTTTCACGACGCGAATGGAGGTAACTACCTCTTGCACCACGGAGATCATTCGCCCCTCTTTCTTGCGGACCTCACGCGAGGCTTTCTTTACCCTTCGCGTATACGTGTACACGATAAAGAACAGCGGCGGAATGACGGCCAGGGCGACTAAGGTGAACTGCCAGTTGATATAGAACATCACTGCAATCATGCCCACCAAAGTCAACGTATCGACTAGGATTCCCAACAACCCTGAAACGATGAAGCTCTGAATGGCATCGATGTCCACAGTTACGCGGCTGATCAGGTCACCTGTCGGCTGCTGATCGTGGTAAGCCAACGACAGTCTCTGAACATGCGTATAGATGGTCCGGCGCAGGTCGTGTGCGACCCATTGACCCACGTTTGTTGTCAGGTATTTTTCTGAGTAAGTGCACAACGCGTCGATCACGGCAATTACCAACACTGCCCCGCAAGCAAACAAAAGCATATTGCGAGGAGTGGTGCCTGCAGCGTGCTCTATGAATTTGTCCAGCCAGCCGTGTTTCCCTTTGCCTTGCAGCACATTATCGAGAACGATCTTCAATGGCCACGGCTCGAGCAACCCGGCTGCCGTCTCTCCTGCAATTGCCAGGAGTCCTAACCAAAGCTCACGCCGATGAGGCCGCAAAAGATCGACGATTTTCAGCCCTTGTCGGGGCCTAGCTTCGGACGACATGAACGCTTAGATGCGTAAACAGGTGCAAGCGTCCCCGGTTGAGGAGATTGCGGGATTGTTTTAGTCTGCAAAGTCATCTCAAATCATCTGCGAAATCGCGACAGCAGATAGAGAATCACCGTCAGTACAACGCTGATGAGAATGGACGTACCGAGAGGAAAATAGACAGAAACATTCTTGCCTTTGTAGGCGATATCGCCCGGCAGCCGCCCCAGGGGTAGGCCCATTTTTGCCGCGACAAGCAAAATTGCGCCCACGAAAGCCAGCAGAAGACCGAGACCGAGAAGCGTCTTGCCAAGTTCAGCCATTGGAGCCCTCAATGCCTGCCTCGGCTAGGATACAGGGAACAGGTTGTCCGCAAGCAGTAACGGATCGTCTGGATGACAGGAGGGTCGATGCAGGTCCTCACGATGGTCGCGGGATCCTTTGCTTGATCACCTGTGTCTCGATGCTTTTCAGACCATCATCCTTCCGAGACGGGCGAGAGCAGCGTAAGCGGCCACTCCAACGATGAGCGGACCCCGTGTTGACGCTGCTATCGACGAACGTCACGATTTCTGAAGGCAGCGAAATATCATCGACTGATATGTAATAGAACGGGTGCATGGGTTAGCCTGTAAATTACGAAAGCTGGAGAAATAACCCGATGAAGCCGTCCGTACTAGTCTCTGAAAGCCCTGCCATCAAAAACCCACCAACGACAAATAAGCATCTGATTCGCTGGGTCGAGAAGATGGCGGAGTTGTGCCGTCCCGATTCCATTCACTGGGTTGACGGTTCTCAGGCTGAGTACGATTTTCTCTGCGAGCGCCTCGTTGATGCGGGAACGTTTACTCGTCTTGATCAGAAGCGCTGGCCCGGATGCTTCTACGCTCGCTCGGTGCCGAGCGATGTTGCCCGCGTTGAGGACCGCACGTTCATCTGCTCACTTTCGCGCGATGGTGCCGGACCCACGAATAATTGGGAAGACCCATACGTTATGCGGCGGCGTTTGAAGCAGCTTTTTCGCGGCTGCATGCAGGGTCGCATCATGTACGTGCTGCCCTTCAGCATGGGCCCTGTTGGGTCTCCAATGTCTGGCATTGGTGTTCAACTCACCGATTCACCGTACGTCGTCGTGAACATGCGAATCATGGCCAGGATCGGGGCTCCGGTTTTTGCCGAGATCGACAAGGACGAAAAGCGCGTCGTGCCCTGCATGCACACGGTTGGAATGCCACTCAAGCCCGGCCAGCCAGATGTGCCCTGGCCGTGCAATGAAACGAAATATATCGCTCACTTTCCGGAGACACGTGAAATCTGGTCATACGGCTCTGGATATGGCGGCAATGCCTTGTTGAGTAAGAAATGTTTTGCGCTTCGCATCGCGTCAAACATTGCGCGCGACGAAGGGTGGATGGCAGAACACATGCTGATTCTGGGCGTCGAAAGCCCGGACGGCGAGAAGACTTACGTGGCTGCGGCGTTCCCCTCTGCATGCGGCAAAACCAACTTCGCTATGCTGATTCCGCCGAAGGCAATGGACGGATGGAAGGTCTGGACAGTTGGGGATGATATCGCCTGGATCAGGCCTGACTCGGAAGGCCGTCTCCGGGCAATCAACCCGGAAGCCGGTTTCTTTGGCGTTGCGCCGGGCACCGGCACGAAGACGAATCCAGCAGCAATGGCGGCGCTGTCACGCAACGCAATCTTCACGAATGTCGCGCTCACGCCAGATGGAGGAGTGTGGTGGGAAGGGATGACGGAAAAGCCGCCGGCAGAATGCCTGGACTGGCGTGGAGAGCATTGGACGCCAGCGATTGGCAAGAAGACCGGCGCAACTGCGGCCCATCCCAACGGACGGTTCACGGCGCCTGCTTCGCAGTGCCCCACGATGGATCCGGATTGGGAATCGCCTGAGGGCCTCCCGATAAGCGCAATCATTTTCGGCGGGCGCCGATCCTCAACGCTTCCGCTTGTCTATCAGGCATTCAATTGGTCAAGCGGCGTCTATATTGGCGCCACCATGGGCTCGGAGACTACTGCTGCTGCCGCGGGAGCTGTGGGTAAGGTGCGACGTGATCCGATGGCCATGCTTCCCTTCTGTGGTTACCACATGGGCGACTACCTCCGTCACTGGATCAAGATGCAGAGAGGGCTCGACGTAACGCCGCGCATCTTCAACGTGAATTGGTTCCGAAAGAACGAGGAGGGGCGGTTCCTCTGGCCTGGTTTCAGCGAGAATATGCGAGTTCTTCGTTGGATTGTCGAGCGGGTTCAAGGCCATGGACGAGGACGCGAGACTCCCATTGGCTGGGTTCCTCGCTACGAAGACATCGACTGGACGGGGCTGGATTTTTCGCGCGAGGCGTTTGAAGAACTGATGATGGTCGATCGTGCAGCCTGGCGCAAGGAGGTCATTGCGCACGAAGAGCTTTTCATCGACCTGCATGATCACCTGCCACCGGAAATGATCTATGAGCGCGAATTGCTCATCTGCAAGCTGTAGTCATCACAGCGGCCGATCTTCAGGAGAGACTCCAGCCCCGTCCGCTTGCCCCTCATCGGGGATTGCGGAAAATCTTTGGAAATCCGGTATCAATCAGAGAATCTCGTCTGAAACTAAAAGAGTTCCGCATTGAGGGAGTATTTAAGCAGCATTTCCGATATAGTAGATAGTTCAGCACTATCCCTCGCGTGCCCGGGCCTGCAGCGCAGGTCTTTTCAGGAAAGCAAATGGCGATTTCGATTGAGAATCGCCAACGTATTTGTGTCTTCGCCGTTCCAGACAACGCAGAATACAGACCAACCTCTTACTGAGAAGGTAGCCATGCAAACACCGGATCATCCTCATACCATCCCGCCTCCCCAGGGTCTCTATCATCCGCGCAATGAACACGACGCCTGCGGCATGGGTCTTGTGGCCAGCATTCGTGGGGAAAAGAGCCACGAGATCATCCGCAAGGGACTCGAGGTTTTGATCAACTTGACCCATCGCGGCGCGGCAGGCTGCGATCCGGAGACGGGCGACGGTGCCGGCATCCTGATCCAGATCCCTCACGTCTTTTTTGCGCGCGAATGCGGCGAACTAGGTATCCAACTCCCAGGGCCTGGCGCCTACGGTGTGGCAATGGTTTTCCTTCCTGTGGACCGGCATAGCCGCATTCAGTGTGAAGGCGTGTTCGAACGAATTGCCCAGGCAGAGGGACTGAAAGTGCTCGGCTGGCGAGATACTCCGGTGAACGGAGATGCCATCGGGCGCGAGGCTCGCGCTTCGCAGCCCTATATTGAGCAGTTTTTCGTGGCTAAGCCTGCAGGGATGGACGAGGACACGTTTGAGCGGCTGCTATACCTCGTCCGCCGCCGCACGGAAAATGAAATGGCCGCTTCAGAAATTGAGGGCAAAGATGATTTTTACGTCCCCTCTTTCTCCTGCCGCACGATCATCTACAAGGGGCTGATGCTTGCTCCGCAAATCGAGAAGTTCTATTTCGAATTAGCCAATCCGCTTGTCACGAGTGCGTTGTGTCTAGTCCACCAACGATTTTCGACAAACACTTTTCCGAGCTGGAAGTTGGCACATCCCTATCGCTATGTGGCCCACAACGGCGAAATCAACACGATCCGCGGCAACATAAGTTGGATGACAGCGCGGCAGTCGGTGCTGGACAGCCCGCTCCATGGTGACAAAATCGGGAGCCTTTATCCCGTCATCTCTCCAGATGGCAGCGATTCCGCCTCCCTCGATAACGCAGTAGAGTTCCTCTTTCAAGCCGGCCGATCCCTGCCCCACGTAATGGCCATGCTGATTCCCGAAGCCTGGTCTGGGAATCCCGACATGGACGAAGAGAAGCGTGCGTTTTACGAGTACCACGCCTCGCTCATGGAGCCGTGGGATGGCCCCGCAGCCATCGCGTTCACAGATGGACGAGTCGTGGGAGCCACTCTCGATCGCAACGGGCTTCGCCCCGGCCGCTACATCGTAACCAAGGACGATCTAGTGGTGCTCGCATCAGAGGCTGGCGTACTTGAGATGCCGGCCGAAGACATTCGCAAGAAGGGTCGTCTCCAGCCCGGCCGAATGTTTTTGGTCGACACGGTTCAGAAGCGCATCATTTCTGACGCCGAGATCAAGAAGTCGTTGGCAAGCCGCCAGCCATATGCGAAATGGCTGCAGGAGCAGCAGGTCACTCTCGATACTCTTCCCGAACCTTCCCGCGTGATTGCGTCCAATCCTGAAACGCTGCTGCGCCGGCAACGTGCATACGGCTACAGTGAAGAGGATTTACGTCTTCTGCTTGGACCGATGGGAGCACGCGGCGAAGAGCCCGTTGGTTCGATGGGTACAGATGTGCCCCTTGCCTGCCTTTCTGATCGCCCGCAGCCGCTGTTCAACTACTTCAAGCAGCTCTTTGCGCAGGTCACAAACCCCCCGATCGACCCAATTCGCGAAGAATTGGTGATGTCACTTATCAGCTACATCGGCACAGAGCGCAACATCCTCGACGAGGCTCCGGAAAATTGCCACACCCTCAAGCTGCCTCATCCACTTCTCACCAATAGAGACCTCGAGAAATTGCGCCGCGTTTCTTCGGGCGATCTTCTGGCGACGACCCTGCCTGCACTCTTTCGCGCGGACGATGGCGAGGTCGGCCTACGCCACGCTCTTGAAGACTTGAGCAACCGCGCCGCTCACGCAGTGGCGTCTGGATACACACTCCTAATTATTTCCGATCGGGGCGTCGATCCTACTTACGCGCCTGTTCCAAGCCTGCTTGCTATGGCCGCTGTACATAACCGCCTGGTACAAGAAAAGACCCGCACCCAGGTAGCTCTCATCATTGAGAGCGGCGAGCCACGCGAGGTAATGCATTTCGCACTACTCATCGGTTACGGAGCGAGCGCCATCAACCCTTATCTCGCAATTGAGACGCTGCATGATCTCAAGCGCCGTGGATTGCTGCCGCACAGCGTTTCTGCCAACCATGCAGAAAAGAACTTTATCAAGGCGATCAACAAGGGCTTGCTAAAAACTTTCTCGAAGATGGGCATCAGCACGCTGCAGAGTTATCGTGGCGCGCAAGTCTTCGAGGCTGTGGGATTGAATCAAGCACTGATCCAGGCCTACTTCCCCGGCACGGCGTCGCGTATCGAGGGTGTTGGACTGGATGTGTTGGCTCGCGAAGCGCAGATGAAGCACTCCTACGCCTTCCAGCCGCTTACCGAATCGGAAACAGAATTGGTAGTCGGCGGACACTATCAATATCGCGAAGGCGGCGAGTACCACCTGCTCAATCCCCAAACAATCAGCAAGCTTCAACACTCAGTCATCGCGAACAATCCTGCGACATTCCAGGAGTACACTGACCTGCTTGACGAAAAGAACCGCGACCTCTGTACCTTGCGCGGCTTGCTCAAGCTCAAGTATGCCGAAAACTCAATTCCTATTGAGGAAGTAGAAGCGGCCAAGGAAATCGTCAAGCGGTTTACAACCGGCGCCATGAGCTACGGCTCGATCAGCAAGGAAGCGCATGAAACCCTCGCGATCGCAATGAATCGGCTTGGTGGGATGTCGAACACCGGCGAGGGAGGCGAAGACGAAGAACGCTTCAAGCGAGACGCCAACGGCGATCTACGTCGGAGTGCTGTAAAGCAAGTGGCAAGCGGCCGCTTCGGCGTTACGACGAACTATCTCGTAAACGCCGACGAGTTGCAGATCAAGATGGCGCAAGGCGCGAAGCCTGGTGAAGGCGGGCAGTTGCCCGGTCACAAAGTGGATGAGGTCATCGCGAAGACACGTCACTCCATTCCCGGCGTCGGATTGATTTCGCCGCCTCCGCACCACGACATTTACTCCATTGAGGATCTTGCACAACTGATCTATGACCTGAAGAACGTGAATCCGCAGGCGCGCATTGCGGTCAAGCTCGTTTCTGAGGTTGGCGTGGGAACTGTCGCTGCCGGCGTCTCGAAGGCCCACGCAGATGTGGTGCTGATCTCGGGCGATAGCGGCGGTACCGGCGCTTCTCCGCTTAGCTCGATCAAGCATGCGGGGCTGCCCTGGGAGCTTGGATTGGCTGAGACGCAGCAGGTGTTGCTGCTGAATGATCTACGCGGCCGCATAAAAGTCCAGACCGACGGGAAGCTGCAGACCGGCCGGGACGTGGTGATTGCCGCTCTGTTGGGCGCAGAGGAGTTCGGTTTTGCTACCACCCCACTCATAACGATGGGCTGCATCATGATGCGTAAGTGTCACCTGAACACCTGCTCGGTTGGAATCGCTACGCAAGATCCGGTTTTGCGCGCGCGTTTCACGGGCCAGCCGGAGCATGTCGTCAATTTCTTCTTCTTCCTCGCTGAGCAGGTACGGCAACACATGGCAAAACTCGGCTTCCGTACCATCGACGAGATGGTCGGCCGCGTGGACAGGATAGACGCCGCGGTGGCCGACGCCCACTGGAAGGCCAAGGGCATCGACCTCTCATCGATCCTTTACGCGCCCACGGTGCCCTCGCGGGTCGCGCGTCGCAAAGTTCAAGCGCAGGACCACGGACTCGATCAGGCTCTCGACCATGCGCTTATCGCCAAGGCCACGCCTGCTCTCGAATCGCAAACGGCGGTTACGGGCAGTTTTGCAATTCGCAACGTTCATCGCACTGTCGGCGCAATGCTCGGCGGTGAGATCGCTCGGCGCTACGGGTCTGCCGGTTTGCCAGACGGAACGATTCACTTCAAGTTCTCCGGCTCGGCGGGCCAGAGCTTTGGCGCATTCGTGCCGAACGGGGTCACCCTCGAACTTGAGGGCGACAGCAACGACTACTTAGGCAAAGGCCTTTCTGGTGGTCGCATCATTGCCTATCCGCCAAAGACCTCCAGCTTCCTGCCAGAAGAAAGCATCCTCGTCGGCAATGTCGTGCTTTACGGAGCGACCAGTGGCGAGGTCTTCTTGAACGGAATTGCAGGGGAACGATTTGCAGTTCGCAATTCCGGTGCTGTCGCGGTTGTTGAAGGAGTCGGTGATCATGGTTGCGAATACATGACCAACGGGACAGTCGTAGTACTAGGCAGTACGGGTCGCAACTTCGCTGCCGGCATGAGCGGCGGACGGGCATTTGTCTTCGATGATCAAGGAGACTTTACGTCGCGTCGCTGCAACAAAATCAGCGTGGATTTGGAACCGCTGGTCACCGACGAAGATGTCGCCGAAGTGAGAGGACTACTCGAGCGCCACCGCGATCTTACAGGGAGCCCGCGCGCAGCGTGGATTCTTGAACACTGGGCAGACGCACAACCCCAGTTCATCAAAGTGTTCCCGCACGAGTACAAGCGGGTACTCGGGGTACCGCGAGTCGATTCGGTCTATGTTTCCCCAAACAACTCGTCGCCTCTGGTGACAGAAACGGCAGAGGTGCAGCATGGGTAAGGTCAATGGATTTCTTGAGATCGAACGCGAATTGCCGGCTCGCCGAGACGTTGCAGAACGAATCCACGACTGGCAGGAGATCTACTATCCCTTTCCTGAGGAGAAGCAGCGCGAGCAAAGCGCACGCTGCATGGATTGCGGCGTGCCTTTTTGCCATACCGGATGCCCCGTCAACAACCTGATTCCCGATTGGAACGATCTCGCATACAACGGGCGGTGGCAGAGTGCAATCAGGCGCCTACATGCCACGAACAACTTCCCCGAGTTCACTGGCCGCATCTGTCCAGCTCCCTGCGAGGCTGCATGCGTTTTGGGCATCAATCAACCCGCGGTTTCCATCAAGTTGATTGAGCGCAGCATTGTTGAACGGGCATGGGATGAAGGCTGGATCCAACCAGAGCCGCCTGAGCACAATACCGGAAAGCGCGTCGCTGTTGTAGGCAGTGGACCAGCAGGGCTGGCAGCCGCGCAACAGCTGCGCCGTGCCGGCCACTCTGTGACCGTATATGAAAAGAACGATCGGATTGGCGGACTTCTGCGCTACGGTATTCCGAATTTCAAGCTTGAGAAGCACGTAATCGATCGCCGCATCAATCAAATGCGCGCTGAAGGTGTAACGTTCCTGACCAATGCTCATGTTGGTGGCAATGTGCCAGTGGAAGCGCTCACAGACCACTATGATGCGATTCTGTTGGCCGGTGGCGCCGAACATCCGCGCGATCTCAGTATCCCGGGACGGGAGCTTAAAGGCATTCACTTCGCAATGGAGTTCTTGCCGCAACAGAATCACCGTTGCGAGGGTGACCTGGTTGACGCCGCGACCTCAATTCACGCTGAGGGCAAGAGAGTGCTGATCATCGGAGGCGGAGATACGGGCGCAGACTGCCTGGGCACGAGCCATCGACAAGGCGCAAAGAGCGTTCATCAATTTGAGATCATGCCCAAACCACCGGAGCAACGGGCAGCTTCGACCCCGTGGCCCATGTGGCCGCTGCAACTCCGCACAGAGAGTGCGCATGAGGAAGGCGGCATTCGTGATTGGAGCATCAATAGCATCAAATTCACCGGCGATGAGAACGGGAACGTGAAACAGTTGCATGCTTTGCGTGTCGGCCCGCCTCCGAAGTTCGAAGCGATCTCAGGCTCTGAGTTCACGCTCGACGTTGACCTCGTCCTGCTGGCGATGGGCTTTCTCGGTCCGATCCGCAATGGAATGGTCGAGCAGCTCGGAGTAGCCCTTGATCAGCGCGGCAATATCGCGGCGAACCCCGAATACATGACATCCGTTGATGGAGTCTTCGCAGCCGGAGACATGCGCCGCGGCCAGTCTCTTGTTGTTTGGGCAATCTCAGAGGGACGTAAAGCGGCTGCTGCTGTTGACCGCTACCTGGCAGCCAAGACGCCCAATCTGCTTCCGCAATTGCACCGCGCCCGCGTATAGGGCATGGAATGGAAATTGCGCGGGTATTAGCAACCTGCCCGCGCAACTTCCTTGCATAAAATGCTCGCAAAGACTCAACAGATAGCTAACTTCCGCATGCTGCGTCTCTCCTGCTCCATCTTGAAAACTAACCAAGTCACAACTCTGGGCATCTGACTCTGCAGGGAAACTACGCCGGCTCGTCTCTCCTTGAACGGGCTGCCGAAAACTTATGGTTCACTGGGGCTGATGTCGGTGAGTAAAACACGTTCGCCACTTCGCCTTCTACGACCTCTCTTGAAATCTCTCGGACCCGGCGTAATTACTGGCGCCGCGGATGATGATCCCTCTGGAATTGCTACCTATTCGGTCGCCGGAGCGCAACTGGGAACCGCTCTTCTCTGGACTGCCCTGCTAACCTGGCCGCTCATGACGGCCGTGCAGATTATGTGCGCTCGCATTGGCATGGTTACCGGGCGAGGCATGGCGGGAAATCTAAGGCGTCGATTTCCAAAGTGGTTGCTGGGCATCTTCGTGTTGTCGTTGCTTATCGCAAATACTATCAACATCGCCGCGGATCTGGCTGGCATGGCTGATGCCGCTGAAATGCTCACGACGGTACACTCGCGTGTTTTCGTAATACTGTTCGCGGTTCTAATTTCTGCTGCGACCGTGCGGCTTCGCTATCAACAGATCGCGAGTGCGTTGAAGTGGCTTGTGCTCGTCCTTTTCGCATATCCGATAACGGCCTTTGTTGTGGTCACAGATTGGAAATCTGTTATACGTGCAACATTTATTCCAACGATGCCTCATTCGAAGGACGAGTGGTCCATGCTCGTCGCGATTCTCGGAACAACCATCAGTCCTTATCTCTTCTTCTGGCAGGCGAGCCAGGAAATTGAAGAAGGAAAGGCAGCAGGCCTCAGATCTGTCGAATCGCGCAAAGGGGCAAGCCCTCAAGAGCTTCAGTCAAGGCAAATCGACGTGGGAGTCGGCTCATTCTTTTCCAACCTTGTGATGTATTTCATCATTCTCACGACAGCGATTACGCTTCACAGCCATGGCATCACCAAGATCGAGACATCCCGGCAGGCAGCCGAAGCCCTCAGGCCATTCGCGGGCAGGTTTGCGGCTACTCTGTTCACTGTTGGAATTGTTGGTGTCGGATTTCTTGCTATTCCAACATTGGCTGGATCTGCCGCGTACGCATTTGCTGAAACATTCAAGTGGCGTCAGGGTTTGGATAAGAGCCTTAAACAAGCGCGCTATTTTTACGCGATTATCCTGCTCTCGACCGGAGCGGCAGTTTGCCTCAACTTCGCGGGCATTAACCCTGTGAAGGCGTTGTACTGGACCGCTGTCATTAATGGCCTGCTGGCTCCATTCCTTTTGCTTGCGATTCTGATTGTCGCTTCGGACAGGAAGATGATGGAGTGGCAACCGAGTTCCCGACTTGGCTGGGGAATTGTGGCCGTAGCAACGGGAATGATGTTTATCGCAGGTGTTGCCATGTTTGTCGTCTAATCGGCAACGTTGAACGAGGCTCGCGACTATGTACTGGTTGAGAGTTAATTGCGCTTGTCGCGTTCTCTGAAGTACTTCCAAAGGCCGTATGCTGCGGCAAGTACGACCATCGCGACATACAGGGTCAGGATCGGAGTCATCCAAGGCTTCAGATCTTTCTGCCAGAGCGAAACGACGCGCCTTCCGTAGGTGTATCCGAGCCAGCCGATGAAGCTGTAGCGCAACAATCGTGCAGCACCGTAGGAAGCAAGAAAGCGACCACGCGTCAGTCCAAGAGCGCCGGCGGCGACCACAAATGGGAGCAATGGCACTGGAGGCGGAAGCAACGCCGCGATACCGACGGACACCATCCCGTTCCGCTTTGCCCAGGCTGTTGCGCGTTTTACGAATCTGCCCCGACCAAACTTTTCGATTGCGGCCTCGCCTCCCTTCTGGCCTGCCGCCCATGCGAAATAGCCGCCTAGCACCGAACCTGAGAATGCCCAGGCGACGAAGGAGACTGTAAGTGCGATCGAGGAGGAGCGGTAAGCGGTCAACAGAAGGAGGAGCAGGTCAGTGCTTCCCGGAAGCTGAATCGGAATAATGGAAGAGTCAATTATAGCGATTCCAAATAACCCTACACCCCCGAGGCTCATAACCCAGCCCAACAGATGAGAAGAGGACTTCGTTCCGGATTTGGTCGTGAGTTGCTCAGCAAGGCTGATCAGCACGAAGGCGCTCGAATTAGAAGGGAGCATGTCTACTCCCGATGCATTGGCCTGCCTGCATATCTACTCTGCACGCAAAAGTCGGCAACGCTAGTGTGCGCCGAATCCAGCATTCAAGACGATGAGCGATTTGAAGACGGTGGTCCCTCCAAAGTGAAGTCAAACTGATCCCCCCGGATTCGTGTTCGGATGGTCTACTTATGTCCCTGGCGATGCGCTCGATGACGTACTCCCGCTCCATCTTCGATGTCAAAGGCTGCATTGACCAGTGCAATATGCGATAACGCTTGCGGAAAATTTCCGACGAGCCGATGGCGACCAATGTCGTATTCCTCTGAGAGAAGGCCAAGGTCGTTCCGAAGACCCAGCAGCCGCTCAAACAAGGCACGCGCATCGTCTAGGCGCCCGATTGCCTTGAGACTGCTGACCATCCAAAAGCTGCAGGCAAGGAACACGCCCTCCCCCGGCGGGAGACCGTCCGTGACCTTTGAAGTGTCATAACGCAGAACCAGTCCCGATGGCATCAGCTCCCGCTCAATCGCTTCCACGGTACCTCTGACTCGCGGATCACTACCCGGCAAGAAACCCACCAACGGCATCAGCAAGAGAGCAGCATCGAGTTGCCGCGAACCATAGGCCTGCACAAAGCTGTTTCTCTCGTTGTCGAATGCCTTGGCGCAGATCTCCTCGTGAATTTCGTCACGTATGCTTTTCCATCTCGCCACCGGGGCATCGTAATGAAGTTGATCGGCAAGAAGCACGGCCCGATCGAAGGCGACCCACGCCATCATCTTTGAATAGGTGAATTGCTGAGGTCCGCCGCGTGTCTCCCAGATGCCCTCGTCTGGCTGTTGCCAGATCGTCTCCAGATGCTTCAGCAAGAGCGCCAGCACACGAAAATCGTCTTCGCAATGCCGCCCCATCTTGTGCTGAGCATGGAAGAAGCAGTCCAGCATTTCTCCGTAGATGTCCAGTTGCACCTGCTCCGCTGCTGCATTCCCGACCCTCACGGGGCGCGAACCTTCATAGCCGGGGAGCCATTGAATCTCCCACTCGTGAAGCTGTCGCTCGCCCTTCAGTCCGTAGATGATCTGAACTTGATCCGGGCTTCCCGCCAGCGCCCGGAGAAGCCAATCCTGCCATGCTGCTGCTTCGTCGTAGTAGCCGCCATTTGCAAGCGCGAGAAGGGTAAACGTTGTGTCTCTGAGCCAACAGAAGCGGTAATCCCAATTGCGAACTCCGCCGATCGCTTCGGGCAATGAAGTTGTTACTGCCGCAATGATCCCTCCCGTCGGCAAAAATGTCATCGCCTTCAGAGTTATAAGGGAGCGCTCAACGTCCTCCCGGTATTTGCCGTCGTATTCGAGGCGGGCGCTCCAGGCACTCCAAAATTCTTCTGTCTCTTTGAGCGCCGGCAAGGCCTTAATTTCTGTTGGGTGCTCCTCATAAGAGACGCCATAGCTAAGGGTGAACCATTCTCGATCGCCCTCATCGACCGTGAAGTCTGCGAGTGTCGTGAGGTTTTCTCCGCGCAGCTTGACTGACGATCGCAAGACTGCGAGATTTGGACCCGCTATGGCTCGGATCCCGTGCTTGATTCGCGTCACCCAGGGAACAGTCCGCCCATAGTCAAAGCGCAAGGCCAACTCCATGCGCATTTTTGATTCTCCGCGGACGCCCTCAACGATTCGAACGACATGGGAGTTCTTTCCTCTCAGGGGCATGAAGTCAATAAGCCGGACAACACTCTCCTCGCCCTCAAAGGTGGTTTCAAGAATCAGCGTGTGATCCCGGTATCGCCTGGACGTGCGCCATTCTCCATCTTGAGGCGAGAGTCTCCAGCGGCCGTTCTCCTTCGTTCCCAGCAGCGCCGCAAAGCAAGCATCGGAGGAGAAGTCAGGCCAGCAGAGCCAATCAATGCATCCGTTAGTGTCCACCAGAGCGGCTGTTTGACAATCGCCAATCAGCGCGTATTCTTCGATCTTTGCCGGCATGATTGTCCTATTGTTCGCGGTAGTTCCGTATTAAGCCTCCGTCCACGACGAAAGTGGATCCGGTAATATATGCCGCATCATCGGATGCGAGAAATGCCACGAGTCCCGCCACATCTTCAGGCGTGCCCGGGCGCCCAAGCGGGATATTCGCGAGAAGTGCCTTGAGTTTCAGCTTGTCTTCAAGGAGAGATTTGTTGATGGGCGTCGAAATTGCCCCAGGGGCGACATTGTTAACGTTAATGCCAAGCGGCCCGAGTTCGACAGCAAGATCGCGCATCAGCATGCGAAGACCACCCTTGCTGCAGCAATAGGGCGCGAACCCAGGGAAAGCCATATCTTCATGCACAGAGCTGATGTTGATGATACGGCCGGGCTTCTTCGCCTCGCGCAACCGCTGAACGAATGCCTGTGTCAGAAAGAATGGCCCGCGCAAATTGACGGCCAAAACCTCGTCATAATCGGCTTCGGTAACGTCCCAGAAGTCTGCCTTCTTTTCCACCCCGGCATTATTAACGAGGATATCGGCCACACCGAACTGACTCCATGCTGTATCCACCAGGCATCGGACGTCATTGATACGGGTTACATCAGCTTGTACAATCCGTCCTTCTCCCCCGAGATCTTCGATGGCCTTCTCGGTGTCTTTTGCCCCCGCTGGGTTGCCAATGTAGTCCACAATTACTCTGGCTCCCTCGGCAGCCAGACGCTCTGCAACGCCCTGTCCAATTCCAGAGCCGGCACCCGTCACAATTGCTACTCGTCCTCGAAGCCGCATGATATTTCCCCCTGAATAGAACCGAATCTTGCGCGCCTTAACGTCGAAGCCAGACTACTGGCAAACACGCGCCGCGCGGTGAGAAAACCTTGTTCCTACTAGTCGCGATCCTTGAATCGGAGCAAGCGCTTCGACGACTTGAGACCTAAAACAGCGTCCAGTGAGGCAATCAATGCTTTTTGAAATATTGAACTTCTCGCTCGTGCTGCTTTGCCTTGTCTAGGGTGTCGAAGGTGCCAAGATTGCGGCGCTTGCCGGTGGAGGGGTCCTTCTTGCGCGAATATAAGCGAAACTGGCCCGATTTGAGCTTTCGAATCATGAACCAATCTGATGCAGCCAGTGCACGAGGCGATGCCAGCCTGACCGCCCGTACCCATTGAACGCGGGGCTCAGTAGCGGAGGATCGGGGGGCGATTTATCTCTCGCCGTCCTCTTGAGACAAGTTGGCCCAAAATCAGTTGGACAACTCTATTTCCTACCGAAACATCGAACGACCGGGAGCGCAAGCCACACTTCCATAGTCAGTGAAACTTACAGCGCACACGGAGGAATCCATGGTTGGGCGTCCATTTTGGTCTGGGCAGTTGAGAATCTCGCTGGTCTCCTTCGGTATTCAATTGTTCCCCGCAACAAAATCGCCTGCCGGGATCTCCTTCCACCAGATCGACCGGGCAACGGGTCAACGAGTCCACCACTTGAATGTAATTAACGGAGATCAGCAAGTTGATGAGTCTGAGATTGTAAAAGGGTATGAGTACAGCAAGGGAAAGTATCTTCTCATTGAGCCAAAGGAAGTAAAGAAATTGCGCTTAGAGACGAAGAGCACCATCGATGTTGCTCAGTTTGTCGATCCCGAGCAACTGCCGCCGTATCTCTTCGAGAAGCCTTACTTCATGGTTCCGGATCCGAAGGCATCATCGGAAGGTTTCGCCGTGCTTCGACATGCAATGGCTCAAGCCAACAAGGTCGCGATCGGTGAAGTTGCGTTCGCAGGCAGGGAGCATCTCATCGCCATTGCGCTATCGCCCGACAAAAAAGCGCGCGGACTGATGGTTTATACCCTGCGCTATGCAGAAGAACTGCGAGACGCAAAAGACTACTTCGCCGGCATCGAAGAGCACGCAATTGACAAGAAGCACCTGGCGCTCGCGAGTGAACTGATCCGGACGCATTCCGCTCCCTTCGAGCTGAAGCATTACAAGGACGATTACGAGGCTGCGCTGCGTGAGTTGGTCGAAGCAAAGCGATCGAAAACTCCATGGCCTGCAGAAAAGGAGCGGCCGCAGAGTTCCAAGGTTGTCAGCTTGATGGATGCACTGCGACGGAGTGTTGATGAATCAAAGCATCAAGGCGACGGCCGCAGACGGCCATCGTTGCGATCGCCAAGGAAAGGCCCTACTATCGTAAAGCCCGGAAGACGCACTCACAGGGCCGCGTAAAAAATGGCCAAGAGCAGAACGATCGGATCAAAAGCCTCCAAGGATTGGGAGAAGCAGCTTGAGCGCTATCGCTCGATGCGTGATTTTGCGGTTACTTCTGAGCCGCGCGGAGGCGAGTCACGCAAAACCAGTGCACCAAGTGCAGGATCGCTTCCCTTCGTCATTCAAAAGCACGCAGCCACGCGGCTTCACTACGATTTCAGACTGGCTTGGAACGGTGTACTAAAGAGCTGGGCTGTCACCAAGGGACCGAGCCAATACCCTGGCGACAAGCGCCTTGCCGTCCAGGTCGAAGACCACCCGATTGAGTATGGCAGCTTCGAAGGGACGATTCCCAAGGGACAATATGGCGGAGGCGCGGTAATGGTGTGGGATTACGGCAATTGGATCCCGCACAGCGATGTAGATCGGGGATTGGCGGAAGGACATCTGAAATTCGATTTGAATGGGGCCAAGCTCAAGGGCAGTTGGGCTCTTGTCAGGATGCATAGCCGTGATGCGAAGCCCGGAAAACCAAATTGGCTCTTGATCAAAGAGAAGGACGAGTTTGCGAACGATGAGGAAAGCCCGGTTGTCACAGAGACTCAGCCCGACAGCGCAGTGACCAAGCGCAGCATCGAACAGATTGCGAAGGACAACGATCGCACGTGGCAGAGTAACAGGGCTCCAAATGACCAGCCGGAAGCCGTTTCCAAGCCGGATGCCGTAAAAAAACTTTCAAGGCCTAAAAACGCTCGTCTACTATCGCTGAAGTCGGTTCCCGCCGAGAAATTCCCAGGCTTCGTCAGCCCTCAACTAGCAACGCAAACAGCGGCCCCGCCAACTGGAAATGACTGGGTTCACGAATTGAAGTTGGACGGATACAGAATCCAAATTCAACTGCGGCGGAAAGAAAAGACGTCAAACGCGAACGTACACGCAACGCTTTTAACGCGCAAAGGCCTTGATTGGACGCGTAGAATGCCCCAAATCGCCCGGGCAGCAGAACAGTTAAAGGTGGAGAGCGCCATCCTTGATGGGGAGACAGTTGTTCTCGATGAGAAAGGCACCACCAGCTTCGCGGACCTGCAGGCTGCCTTTCAGGATGATGCAAACGCACCCATGACCTATTTTGCGTTTGACCTGTTGCACTTGAATGGACACAACCTGCGGTATCTTCCACTCCGGGAGCGTAAGAAAATTCTGGCTCAAGTCCTCGCGCCGTTGGAAAACGATTCGGTTCTTCGTCTCAGCGAGCACTTCGAGGGCAGCGGCCCAGAGATATTTTCAAAGGCATGCGCTCTCGGGGCGGAAGGAATCGTCTCGAAACTCGCCTCCGCGCCGTATCTTTCGGACCGGGGAAGCGCCTGGCTCAAATCAAAATGCTTCCAGGAACAGGAATTTGTTGTCGGAGGATTCACTGGCCCATCAAACGGGAGTGACGGTATTGGCGCCCTGCTTGTTGGATACTTTGACGGCGGAAAGCTGCGGTATGCGGGAAGATCAGGAACCGGATTCACACAGAAAACCCAAGGCGCGCTTCGAAAACAGCTAAACGAACTCGAACAAAGCAAACCGCCTTTCGGAGACTTGCCTAAGGGAGTGTCGAAAGGTGTGCACTGGGTAAAGCCGACGTTAGTTGCGCAGATATCTTTTGCCAATTGGACTCGAGATAATCTGTTACGGCAGGCAGCATTCAAAGGGCTCAGGGAAGACAAACCCGCTAAAGAAGTTGTGAGAGAATCCGCCGTGCCTCAAAAACACTCGCAAAGGGATGCGGCAGCCAAGTCTGCTCAACCACGTACTGCTCAGGGCGCAACAGACCTTCCAATCACCCATCCTGAAAAACTTCTGGATAAAGAATCCGGGATGACCAAACAGATGCTGGCTGAATACTACCTGGAGGTTGCCGAGCGAATGCTGCCCCATGTCGGCGACCGACCACTCAGCATACTTCGATGTCCAGAAGGAACCGGGAAGCAGTGTTTCTTTCAGAAACATATCGGGCTTGGTCTGCCGAAGGGCGTACAAAGCATCCCGGTGCTGAATCGCAAGACCGGCGAGACGGAGGATTACCTTACCCTCTCCACCTCGGATGGTCTTGTCGGAATGGCACAAATGGGAGTTCTTGAAATCCACCCTTGGGGTTCGCGCAACGAATCGATGGAAAAACCGGATCGGATCATCTTCGATCTTGACCCGGACGAAGCAGTTGATTGGAAGACACTGGCGATCACCGCGAAATTATTTCGCGCGGTCTTCGAGGAAATTGGCCTGGAAAGTTACTTGAAGACTACGGGTGGAAAGGGATTGCATATCGTTGCGCCAATTCGTGCGGAGAATGAATGGCAGGTCGTAAAGAAGTTTGCGCACGAGGTAGTCCTTCGGATTGAAAAGGAGCAGCCGGATTTGTATGTAACCAAGATGACCAAGGCGCTAAGGAAGAACCGCATCTATCTTGACTATCTGCGAAATGATCGCGGATCTACGGCGGTAGCGCCATACTCGCCTCGAGCTCGTTCTGGCGTACCAGTGGCCTTACCGTTGGAATGGCGTGAGCTGAATTCGAAGACCCGTCCCGTGTTCCATGTGACGGATTTTGCAAAGTGGCGGAAACGGCTGAACAGCGATCCGTGGGCGACGATGACAACAAACAAGCAGCGCCTCACGGCGCAAGCGATCAAAAAGATGAGTGGGTAGTCGTCGGGGAGCGACCTTGTGCAAAAAAGCGAAACCCGCGGCACAATCAGCCGCGGGTTTCATGCCTAACGAGATTGGACCTTGAACGAAGATCTCTTCTGATGACGACCTGCCCACGGGCAGCTCATTGAACTCCGCGTGCACTCGGCTACGCGACTTGATTCGCCTTCACATTTACCTTCTGAGAAATCGACGTCAATTTCTGATCTGCCGCCTTCTCCTCATTCAGAGTCTCTTCCAAAAGTTGAGCAACCTCCGGCCGTCCAAGTAGTTCTGCATACGTGCGAACGGTTCCATACGCGGCCATTTCGTAATGTTCGACGCGCTGAGCCGCAGATATCAGAGCAGCATCTCTAACGTCTCCATCAGCAACTTCATGGAGCATCGAGGATCCCTCACTCAACACACCTTTCATTCCCTCACAGCTTTTTCCTCGCGGACTAGTTCCCAAGATCCCACAAATCTTTTCGAGACGTTGAATTTGACCCTCGGTCTCGCGCAAATGATTTTCGAGAGCCTTTTTCAAATCCTTGGAAGTCGCCGCACGCACCATCTTGGGAAGGGCTTTAGTAATTTGATTTTCCGCTGAGTAGAGATCTTTCAGTTCCTCCACAAATAACTTCTCGATCGAGTCAACACTCATCGCAGTACTCCTTTGGGGATGTTTCGTGCTCAGGCATGTGATGCCGACGTCGCACGACGTTGTTGCCCATCCGTGCGATGTCGAATGGGTTTAGGGGGCCAGGCTCAAAAAGGAACAAGTTGAGAGAAACTTGTCGCAAATCGCCGAATCTTGAGACAGGTAATCACCTATATGTTACTTATCTGTGTTTTTTCAACAAGGCTTGGGCCATTTTCGCAGCGTCAAGGAACGTTTTTTGGGAGTAAACCTCTTAGCATACTTCTAGAACTAATGAGTTTAGTTCGAATACAACTTGAATGGTTACTAAATAACACTTTAGTGACATTCATCACTGCCAAATGACCCGAATTGAGGCAAGCTGAGAGTATCAGCAAACCGATCGATAGCTGGTAACTCCTTAGAAAGATTTGAGGGAGAATTCCGGGCCCGCCAAGAGGATTTGGCGGCTCTCACAGGTGAACTGCGTGAATACATTTAGATCGATACAGCAATTTTGCAAATTCGGAATTGATCCCTCAATCCCTCCGACCAAAGCTAAGCAGAGTCAAGAGTTAGCTGAAAGCAAAAGTTCAGAGTCCAGCTGCCCAACATCTACGATTTGGTTCCAAACAGGTCCGCGTAACACTCGGTGCGCAGCGATATTCATGTTCATATTGGGCTGCTTATCCGCTGCAGCAATCGCCAAAGCCAGTCCCCAGTTGACGGCTGTGTCATGCGGGACCAGCACTTTCACCGGATCGGGCACGGCTGCTTGCTCGGTTTACCTGTCTGCGCCAACGAGCGGAAAAGTCGTCGTGAGTCTCTCCAGCAATAATGCTGCGGTAAGGGTCCCCTCTTCGGTCACAGTCAGGTCCGGAGCGTCGACGACTGGGTTCAGCGCCTCTGTCTCTGGCGTGACCCTTAGTCAGACGGCGACGATTACCGCGAGCGCCGGGTCCGTTTCGAAGACGTTCCTCATCAACCTAAAGCCAAATGCCGGCACTCCGACTCTGGGAATCAGCACAACGAGCATCGACTTCGGCACACTAACAGTGGGACAGTACGCCACAAAGCCGTTGGTCCTCACAGCAACAGGAACGGCTCCAGTCACGATCTCAAGTATCTCCGTGGCCGGTTCGTTATTTACTGTTTCTGGACTAACACCACCCGCCACACTCAATCCAGGTCAATCCGTGACGTTAAGTGTGCAGTTCTACTCCCATCATGCAAGCTCGTTCACCGGAGTGGTAACAATCTCGAGCAACGCCTCGAACAATCCCAATGCAGTGGTTAACCTAAGCGGAACTGGTACCACAGCAGTGGCATTGAGCGCGATCTCGTGCAATAACGCGACAATGACGGCATCCGGCGCGGACTCTTGCACCGTGACTCTAAACGGCGCCGCCCCGAGCGGTGGACTCGTCGTGAGTCTGTCCAGCAACAATGGGGTGGTCTCAGTACCGGCCGCGGTGACTGTTCCGGCCAATGCCACCTCTGCGGGATTTTGGGCCACGGTCTCTCCATTCACTTCACCCCAATCGGTCACTCTGGCCGCATCGGCCGGGGGCGTGTCCAAGACTTTCGCCTTGCAATTGAGTTCATCGCAAGCGGCGCTTAGCATCAATGCCACGAGCGTGGCTTTTGGCAGCGTCGTGCTGAACTCGTCCGCGACTCAGTCAGTGACCTTGAAATCAACCGGCACAAGTGCAGTCACCGTGAATTCCGCGGCTGTTACCGGATCCGGGTTCTCGGTCTCAGGTTCTGCATTCCCAGTCACGCTCAGCCCTGGCCAGTCGGTGTCTCTGAGTGTGCAGTTCAGCCCGAAAAGCACGGGATCCGCGTCAGGTCAATTGACCATTAACAGCAATGCCACCTCGAACCCAACAGCGATCATCAGCCTCAGCGGCACTGGAGCGCCTCACGAGGTCGACCTGACCTGGAACGCGCCCTCCGGATCGATCGCGGGCTATCACGTTTATCGGACCGCTAGCGGCGGCTCTTCGTATCAGCTCCTGAACTCATCTTGCACTGACACGAGCTACGCCGACACAACAGTCCAGAGCGGCCAAGCTTACGACTACATCGTGAAAAGCGTTAACTCGTCCGGCGTCGAGAGTGCTGCTTCAAACAAGACCAGCGTTCAAATTCCTTAGGGAAATTGGGGTTAAAGCGGGGGCCGTTTAATCACGTTCATTGAATTATCGGCAACTGCTCATGAGCTGAGGCCACAAAAATGGAGGAGATTTGGTAACCCTTTCATTAGGTTACCTAATCTCCTCTATTTGCTTCCGCCAAGGCGCAATGGACCCGAATCTGGCTACAACTTTGCAGCCATCGTCTCAATTTAACCTATTTTTATGCAATAACTTAGACTATTAGTACAAAGGTAATACATATTTACCACTTTAGTGACCATAGTCACTTGTATGGCCCCCGGTTGTAGGTCGATTCTTCTCATAGCCATCCGAAGCAGCTGTCGTAATAGCTCCTCTATGGGGACGGCACTTGCATCGGGCAGCTGAACCACAAAGGTTCATAACGCTTTTTATAAGGTGATCCTGATGCGGGAATCTCACGAGTTTCCGGTTGAAAAGAATGAAGCGTTCGATATGCGCGGATCGAGCCTGCTTCCCGGGTCAAATAGCCGCCCCGTTTTCTCCATCGGTCTCTGGGTTCTCGGTTTCTTGGTAGCTGCCGGTTTCTGCTTGTCCCTGTCTGGATGCGGCGGAACCCCTGTCAAAGCGTCCGTTGATTCGACCCCGACATCGGCAGCCCTGCAAGCGACACCCGATTCAGTCGACTTTGGCACAGTTCCGGCCGGTAGTTCTCCCAACACCAGGGTTTCCGTTTCGAACAAGGGCACAGAGCCTCTGGATGTCTCTGAGCTGAAATTGTCCGATCCTGCGTTCTCAGTCGACGGCCAGGCAAAGCTGCCTGTAACACTCGCCGCCGGCAGCAGTCTCGATCTCAAGCTGCACTACAGTCCTAAGCCCGGCACCGATGCGACCGGGCAGTTGAGCGTCATGGCTAGCGACTCAACGATCACCATGGCAAAAGTGAGGCTGCATGGCAAAGGGTCAACTTCAAACCTGGTCGCTCTGAACTCGTTGACCTGCAGTAGTGCATCGATGACGGGTGCTGGCACGGTTACATGCACCGTCGCGTTGAGCGGCCCCGCACCGACGGGAGGAATTAACGTTAGTCTTTCAAGCAATAGCAATACTGTCACTGTGCCCGCTTCTGTAACGGTGGCAGCCAGCGCAACAAGTTCCAGCTTTATCGCAACTGTATCTTCTTTTAGTTCCGCGCAGACTGTGACTCTAACAGCAACTGCGAGCGGTCTCTCAAAGACATTTTCCCTGCAATTGAATCCCCCGGTGCCCAGTCTTGCTGTGAGCGCGACGAGTCTTTCGTTTGGCAATGTAGCGGTGAACACGTCTGCGACAAAATCCCTCACATTAACATCTACGGGATCCGCGACGGTGAATATTAATGGCGCAACTATGAGTGGCGCCGGCTTCTCCGTCTCTGGTGCATCCTTCCCGCTGGCCTTGAACCCTGGTCAGACCTTGGCTCTCAACGTCCAATTCCATCCGACGAACGCTGGATCGGTCACCGGGCAACTCACCATAAATAGCAACTCTTCCACCAACCCCACTGCAGTAATAAACCTGAGTGGCACAGGCACCGTCACGACGCCGGCACTAAGCTCCCTCACCTGCAGCAATGCGACGATGACGAGCTCCGGTACGGATGCCTGCTCAGTCGTGCTAAGCAGCGCTGCACCGAGTGGAGGGTTCAATGTCACCCTGGCAAGCAGCAGCACCCTCGTTTCGTTGCCATCTTCGATCACAGTTCCAGCTAACGCAACGAGCGCCAGCTTCGGCGCAACAGTGTCTTCCTTCAGTTCGACTCAGACCGTTACACTAACTGCCAGCGCCAACGCAATATCAAAGAGCTTTGCCCTGCAGTTGAATGCCGCGACTGCAACATTGAGCATCAATGCGTCAAGCGTGTCGTTTGGAAGCGTAGTGCTAAACAACCCTTCCACGCAGGCGATCACATTGACATCGACTGGGACAGGGCCCGTCACCGTTAATTCTGCCTCTGTGACAGGCACAGGATTTACGGTTTCCGGGTCTGCCTTCCCCGTCACTCTTAACCCAGGCCAGGCATTGACTCTGAGCGTACAGTTCGATCCAACGACCACGGGATTGGTTACAGGTCAATTGACCATCAAGAGCAACTCTTCCACCAACTCAACCGCGGTGATCGGTTTGAGCGGCACCGGTGCTCCGCACGAGGTTGACCTGACGTGGAACGCACCCGCCACCGGCTCCGGCGATCCCATCGCGGGCTTTCATGTTTACAGAGCACTCAGCGGCAGTTCATCGTATCAATTGGTGAATTCTGCTAGCGACGTGCAAACGTCCTATGCCGACACCACTGTCCAGAGCGGAAATGCGTACGACTACATCGTCAAGAGTTTCGACGCATCCGGAATGGAGAGCGATCCCTCCAATACGACGACTGTGACGATCCCCTAGTGCTATGGCTCAGTGGTAAGCACGATCTAGATGGCCGCACCGACAAGCTTCAAGATTTGATCCGCAGCGGGGATGACATCCCCGCGACGGCCGGAATAGCAGCCTGCCTTCGTGACCGCCTGTAGAAAAGTCGTCGTCATCGCTGGCGATTCAGCCAATGCATGTGGCGTGTTTTTCAACAAAATCAGTACGGCCTCGCCTTGAGGGACTTTCTGAACGCTCCACACCGATCCGGCCTCGTACTCCAGGTTCAGAATCCAGCCAATTGGAACCGGGCCGCCTGCAAAACATGCATTGAACTCTTCCGGAAGTGTTGGGGATTGCCGAGGCTTTCCATTTCGAAGGAGCATGGGCCGAGGATATGGGTGCACCAGCCCGTGTTCGTCTATCAATGCATACTCGTCTGAGAGATAGATCGCTCCACGCCGCAGCAATTCAGCCACCATTGATGATTTTCCGGCATGCGAAGAGCCTGGAATCAAGAGGGCTCGACCGCCCAAAACAACCGCCCCCGCATGCACTGCATACAGGTTGCTGAGGCGCTTGATCACGACATCGTCCAGTGCCTTTATGGAAGCAAGCACTGCATCCATTACGTCGCAAGCTGTTGCGACCTCTGCACCATCGACCGATATCTGAAACCGCTCTTGGAGCTTTTTGACGCAAACAAGGATTTGTGGAGGATCTAACGGACTGTCACTTTTTGGTAGAGGAGGAAAGATATAGCGGACGAGCATGTCGTAGGCGTCACGACAGGCCGTCTCGACACGAATATTACAGTCCAGCGCACGAACACTGAAAGCAAAGATGCTCGACATAGAGATGCGTGGCCAGATGGATGCGATACTCCGATTCTATTTGCAATGACGATCGTAAAGACCGCCATTGCCGGAATATCATCGAATATCACACTTCAATCGTTCGCGTAGTCTCGCGCACCTTTGCGCGTCGAAAGCTATGTGACCATCAGGGCGCTGACTCAAGACTATCTGAGCTGGTCTTGAACGCTAGATGCCCACTTCGGGGAGTTGCAACATCAGTGTTTCAAGCTTGAATGCTTGGGGACGCTAACTTGCGGCCTACCCCCAAACGGGCTGTCATTTGACTTGGCATCTTCAGCGTGTGCCTTTTGTTCTCCCACAGTCAAAGAAACAACGAGCGGCAACGCCGCCGCACTCAGACCTGCTAGAACCGCGCGACGAGTGGTCTTTGGCAATTTTCCTGAGGTGCTCACAAGCTCTTTCTCTTCAAGTTGCCGAATTGCCTCTTCGGCAAGCTCTTCAGTCACACTGGGGTCAAAGGAACGACGCATCTCGGCCGTGATTTCAGACAGCGTTGTCGGAGCACTGCAGGCGTCCCAGGCAGCGCCGGCAGTCGCATTCAATGCGAATACCGTTTCGTTGTTGGAGTTGACTATCACCCGGGAGCCGTCGGGGAGACCGTTTACTACAAGATCACTTGAGTTCACACGCTCTACGTGCATGGAGACTTCTCCTTCTTGATCCAAAATCGAAACGGGGTTTGGGGGACTACTCGGCAAATATACCTCGATTCGCATTGGGCCAATAGAGATTACGACGAGTCTCGGTTGTCCTAAGTAATCGTCTACATCGTTTAGGTAATATCCCGCGCTCGGTACTTTGTGTGTAGATACTAGAGAAGCTTATGCTGGAAAAATTGTGGTAGTGGGAGTTCCGTCGCCACTGACATCAGCAGCGATGTCTTTGTTCGGTCTCACGAGACTGAATCCACCACTGAATTTCCGTTTTGTTTAGTCCTGTCAAATATGCAGTTCTGTATATATTGACGACATCGAGTGGAGAGGAGTCGCGCACAATGTCACCTGATCGTGAGTCTTGTGAACTCCTGCGCGAGATCGTCCGACCTGAGACTCAGGTGAGTGCTGATCGAATTGCTCGGATCCTGCCGACCATTCAAAACTGGGATGCGCTGCTCACCCTTGCACGAAGTCACGGTATACTCCCCCTTTTGTATCTCCGCGTCGTGAATCAGCAGGCAGATATTCCTCGATCGTCATTCGAGCGCATTCAGTCGGATTACAACCGCAATGTTCTGCACAGCCTCACCAATGCGGCGGAACTCATAAGCGTGCTCAAGGATCTGTCTGAGAAGAGCATTCCCGCAATGCCATTCAAAGGTGTCGTGCTTAGTGCTACAGCCTACCGCGATCTCGCCGCGCGACCAGCTGGCGACTTAGATGTACTGATCTTCTATCGTGACCTTATTCCGGCTGCGGCGGCCTTACTGAATCGAGGTTATGAGCTAGAAACTTCAACGCGCGAAGATGGTTCACCGGCGATTGAAAACTACTACGAATACCATTTCGAGCGGCAATCGGACGGAATGGTTCTCGAGCTTAGATGGAGGCTCGAGCTGACCCAGCCGCGGTTCAGGCGCAACCTTGGCATGGACTGGGTGTGGCCGGCCAAGAGATCAACGCTCCTTGCAGGGGCCGAAGTTCCAGAAATGGAGCCTGAGATAGCTCTACTAGTGTTGTGCATGCACGGAAGCAAACACGTGTGGTCCAGGCTTATCTGGATTTGCGACGTCGCCCGCTTATTAGAGACCCACCCTGGAATGAACTGGAAGCGAGTCAGATCAGAAGCCAAGGCCCGAGGTCTTTCGCGCGCCCTGGCACTAGGAGTCCTACTTGCGCATCGCGTCGGCGAGGCTGTCATCCCCGAGGCTGTTTTGCGTGTTTTCGAATCAGATTCGACCGCACGCAGCCTTGCTCACCATATAGCGGATAATCTGTTCGAGCGTCCCGGCAGTACTCCTGAAAGCAGGCTTCCCTATCACGTTCAACTGCTCGGATTCAGCGATCGGATGAAAATGTTATTCTCGATTGACTTTCTCCGTCCCAATGCGCGAGACCGAGCTGTAGTCGGGTTGCCGAAAGCACTCGAGCCCCTCTACTTCTTTATCAGGCCCTTCAGAATACTGTGGGACAAAACTGCGCGATAGGGTGGCCACCCGAATCATTTACTGAGTAGATAATACCCGACATGGAAACATTTACACAGTTATGCGTAATACTCCATGAAAATCTCGCCGATAGAGCCTATCTAAGTTGCACAAATCAAAAACCAAAATAATTTTCCAATCGTGTGCAACCCTTTGGCACTGACTTTGCTCACGAAAGCACTGATACTGGGCCAAAATTACGCATACATGCCGGACGCGTTGCGAATTTCGAAATGCAGATTCGTCTGCACGTATCGCGCAGAAGGAGGGGAGGTCACGCACTGCAGCGCGGAGTTACTCGCCATCTAACAATTCCGGGCATATTCAAACTCTTCAGAGATTCCACTCAAATTCCCCATTGGTCGATCAACGGGCCATCTCGCTCCGTACACGTGTTCTTTGTCATGATCAGGCGCACAGACGTTCGCTAAGTCACACCGCCAAAGAATCACCAGGAGAAAGCACTGCCATTCGAAAAACTTCATACCAGCAGGAAACTCGTTCGGTGTCGGAAGTCGTGCTCTTCAAGTGCGTCCAGCATTCTGCAAATTTTTTCCAGCACAAGTGATCGCTGGCCGCTTCCATTTTTCTACGCGTCGACCAAAATAACAGGTGCCAGGGCACCTGCGGAGGAGAAGTAGATGTACAAGCTTCAGATCCGGCCGCCATCGGGCCGCGAACTTGCAACACCGCATTCTTTGCCATCCGAAAACAGCTCGCAACTCTCTCAACGAAGCGCAGATCATTCCCTACAAATCTTTCAACCAAAGTTCAATCCCGGGAACACCTTCCTTTCTCTTCTTATCTGTCTGCTGTCCGTCACCTTCACCGGTTGTGGAGGCTTGGTTTGGAATCCGTCAGTAGTAGGATCCATCACTCCGACACCGGGAACAGTCAAATTCGGCCCAGTACTGGTTGGTAAGAAGGCAACCACCAGAGTTGCACTCGGCAATCAGAGCTCTTCACCAATAACAATTTCGAAAATTGACGTGAGCGGGCCTTCGTTTTCCCTTGACCAGGGCAATGTTCTTCCTTTGACTCTCGCAGCAGGTTCGACCTTAAGCGTGAATGTGCATTTCGTCCCTTCTGCCACTGGGACGCAGACCGGGAGGGTCATGATCGCAAGTAACTCCACAACCAGCCCTAATGCAGTGGTTGCCCTGACCGGAACCGGCAGTACGAGCGATGGCCCCGCGTTGAGCGCGATCTCGTGTGGTACACAATCGCTCGCAGCACTGCAAACAAAAGCATGCTCCGTGTACTTAAGCGCAGCTGCCGTGGACCCATTCGTGGTTTACCTGACGAGCAACAATGCAGCCGTCAAAGTGCCGACTGCAGTAACTGTAAGTTCAGGGGCGACCAGTACGGGTTTCAATACGATAACTTCGGCGATCAACACCGCTCAATCAGTGACTTTGACAGCAAATGCAGGAGGAGTTTCTCAAACAACCAACATTCAACTCAACCCTGATCCATCCCAGCCAACTGCTGGACACGAGGTAAAACTAACCTGGGATGCACCGGCTAGTTCGGTAGATCCGATTGTCGGATTTCACGTCTATCGGACTGGCGGTACTACGTCCACGTACAGCCTCTTGCAATCAGTAGTCGCCACTCAGACGGCATACTCCGACACCACGGTCCAGGGCGGACTTACCTACAACTACGTTGTGAAGAGTGTTGATGACGCAGGCGTGGAAAGCGGGCCATCAAATATGACTAGCGTGGCAATTCCCTAGAAGCGTAGTCCGCCTTGACTGAACGCCACCTTTTGAGCAACTATCTGCGCTCAAAATGGAGGAGCGCAAGGCTCCAGGGAAGGCCCCTTTAGTCGCCAATTGCATCGCTCGCGAAGTCGATGATTTCGTCGGCGATCGACAGACAGGCTGTTGCCGCTGGGCTAGGTGCGTTCAGCACATGAAGCGCACCCGCCTGGCGGGCAAAGTGGAAGTCCTGGACAAGTTCCCCGCTCGGCGAGAGAGCCTGCGCCCGCACTCCGGCGCCACCCTCCATCAGATCGTCAATCTGGAGTTCTGGGACGAGCCGTTGCAGCGAATGGCAAAACAGTGGTTTGCTGAATGAGCGCTTGAACTCATCCCAACACATCGATGGATATCGTAGAAGAAACCGCCAGAACCCAGGATAGGTTGCAGTTTCGATGACGTCTCGAAGGCAGAAGTCCGTGGAATGATATCCCTCTCGCGCGAATGCCAACACTGCGTTAGGTCCGGCTTCGATTCCACCGTGAATCAATCGAGTGAAGTGCACGCCAAGAAATGGAAACTTCGCATCGGGAACTGGGTAGATGAGGTTCCGAACCAGATGTTGACGCTCCGGCCTAAGCTTGTAATACTCACCGCGAAATGGAACTATCTGAGTTGGATCCCGGTTGCCTGCCATTGTGCTCAAACGATCGCTGTGAAGCCCAGCACAGTTAATTAGGAACTCTGCCTCATAGTCGCCGCTCTTGGTGTGGATTCTCCAACCATTTTGGTTCTTGAGGTTGATAACTTCCGAGGAGAATCTGATCTCGCCTCCCCGCAAGTTGATCTCACGGACCATTGCTTCGGCAGCGGACGTGAAGTCTACAATCCCTTCTTGTGGCACACGGATCGCTGCTAGACCCGCAGCATGCGGCTCGTATTCTCGAATCTGCTCAGGTCCGAGGAGTTTGAGGCCATCGAGGCCGTTTGCGGTTCCACGTTCCAGAAGCAAGTGCAGGCGAGGAACTTCCTCCTCCTCGGTCGCCACGACAATCTTGCCGCACAACTCGAAGGGAACGCTATGCTGCGAACAGAATTCAACCATTCTTCGAATTCCCTGCACCGCCAGGCGAGCCTTCTTCGATCCGGGCTTGTAATAAAGTCCGCAGTGCAAGACCCCACTGTTGTTCCCAGTCTGGTGCTTCGCTGGGCCCGTCTCCTTTTCTAATACGAGGACCTGAACACCTGGATGTCGCAACAGAAGTTGGTAAGCTGTCGCCAACCCTACGATTCCACCACCAATGATGGCGACTCTCATTTTGGATCTCACGCTTTCAACAAAATACCAGGGCGCGTGTCCCGTTGAGGCTCGATGGGCTCACCAAGACCACGTCTGTTCGCACTTCGTTGTTAGGAGTTGGATTGGCGCCGGCACTCTTCAATCATTCCCGCCGCTTTCCAAACATTCAACTTACTCGAAAATCTCCGCCGAGAATCGATGCTGCACATCCACCGAGCGGCCCATGTACATAGCCGACGAAGCAAGTACACGGGGATACCAGCAACGTACCACCTTGTATCCTTCGGAATGCCATGTTCTCTTATATCCGCCCGAGCCTTGTCGAACCACCACCGCAGGAAATAGGCCTCTCGAAGGCGATCGTGCGACACGGGATGGTACACCACCGCCGATGGCTCGTACCAAAGACGTTCTCCACCTGAAAGCAATCGAGACCCAAACTCGGTATCTTCACTGCGGATTTCGGATCCAGGTTGCGGCCCGAGATCAGTGCGGAAAACACCGTACTTTGAAAACATCTCTTTGCGAAACGCCATGTTGGTCCCGAACGGAGGCTCTCTGAGTTCAAAAGAATCGGGTCCAAGGTCGAAGATGGCCAGCGGAGCAAGTGCATAACGGGCAGTCGCCTCAAGCCATCGAGGTGGCACGAAACCTGCTTCAGGTAGGATACGTCCACCTGCCCCAGACCACCTTCGGTCATCGAGGACGCAGGTCAACTTGGCGAGCCACTCCGAATCAACGACAACGTCGTCATCCATAAACGCCAGAACATCCGCGTCTGCTCCGAGAATTCCAGAGTTGAGGGCGTGAGATTTACCTTGTCTTGGTTCGAACATGTAGTGGAAGTGACCTGGAAATCGTTCGCTGTAACTTTCAACGACGGAGCGAGTTTGGTCGCTGGAGTTGTTGTCCACTACGAGCACATTCCAAGGAACAGAATCCGGCATGGCCGAGCGCGCGACGCTCTCAAGCGATCGAGCCAGACTGTCGCATCGGTTATAAGTGCACAAGATCACCGAAATCTTCATGGTAGGCGCGGGCTACCTTCACTGCTTGATGAATCCTTCTTTTTGGTTCTTGCCTCAGTCCAGACTTTGCGCATCTCTACCATTTGGCCAAAGGTCATCCAGACTGTACCTTTAAAGAAGAACCTCCGTTTGGGATCCAATGCGAACAACCAATTGAACGCTCTCACCGGGAGAGCCGTAACTGCAAGCTTCGGGATAGTGAAGCACCATCTTGGAATCCCGTACACATCCGGCCGTCGGCGGCCTTCACGAAAGTCTGATCGTCCCAGATTGAACCAGAATCTCAGAAAGTAGCTCTTCGTCAGGCGACTCTCGGGAACGCCATGATAAACAACTCCTGATGGCTGGTACCAAAGGCGTTCACCGTGAGACATAAGCCGACGCCCAAACTCTGTGTCTCCATTGCTCAACATGCTTCCGGCACTGCGGTCGAGATCTGTTCTGAAGTATCCGTATTTCTCGAACATCTCTTTGCGAAAAGCCATGTTGGCACCGAAGGGAGGCTGTCGTGTGTCACCTTCATTTTCACCGAGATCGAACAACGCGAGCACACCACCCAAATTGAACGGGCCCTCGAGAGCTAGCCAGCTTGGACATTTGAATTCGTTTGCCGCTACGACTCTTCCCCCAGCTCCAGCCCACTTGCCGCTCCGCAATGAAGAACTAATATTCTGCAGCCAATTTTGGTGGACGATAACATCATCGTCTGTGAAGACGAGGATTGCGCCTTGAGCCACGCGCACCCCAGCGTTTCGCGCATAACACAAACCTTGCTGTGATTCCAAAACGTATCGGAAGCGTCCCGGGAAACGCCGACCGAAACCCTCCACAACCTGTCGAGTCTGATCAGTTGAATTGTTGTCGACGACGACGATTTCCCACTCGATACCTTCTGGGACAGAGGACGCTGCAACGCTCTCCAACGCATTCGCGAGACTATCGCATCGGTTGTACGTGCACAGAATTACAGATACGTTCATCGTCTTTTGGGGCCGCACCGGGCGAATAGCGTAATATCAACGCGTCTTAATTACTTCTCGAGATCCAATCTGCTTTGGTTAAATGGGTGGACGTCCTGGTCGACAGATTGTAAATCTCTTTCATCTGGCCTAGTGTCATCCATACAAAGCCCTTGAAAAAGAATCTCCGCTTTGGATCGAGCGCGAACAACCAGTTGAACGTCCGCAGTGGGAGCACGGTCAAGGCAATCTTCGGGACCGTAAGCCACCATCTTGGAATCATCCAGACGTTTGGCTTTTTTTCAGCCTCCCGCATGCTGGCACGTCCATGATCGAACCAAAATCTCAGTAAATACTGCTTAGTCAGACGCTCCTCTGGCACTGCGTGGTAGACGACAGCCGAAGGCTCATACCATATGCGTTCGCCAGCCGCCATGACGCGGCGACCAAACTCAGTATCTTCATTACGAATTTCACTTCCAGGGCATGGGCCCATATCGATACGAAAATCGCCGTGTCTTTCAAATACCGATTTCAAGAAGGCCATGTTGGTACCAAACGGGGGACAGTCGAGCATGCGCCCCTTGTCTCCCAAGTCAAACAGAGCGAGCATTCCAGCCACCGAATAAGGACCTTCCAATGCCAACCAACGCGGTGGCATTAGCAACTCCTGCGAGAGAATTCGACCCCCAGCACCGGACCACCCACCTTGAAGCAAAGGTGCCGTCAGGTTTTGTAACCAGGTCGGCGCGACAAGAACATCGTCGTCCATAAAAGCCAACACATCTCCATGTGCCTGCGTTATTCCCGTATTGAGTGCATTCGACTTTCCTTGTTTCTCTTCAAAGATGTAGCGAAATCGGCCAGGATATTTATCGCAAAAACTCTCGACGACGCTGCGTGTCTGGTCCTTCGAGTTGTTGTCCACCACTTGCACTTCCCACTCGATCGATGCTGGAACCTCGGATGCAGCAACGCTTTCAAGCGCCTTCGCAAGGCTTTGGCTTCGATTATAGGTGCATAAGATTACGGTGATTTTCCTCATATTGATTCACAATCAGGCGCAGGCTTAAGGTCGTTTCCTGAACTGGCTAACACTTAGCCTGCGGTTGATTCATGACAGACTAGATCTCCGACCTTTTGAGCCTCGCACGCGCGCCGACGCGCAATAGCTCGAATACGACTGCGCAGCTCGTGTCCTGCATTCAAATGTTCGGTAGCCACTTCGCAGACTCGAGTACGGTCTACCGGTGATGGTAAAGCTGAAAAAGTCTGTACTTGTTCATACTCGAGCAATTCTTGCAGACTCGTCGTCTTATGTGAATCGGCCCCTAGAAACACACAAGGTGTACCGCCAAGAGAAGCCATAATTGCCGGGTGATAGCGACCAGTTATGTACGCCTGCGCCCTTCCGACGATTCCAGCTGCCATCACTATTGGTAATTCAGCGGGGATTATTGGAAGTGAGGTCCGCGCAGCAACTTCATACATGAAGCGGTCTCCTCGGCATGTCGGCGTGAGGTAAACATTCATGTCGAATCTATCCCGTACAACCGTAGCCAAGGCTGAATATGCTTCAATGGCTTCCTTCTGAAAGAACGCGGCATGCGAACTTCCCGAGAGACAAATATATGGCTGGTCGAACCTGAGGCGTCCATAGTGCTCTAGACGTTCGTGTAGAAACGGAATTACGTAATCCCCGTTGTTGGGAACATTTGCGGAAGCATCCTGCAAAAGGTCATACCATAGAAAGAGCGAGTCGGGCACAAACTCAACATTTAGTTCTGGTGCACTCAACTTTGCAAGGCGAATCGAAGCTGGATCGCGCAAAGCGATCTTCGAGCACTTTGCAAGCGTAGATCTTGCAAATTGATGAAAGCTCTCATTTCGGCCGTCGATGGGGCAGTCGGCAAATATGGAATTGACGTACTGTACTTCCTTACCCAGCTGAGAAGCTAATTCGATCACGGCCAGGTTAAACAGCGGGATGCGTGCCGGCTGGGCCCGAAAGATCAGATCACCGTTTCCATCTACTACAACGATGTCGGCCTCCGAGACTGCGGCATAAAGATCTTGAATAATCCCAAACTTCCTGTTCCTCAGGATGTTTTGAGCACTCTTTGCAGGATCGAGCTCAATAAAATCTTCCTTCATTCCAAAAGCTTTTTCAAACCGATAATATGCACGCAAGATGGCATTCCGATTCCGACGGGCAAGTAATGGAGAAGCCAATGAGGAAGAAAAAACGGTATCTATAACGATCGGCGTCGTCGAGTAATCGCCCGGGATCGAACGGACCTTCTCGAAGCGGCTCGCGAGACATTGTTGGAGTGCAAGACTGGCTGCCCGCCCTCCCCAGTTGATATTGCGAGTCGTGTCGCTGACGACAAGAACCTTGATGTCCGGCACGCTCAATTGTTCACGGCTCTGTTCCGGCACATACCCTCATTCTTGTTCAGCACATTTTCCCACTTGGATTAAGGATGGTTCGAACTTCGGTGCTTCCGGTCGAGTTCAAGGAAGTCAACGTGCCGACTTTTCTGTGTCCTAAGCCGATGGACATTGTTAGTGAATCCAATCGAATTAACGGAACACTGAATTCACGCTTTTAATTTGTTCTGACCTACAAGGGCCCGCAGACCAACTTTCAAATACCATCTCAGATTAATAATGTAGGCTAGAGCTCGCTGTATCTTCATTGCCCGCTGCGCTGTTACCGATGGAGCAAGGGTGCGCCCATAGAATGAATTCGTTTCAGGGTCAAAATGCTTGTATTCGATATCCCGTGCCACCATGTAATAACCATATTTAAGTGCCCCCAATTCCGGAAGAGGCTGCAAGTGAGGGTCGTTTATGAGTGCCAGCGCCTGCGCGTGACTCTTCGGTGTATAGCATGCTCCAAGATCTTCGTACGGTTCCCGGCCGATCAATATTGATGGCTTTCCAGCGTACGCGCTCTCGATACTCATCGCCGAACCAAAGGTCAACACTTTTTCCGCGCTTTCCATCAATGCGTAAGTATCGATTTCTTCATGCGCCCCGATGACAACTAAATTCGGACTCTGCAGTCTCTCGATTGCCCGCGTTTGGAAATTTGTGACCTGACCAAGGTTCGGATGAACGCGAAGATAGAAACGAATGTCTCGGTCAATGTCGGGCGAGCATATAATCTCTCGCAGGCCATCTATCTGATCTTTGTAGACTGGGTTTTCGTATCCCTCTACCGCCGCGAATTCATCCTCAGATGAGTTAAAAATCGCAATATTCCGTCGTGTAGGGTCGAAGCCTTGGGGCATCCTGCCTTTTCGCTGGTTTCTTTTAAACAGTGCTTCAGGATACTCATCGCCAGATCCGTACCGTCTGTCATGGAAGAACTTGCGCGCAATTCGCACCTTTTCTGAGCATGCCACAGGATCTGACCAGTATCTCTCAACCTCTCGCTTCTTATTTTCGAGATCGTGAAAAAATGTTCCCTCGATCAAAATAAATTTGTGCCAGTTATGCCCAACCTCGAAGGTATAGAACTTGATGCCCTTGGCGCGGAGCGCACGTACTACGGGCATTTGCGAGGCGCGTCGACCATTGAGAACGTAGCATAGATCAGGCTTGATTTGATCAATCAGGTCGAGTGCAGCATGAAAGAGCGCCACTGAGGTGTAGAGGTTTCTTTTGACCAGGCGACGATGAGTCACCATATCCGGGTTTGGGTCTCTGCGAGTTGAAATCACAGAGGAGGCTGCCTCCATGCCATGATTTATTTCTGAAATTGAGTATTTCTTTAATTCGCCAATCGAGACAAAATCGGGAATGTCAATTGATTCCGCATATTTCTCCAGATTGAGGACGTGCACCTTTGCCGAAGTCAATACGTCTGCAGATAGTCCAACGCGTAGCTTTGACTTACAGAGAAAACAAGCCTTCCAGTCATGATAGGTATTAGCAGGACAGGATTGGAGCTCTCCGTGGCAGACGACGAGATGGACCTGATCACCGTTACTGATGTGCTTGGCCGCAAGCTCTAGGTTGGTTGCATAGTGGATGCCTAAAACATCCTCAATGTAGATAAGCACTCTCATTGGGGATTAATTTTCCTTTTTAAGAAAACTTGCGATTACTTCGATTACGTGACTCTGAGAGGAAGGACCGAGCCCCACCGAGCTCGGAAGACTGATCGCCTGGCGATGTACTGCGTCTGCAATGGGACACGAAGGGCTTCCGGAAGCATCATGCGCTCGTGAGCGATGCATCGGCTGCCACAGGGGTCGAGCTTGGATCTTATTTGCGTTTAGCTCTCGGAGAAGTCGCCGGGAATCTATGCCCGATTGCTTCTCGTCAATCAAAGGGGTATACATCCAAAACGTACTAAAGGCCCACTCTGCCTCTTCCGGGGCACGAACGCCTGGAAGATCTGCTAATGACTCTCGATATAATGTTGCGATTCGACGTTTCGCCTCTATGAACTCGTCAAGTTGCTCCATCTGTGCGCATCCCATTGCGGCGAGTAGATTTGTCAAGCGGTAGTTATATCCAACCGCGTTGTGGACATATTCAATCGGATCATCTTTGGCTTGGGTAGTAAGATATCTGGCGCGCGAAGCCCATTCCGCGTTATCGGTGACCAGCATGCCCCCGCCGCCTGTTGTGATGATTTTGTTTCCATTAAAACTAAAACAACCGACGTG
>Ga0207683_10000480_pt1 | contig 36946 bp, 22 predicted proteins | sample KBSM73metaG_FD_184333 | JGI IMG/M metagenome (GOLD analysis project Ga0207683, IMG submission 184333) | Miscanthus rhizosphere microbial communities from Kellogg Biological Station, Michigan, USA - KBS M7-3 metaG (SPAdes) (version 2) | ecosystem: Host-associated > Plants > Roots > Rhizosphere >... | reverse complement strand
TGCTCGACCCGGGCGCATTTCCCTTTTCGCCCGACGCCGCATACAGGCCGGCGCCCCACGAAGCGGGGACCGGTGCACAACTCGCCGCGGTTCTCGACGCGCACGAACTGTCGCATGCCCTGCTCGTCACCCCGACCGGCGGCTACGTTTACGACAATCGCTGCATGGTCGCGGCGATCGAGGCATCGAAGGGACGCTTCCGGGGCATTGCGCGGGTTCGCCCCGACGTCGACGCGCGCGTGCTGGAGGAGCTCGCGGCGGCCGGCGTGATCGGCATCCGCCTCGATCTCATCACCGACGGCGTGGGCCTCATGCGCCATGCCGCGCTTCCTCGCCTGTTCGATCACGTGCGCAACCTCGGCTGGCAGATTCATGTCCAGTGCGAAGGCAACCAGTTGCACGATTGCCTGGGAACGCTTCGCGCCGCGCGCATTCCCCTCGTGTTCGACCACTGCGGTCGTCCCGATCCCGCCGGCGGCATCGAGCAGCCGGGTTTCGCCGCCTTGCTGGAGATGGGACGCGAAGGCCACGCGGTCAAGCTGTCCGGCCCTTTTCGCTATTCGCGGCAACCCGCGCCATATCCCGATGCCGAGCCCTTCGTGCGCGCGCTGATCGAATCGTTCACGCCAGCGCGCTGCGTCTGGGGTTCCGACTGGCCCTTCCTGCGCATGCAGTCGCGCATGGACTACGGGCCGGCGCTCGCCTGCCTCGCCCGCTGGTTTCCCGATGCTGCCGACCGGCGAAAAGCGCTCTGGGACAACCCGGCCCGCTTGTTCGGATTCGCATCTGAGTAGGTGCGTGTGCGCGGCGGATGTTGCGTGTCCATTGGAGCCTTTGCGCCGAGGCGTCACGGCGGACAGATGTAGCCGGCGCCGCTGGGATTCTTGAAACAGCCGACCGACTCTGGGATGACCTGTTTCGGCAGCCAGAGCACCACCTGCGGAAAATAGATCGTGAAGGCGATGGTGCCGAGGAACACGACGTAGATGGGCAATGCGGCGCGGAGCGCGCGCGAGAACCGGACGCCGACGAATTTCGACGCCATCAGCAACACCAGCCCATAGGGTGGCGTGATGAGGCCGAACGCGAGCGTCGCGATCAGCACCACGCCCATGTGCACCGGATTGACGTTTCCAGCCTGGGTGAGCGCGTTGACGAGCGGCATGAAGATGATGATCGTCGGAACCGGCTCGATGAAATCGCCGATGATCGTGAAGAGCAGCACCATCATGAGCATGATGATGTGGGGATCGCTGCCCGCGATGCCCGTGATCCATTCGGCGATGACGATGGCGCCGCGCAGATAGGCGAGCAGCCAGCCGAAGGCGTTGGCTGCTCCGATGGTGATGAGGGGCAGCGAAAAAATGAGGCCCGCGAGACAGAAGTCGTATGGCAGAAGCCTGATGTGGCCGCGATTGAGGCACGGGATGATCACGCAGAGAATCCAGATCGCGGCGACCACGCCCGCCTCCGTCGGCGTGAACCAGCCCGTCAGGATGCCGCCCAGGAGAATGAACGGAATCATCAGCGGCAGGGACGCGTTCTTGAACGCACGCGCGACATCCCGGAACGGCGCACGAGGACGCCGCATGCCCGCCGGTCCGAAAAAATAGCAATAGAGCATGAGTCCGAAGCCGATCATGAAGCCGGGCACGACACCGGCCATGAAAAGACCCGCGATCGAGACATTGCCGACGGCGCCGTACACCACCGCCGTGATGCTGGGCGGCACCAGCGCGGCGATGGTCGATGCCGCGGCGATGATGGCCGCGGTGAAGGCTGGCGTGTAGCCCTCCTGCTTCATCGGACCGCCTAGCGCACGGCTGATCACGGCCACGTCGGCGGTGGTCGACCCGGACATCTCGGAGAAGAACATGCTGAACACCGTGACGACCTGCGACAGGCCGCCGCGGATGTGGCCGACGAGCGCGAGCGAGAGCTGCGTGATGCGGGACACGACGTTCGCCGAGCTCATGAGCTCGCCCACGAGCAGAAAAAATGGAATCGCCAGCAGCGCCTCGGAATCCATGCCGTCGAAGATCTTCTGGACGATTGCGGGAAACGTCACGTCGGTGAACGCCGCGCCGATGAAAACTCCCGCCATCAGCGAGAACGCGACCGGCACGCCCAGGTAGCCGAAGCAGAGGAAGAGCACGGTCATGAGACCGAGGATCATCGTCGGCGTCACGGGCGGCTCGCGTTCATGGGCAGCGCTTCGATCGGCGTGATCGCAATCGGCTCGTCGGGCGGTTCCGGATGATCGAAGCCCTTGCGGCATCCGTTGACGAGCTGCTCGACCGTGAAGAGCGCGATCAGCGCGCCGGCGATGGGAATCGCCGCGTAGAGCGACGCGATCGGCGTGAGCGACGGCATGCGGAAGCTCGAGAATCCGCGCAGGAAATTGATATAGCCGAAATAGATGAGACAACAGGCGACGCCCAGCACGACCAGGCGGATCACGATTTCGGCGACCAGGCGGGGGGTACCGTGCAAGGCCTCGGCCACTGCCGTCAGGTAGAGATGATCGTTCCGCCGCGTCGCCACCGACGCGCCGATGAAGATCCCGTAGATGAAGAACGTCTGCGTCACCTCCTGCAGCCAGAGCCAGGGATGACCGATCGTTCGGGTCACGATATCGAACATCACCGTCGTCGAGAATCCGAACAGCAACACGCCGCACAGGATCATGAGGACGAGCTCAAGGGCGTCGAGCGCGCGCCACTTGAGATGACGCTGCCGCTCGAGCACCAGCTTTTGGGCGATACGCATCGGTCACCGCGGAAGAAAACGAAACAGGACGAACGAGGGGCCGCGAGGGCGAACCCCTATCCGCGAGCGCGGGGCTATTTGACGCCGTCGATCAGGTCCTTGATCTTGACGGCATGCGGACCGAGGTCCTTGGCGAGCTTGTCCTTGTAGGGCGCGGCAACCTTCTCGAACCCTGACTTGTCGACGCCGGTCACGACCTTTACGCCGATCGCCTTGAGCTTGTCGGCCGACTGGTGCTCGAGCTCGAGCGACTTGGCAGGCTGCGTCCTGCCGACCTCGTCGGCAGCAGCGGTAACCCACTTCTTCTGTTCGTCGGTCAGGCTTTTCCAGAGCTTGTCGCTGATCCAGATGAAGTTGTTGTTCGCCTCGTGCTCGGTCATCGACAGCACGGGCGCAACCTCGTAATGCTTGTTCACGAGATACACGTTGACGCCGTTTTCCGCCACGTCCACCACGCCGGTCTGCAGCGAGGTATAGACGTTTCCGAACGGCATGTGCACCGTCTGCGCGCCATAAGCGGGAAACATGGTGTCCTCGGTGGCCGTGGCCTGGACCCGAACCTTGAGTCCCTTCATGTCCTCGAGCTTCTTGATCTCCTTCTTGCTGTACATGTCGCGAAGGCCGAGCGTGATGAGTGCGATCACATGCCCGCCCTGGACCGTCTCCTCGACCATGTCCTTGACCGCCTGCACCACCTTGGGGTCGGCCAGGGATTTCTTGAGGTGATCCTCCGACCGGAACAGGAAGTGAAGCGACATCACACCAGCCTGCGGTGTGATCGTCGCGGCATTCGCGGCCGAGCTGATGCAGAACTCGATGTCGCCGGCCTTCATCAGTTGCAGGACTTGCGGCTCCTGGCCGAGCTGCGCGCCGGGATACTGGTCGATCAGCATCGTGCCCTTGGACAGCTCCTTCAACTTGTCGGCGAAGATGTCGCCTGCGATGCTGTAGCCGGTATTGCGCGGCTGATCGTAGGCAAAGCGGTAATGCTTGGCGTCCTGGCCCCACCCAGCCCCGGGCCAGGCGGCGGCCAGGCAAAGCGCGATCCCGCAAACGAGCTTCGACGATCTCGGCATGTTTCCTCCCAATCAGACTTTTGTTGTGATTGCAGTGAACACGGCGGCCCCGAAAGGCCGCGTGGCGTTTCCGATCGGCCGCGAACGGGCCGATCGCGTGATCGACATCGGCTTACGCGGATGCGTCGTCACCGCATCTCACGATTGCTGCGAGGTGTTGAGCAGGAACAACCGAATCGCGGGACGACATGGCTGCCAGGCATGCGGCGCCACGTATAGCTCATCCAATCGCGGCCCCCGGCATCGCCGGCGTCGCAGGCGAACACACGCCCTTCGGTTGCACCACGGTGTTCACTGCGTCGAGTTCCTTCCCGGACAGGGCTGTCCGCGGCTGCCGTATTATCGGTAATGGTCGGGCAGTGTCAAGCAAGCCGCAGACGGGGTGCGCGGCACTTGATCCAAGAGTTGTTGTCCATTCCCGAAGGCGCATAACCGCCACGACGTTGTCGACTGCTCCGGACGTTGGCATCGCCGGGGTGATGACGGTCGCGCCCCTGTGCGCAGGGTGTTTGTTTTGTCGCTTGACGGCATGTGACCCCGACCCGCAAAAAGTGGCAGTGTCATGCGCGCTGATTGTTGGAGTTGGGCGATTATCGAGCAGTTTTCTCTCTGTTGAAGTTGCAACCAAATCTTTCACGCCGCCCAGGATGCGCAGGGCGCGCTATGGTGGCGGCTGATTTCTGAACCCATTCTCTTTCGTCGTCGATGCGAATCCTTCTTGTGGTATTGAGCGCGCTCTGGTGCAGCGCCGTCGCGCTCCGCGCTGAATCCCAGGTGCCGGATGCTGCCGCGAACAGCGGTCCCGCGCGGGTGATCGTGAAAATTCGGCCGACGTCCCCTCTTGTCCTCGAGAAGGCAGCGTCACCGGCCGGTCGCGACGGGGTGCTCGCCAAGGTGCTGGGCACGCGCATCGGCGTTGCCATGAGCGACGGCAGGGCGATCTCGGATCTGACGCAGGTGGTGTTCGCGGACGGCGTTACCTCCGACGAGCTCGCGGCACGCCTGTCGAGCGAGCCGGATGTCGAGTACGCAGTGCCCGACCGGCGGCGCCGCCACTTCACCGCGCCGAACGATCCGCTTTACGGCAGCGGGCAGACAGGCAGCGTACCTGCGGTCGGACAGTGGTACCTGCGTGCACCCGAAGGGGCGGTGCAGGCCTCGATCAACGTCGAACCCGCGTGGGACGTCACGCTCGGCAGCGCGAATATCGTGGTCGCCGACCTCGATACGGGCGTGCGCTTCGAGCATCCCGATCTGCTTGCGGTCGCGGCGGGCGGCAACCTGCTCCCCGGTTACGACATGGTCTCCGACTCGAACGTCGCCAACGACGGCAATGGACGCGATGCCGACGCGTCGGATCCCGGCGATTGGGTAACGCAGGCTGAGATCTCCCAGCGCGGGGGGCCCTTCTACCAATGCACCACAGCGCCCGAGAGCAGCTCGTGGCACGGCACCCAGACCGCCGGCCTCATCGCGGCGCTGACGAACAACGGCATCGGAATGGCGAGCGTGGGGCGCAGCGTGCGCCTGCTGCCCGTGCGCGTGCTCGGCAAGTGCGGCGGCTTCGATTCCGATATCCTCGCCGGCATGCGCTGGGCCGCCGCGCTTTCGGTCCCGGGCGTGCCTGTCAACACCAACCGCGCGCAGGTCCTCAACATGAGCCTGGGCGGCGACGGCACCTGCAACTCCGCGTATCAGCAGACGGTGAACGACATCGTGGCGGCGGGCAGCACGATCGTCGTCGCCGCGGGGAATTCCGCAGGGCATGCCCTTCAGACCCCCGCCAATTGCACGGGTGTGATTGCGGTTGGAGCCTTGCGCCACATCGGCACCAAGGTCGGCTTTTCGGATCTGGGGCCCAACGTCACGGTCAGCGCCCCCGGCGGCAATTGCGTGAACACGGCGGCCGGCACGCCCTGCCTCTACCCCATCCTCACCACCTCCAACGCTGGCGCAACCACGCCCGGCGATTCGATCTATACCGACAGCCTGAACCCATCGATCGGGACAAGCTTCTCCTCTCCGCTGGTGGCCGGCACCGTCGCGCTGATGCTGTCGGCGCAGCCCTCGCTCACGCCCCAGCAGATCAAGCTGTTGCTGCAATCGACCGCGCGCGCATTTCCCGTGACCGGCGCCGATACCAGCACCGGTCCGGTCAACCAGTGCACGGCACCACAACTGGACCCCATGGGCAATCCCGTCGACCAGCTCGAGTGCTACTGCACCACCAGCACCTGCGGCGCCGGCATGCTCGACGCGGGTGCGGCCGTGATGGCGGCCACCGGCGGCGTTCCTTCATCCGACCTGGAAGTCGAAGGTCTCTGGTGGAACGCGCCCGCTGAATCGGAGTCTGGCTGGGGCATCAATCTCGCACATCAGGGCGATGTCGTCTTCGCTACCTGGTTCACATACGACCTGGCTGGCAACGCGTGGTGGCTGTCGATGACTGCGGCCAGGACCGCGACCAATGTCTACTCCGGCACGCTCTACCAATCGCGCGGACCCGCGTTCAGCACCACGCCTTTCGATCCGAGCCAGGTGACGCTCTCGCCCGTAGGCGCCGGCACGCTCGCGTTCACCGATGCCAACAATGGCAGCTTCAGCTACGTGGTCAACGGCGTCGCGCAGACGAAGAACATCACGCGGCAGGTATTCGGCACGCTGCCCGTTTGCACGTTCGGCCTGCACGCGGATCTCTCGACCGCCACCAACTACCAGGATATCTGGTGGAACGCGCCGGCAGGGTCGGAGTCCGGCTGGGGTGTGAACTTGACCGAGCAGAGCAACATCATCTTCGCCACATGGTTCACCTACGACGCCAACGGCAATCCGCTGTGGCTGTCCGCAACGGCACCCAGCGTCGGACCGGCGACTTTCAGCGGCACGCTCTACCGGTCGATCGGTCCGGCCTTCAACGCCGTCCCGTTCAATCCCACCGCCGTGACGCGGACGCCGGTCGGAACCGCCACCTTCAACTTCGGCAACGGCAACGCGGGTACGTTCGCCTACACCGTAAATGGCACCGCCCAGACGAAATCCATCACCCGGCAGGTGTTCCGCTCGCCCGGCACGCTCTGCCAGTGAAGTTCCGTTCCGTCTTCCTATATTGCACAGGAGATCGCAAAATCCGGCCCACGAACCCATGACATGCGAACAGGCAACGTCGCCTCCTTGGGAGGAGCGTTTCACCCCGCGACGACAGTTCTCATCCGGTTGCTCTTCGAGCCGGCGATGACAAAGGAGAAGACCAAATGTGGCATCAAGTCTATGACCCCGTCGGCAGTCCGTTCCTGTCCACCATCCTCGCCGCGCTGCCGGTCGTGGTGCTGCTGGCCGCGCTCGGCATCTTTCGTATCAAGGCGCATTGGGCCGCCATTGCCGCGCTCGTCGTCGCGCTCGTGATCGCAATCGCGGTGTTTCACATGCCCGTCGAAATGGCGGGCAAGACGGCATTCCTGGGCATCCTGACCGGACTGCTGCCGATCGGCTGGATCATTCTCAACGTGATCTTCCTCTACAAGCTCTCCGAGATGACGGGCCGCTTCAAGGTGCTGCAGGACAGCATCGCGGGCATCACGTCCGATCGACGGCTGCAGCTGCTCCTGGTCGCATTCGCATTCGGCGCGTTCTTCGAAGGCGCATCGGGATTCGGAACGCCGGTCGCGGTTACTGGCGCAATCCTCATCGGTCTCGGCTTCTCGCCTCTTGCCGCATCGGCGCTTTCGCTCATCGCCAACACGGCGCCGGTCGCCTACGGCGCGCTCGGCACGCCGATCCTCGGCTTGCAGAGCGTGACCGGACTGCCGCTCGAAGACCTGTCCGCCATGGTGGGACGGCAGCTGCCGTTCTTTTCGCTGATCGTCCCGTTCTGGCTGATCTGGGCATTCGCGGGATTCAAGCGAATGATCGAGATATGGCCGGCGATCCTGATCACGGGCGTCGCATTCGCGGTTCCGCAATTCCTGATGTCCAACTTTCACGGGCCGACGCTGGTCGACATCGTCGCATCGCTGGTGTCGATGGCATGCCTCGCCGGATTCCTCAAGGTGTGGCGCCCGAAGTCGGTGATGGTGGGCACGACCCGCGATTCCGAGTTCGTGACCGTCGAGGAAGCCGAAAAGCGCATGGTGCGCCACACGCATACCTCGGCCGAAGTGTGGTCGGCGTGGCTGCCGTGGATCATCCTCTGCGTGATCGTCTTCATCTGGGGCTTGCCGTCCTTCAAGACTTTCCTGAACGGCATCAGCAATCCGCAATTCCCGATCGACGGCCTGCACAACATGATCCAGCGCGTGCCGCCGGTCGCGCCCGCCAATGCGAAGCCCGAAGGCGCCGTCTACGCGTTCTCGTGGCTCTCGGCGACGGGGAGCGGCATTCTGATCGCGGCCGTGATCGCGGGACTGGTGATGAAGGTCAGCATCGGCGGCATCGTCGCCGCCTACGGCCGCACGCTCAATACCGTCAAGTATTCGCTGCTGACGATCGCCGCGATGCTGGCGATCGGCGTGGTCACGCGCTATTCGGGACTGGACGCGACCATGGGCCTCGCCTTCGCCAAGACCGGCGTGCTGTATCCATTCTTCGGCACGCTGCTGGGCTGGCTCGGCGTGGCTCTCACCGGCTCGGATACGGCATCCAACGTGCTGTTCGGCAGCCTGCAGAAGATCACGGCCGAGCAGCTCGGCCTGCCCCCGTTGCTGATGGCCGCGGCCAACAGCTCCGGCGGGGTCATGGGCAAGATGATCGACGCGCAGTCGATCGTGGTCGCCTCCACAGCCACGAACTGGTACGGGCATGAAAGCGAAATCCTGCGCTACGTGTTCTTCCACAGCCTGGCGCTCGCCTGCCTCGTGGGCTTGCTGGTAACCTTGCAGGCCTATGTCCCGCCGTTCACGCAGATGGTGATCATGCACTGACGCCACCGAAGGCCTCTCTCCCGGGCTGTCGGGGGAGAGGTGCTGCGTCGATCGGCGTCAGGCGGGACGCCTCCCGTTCCGCCCCCACCTGCGCCCGCGAGCGGCGCACCCTTGGGTACGATGATTTCATTCGACGCGTACCTTCAGATCCTCGAAGCGCACGGCGGAACGGACGTCGACTATCTCCGGCGGCACTGGCCGCGGTTCTGCGCGACAAAACGCATCTTTGAAGCCGAGTGGCGGGGCGGCAAGCCGCGCGTGCTCGACGTTGGCGCGCACTGGCTGCATCAGGCCCTGCTGTTCGCGGTCGACGGCTATCGGGTGACCGCCGCCGATCTCGCGGCCACGATCGAGGCGCCGAACGTCGTGAGCCTTGCGCGGGCCTGCGGCATCGACCTTGTCTGCGTGCGAGACCTGTCCGCACCGGACGCCTTCGGATCGCTGTCGCCGGGATCGTTCGACGTTGTGATCCTGGGCGAGGTCCTCGAGCACGTGACGTTCAATCCCGTGAGCCTGTGGCAAGCGTTGTATCGCGTGCTCGCGGAAGGCGGCAGGATCGTGCTGACGACGCCCAACTACTACGCCCTGACGCGCCGCCATCTCCACGAATTTCGCGCGTGGCGGGGCTGGGGCAGCGGCATCACGGTGGACGAGATCCTGCGGACGCCCACGTACGGTCATCACTGGAAGGAGTTCTCGCGGCGCGAGGTCGTTCGGTATTTCGAGTTGCTCTCGCCGGATTTCTTGATCTCTCGCACGCTTTACGTCGAAGACGAACCTGTCGACGCAGTTCCGTTCGCGCGCGGGCTGGCGCACGCGATCCGGAAGTCCTTTCCGCCACTGCGCGAGCGCCTCCACGTCGAAATCGACCTTCCGAAAAAAACGCACGGCATCGTGATCGCTCCCGGGTCGGTCGCGGACGGTCACTGATCGTCATTTCTGCCAGGCTCCCGCAGAGACGTTAGGGCCCGGAGCCGCCCGCCTCTTCGCCCGCGCGTAAAATCGCATCCATCGTCACCCATCGCAGAACCCACTCGCCATGACCGATACCGCCACACCGAACCACCGCCCGGAAACGCTCGGATTTCAGGCCGAAGTAAAAGAGCTTCTCAACCTGATGATCCACTCGCTGTATTCGAATCGCGAGATCTTCCTGCGCGAGCTCATCTCCAACGCCTCCGATGCCTGCGACAAGCTGCGCTTCGAGGCGCTCGACCACCCGTCGCTGCTGGAGAACGATGCGGACCTACGGATCCGCGTCGACTACGACACCGCTGCGAAGACATTGACCGTGGCCGACAACGGCGTCGGCATGAGCCGGGAGGAAGTCATCGCGAATCTCGGCACCATCGCCAAGTCGGGCACGCGCGAATTCTTCTCCCACCTGACCGGCGACCAGCAGAAGGACGCGCACCTGATCGGGCAGTTCGGCGTCGGCTTCTATTCGTCCTTCATCGTCGCCGACAAGGTGACGGTGGTGACGCGCCGCGCGGGATTGGCCGCGGACCAGGGCGTGCGGTGGGAGTCCGACGGCGGCGGCGAGTTCTCGATCGAGAACATCGACAGGCCTTCGCGCGGCACCGAGATCACCCTGCACCTTCGCGAGGAGCAGGACGATCTTCTCTCGGGCACGCGGCTTCGCTCGATCATCCGCAAGTATTCGGACCACATCGTCCAGCCGATCCTGATGAAAAAGGAGGAGTGGAAAGACGGCAAGTACGAAAAATCGACGGAAGAGGAAAGGGTCAACCAGGCGTCGGCGCTGTGGGCGCGTCCGAAAAGCGAGATCACCGACGAGCAGTACCGCGAGTTCTACAAACACGTGGGACACGATTTCGAGGACCCGCTCGCGTGGACGCACGCGCGGGTGGAAGGCCGGCAGGAATACACGGAACTCCTCTACCTCCCCGCACACGCGCCGTTCGACCTGTGGGACCGCAACGCGCGCCACGGTATTCGCCTCTACGTGCGGCGCGTATTCATCATGGACGACGCCGAGCAGTTGCTGCCCTCGTATCTTCGATTCGTCCGCGGTGTGGTCGATTCCAACGACCTGCCGCTCAACGTGTCGCGGGAAATCCTGCAGGAGTCGCGGGACATCGAGGCGATCCGCGGCGGCTGCACGAAGAAAATACTCGATCTCCTCGTAAGCCTGGCTACAAACGAAAACGAGAAGTACCGGAAGTTCTGGGGCGAGTTCGGCCGCGTGCTGAAGGAAGGCGTCGGCGAGGATTTCGCCAACAAGGAAAAGATCGCCGGCCTGCTGCGCTTTGCATCCACGCACGCCGACAACGCGGACGAGACCGTATCGCTCGCCGACTATATCGGCCGGATGAAGGACGGCCAGGACAAGGTCTACTATGTCACCGCGGATACCTTCAACGCCGCACGGAACAGTCCGCACCTCGAAGTCTTTCGCAAGAAGGGCATTGAAGTGCTGCTGCTGTCCGAGCGCGTCGACGAGTGGGTGGTGGGACACCTCGCCGAATTCGATCACAAGCCGCTGGTGTCAGTGGCGAAGGGCGGGCTCGATCTCGGCGCGCTCGACGACACGAGCGAAAAGGAGAAAAGCGAGGAAGACGCGACCGGGATGCAGGCGCTGGTCGACCGCATCAAGAAGAGTCTCGGCGAGCGCGTGAAGGACGTGCGGGTGACGCGGCGCTTGACCGAGTCTCCCGCGTGCCTCGTCGCGGACGAGCACGACGTCAGCGGCAATCTCGCGCGGATGCTGAAGGCGGCGGGCCAATCGGTGCCGGACGCGAAGCCGATTCTCGAAATCAATCCGACCCACCCGGTCGTGGCGCGGCTTCACGACGAGCACGACCGGTTCGACGACTGGGCGCAAGTGCTGCTCGACCAGGCCCTGCTGGCCGAAGGCGGGCAACTCGACGATCCTGCCACGTTCGTGAAGCGGATGAATCAGCTGATGCTGGAAATGAGGTCGACCCAGCCGCCCGCAGCCGCGCCGGCGTAACTTCCCGCATCAGCGGCCGGCGGTCGTCCCGGTTGCAAGCGCGTCGCTTGGGGCCGGCTCACCCGCGCTCACGCCGGGAATAAGCCAGGCCGCGGTCTTGCGCCAGAAATACTCGCCGGCCGGCCGCCGAAGAAAGCCGAAGTGTCCGAGCCGGCGACAGCCAAGGCTCGCGGGGGTGACGGTCTCCCGCGCGGCGACCAGGTTCGGATACATCGCCAGCAGCGTGCGCGCGGCATCGGGCGGCGCGAAGGCATCGTCGCTGACGGAAAGCGCGAGCGTCGCGGCACGGAAATCGCGAAAGCGCGGCATCGAAGGTCCAAACCGCTGCTCGTCCTTTGCGGTGCGGATGAGCCCGGGCTGCCTTCGGCCCGCCCAATCCATCGCGACCTGCTTCGGCAGGTCTTCGCCGAGATGAAGCGCGCGCCCCGGGAAATACCCGACCACCTTGGTGACGGTCGGCATGAGGACGTGCCACACGAAGTAGAGCGGAAGCCGCCATTTGGCGCGGTAGTCGCGCCAGTATCCGGTGTGCGCGCCGAGAAAAACGACCCGGGTGAGCCGCGCGGCGCCGGGCGCGGCGCCAATCAGGAGCGTGCCCACGCTGTGCGCCACCGCGGACATCGGGACCATCGGGTAGCGCGTGCGTGCCTCCTTCAACGCCGCACCGATATCGCGCAGCGCCCAGTCGTCCATTCCGCCCTGGACGTTGCGCAGGCTTCCCTCGCGCGATGCGCCAATGCCCCGGTAGTCGAACGTCAGGACCGCTGCGCCCTGGCTCGCCAGGTACTGCGCGAGACGATAGTAGAACCTGGCGGGGATGCCGGCGCCGCATGCGATGACGATTGCCGTCGACGGCACGGACGCGTTTTCGCCCCGGTCGAACCAGATCCCCGCCAGGCGGACATCGTCGTCCGCCGCAAACGTTACGGGCTGCTCGCGGACATCGGGTACGGGACTCGACGGATCGGTGGCCATGACGGGTGAATAAATAGGCGGAGGAGGAAGCGCCCCGCCTCTCGTCGGACGATCGCGGGACGTCGTTTGCCCGCTGTTCCGCGGGTGCTAACATCATAGCGCCCGTCCATGAATCCATGCACGGGCGTCGATTGTTCGCGCGCACTTTCATTTGCAGCCTCGCAACTTGGGAACGACGTCTGACGGAAATGCCGCCCGCCCTCCATTCGATTCCCTCGCGGCGCGAACTCATCCGCGAAGTCCACGTTTACGCCAAATCCAGCACGGCGCGCGGTCTGGCGCTCTTCGCGCTGGACATCGGCTTGTACATCACGGCGATCGCCGGCGTGCTGTTCCTGCCCGCGCTGTGGATGAAAATCGGCGCGGCCATCTTCGCCGGCATGGTGCTCGGACGCATGTTCTCGCTCGCGCACAACGCCGCGCATGAAAACATCGTGAACGGCAGGCGCCTCAACCGGTTCCTGGCGACCGTCCTTTTCACGCCGTTCTTCTACAACTACCGGCTGTGGGTGTACGAGCACCACACGCTCCACCATCCATTTCCGAACGACGTCAAGCCAGACGCCTACAAGCCATTCAGCAAGGACGAATTCGACGCGCTTCCTTCGTGGCGGCGCGCGCTCGAGCGTTTCTACCGTTCGCCCAACGTGCTGGGCTGGGGAGTCTATTACCTGCTCCAGCGCCACTGGTCGACCAAGATCTACCCGCCCGCCTACCTGCCGAAGGAACTCCGCCCCGCCGCGTGGCGGAACACGGCGTTGCTCGGCATCTACTGCGCCTTGTTTCTGGGACTGCTTGCGGCGGCGCCCCTCTACGCGGCCAACCTGAGAGCGATGGAGGCGATCCTCCTGGGCTTCGTGCTGCCGCTTTTCGTCTTCGAGGTTCACGACGGATTCGCGCTCTACGTGCAGCACACCGACCCGCGGATCGCGTGGTTCAAGGGCGATGTGGACCGCAACGCGGAAGGGCGCACCGAGCTCCTGTCGGTGCATCTCGTCGTGCCGCGCCCGATGGGCTGGTTCTATCACGACACTTTCGCCCATCCTGTCCACCACCTGCATCCGAAGATTCCGTGCTATCACGTGTACCGGGCGCAGACGCACCTGGATCGCCGGCTCGGTTCGGCCGCGGTCGTAAGCAAGTTCGGTATCGCATGGCTTCTCGACACGACTCGACGTTGCAAGCTCTACGACTGGGATCGGCATCGCTGGCTCCGTTTCGATGGCACGCCCACCACCGAGCCGATTGCGGCAGTACGGCAGGGTGACTGCCGCCGGCTCGAGCACGGCGCGGCGCTCCGGACATCGACGTGAGCGGATCGACGTCCGCCTGCCCGCGATGAGAAGTGGCCACTGATGCTCGTTCGCTTCTGGGGTACGCGCGGCTCCATCGCCAAACCCGGCCCTGACACCGTCCGCTACGGCGGCAACACGTCGTGCGTCGAGGTGCGTTCGTCCCGTGGAACGCTCGTCGTGCTCGACTGCGGCACCGGCGCGCATGGATTGGGACAGATGCTCGCGCGCACCAGCGCGCCATCGCGTGGGCACCTGCTGATCGGCCACACGCACTGGGACCACATCCAGGGCTTTCCGTTTTTTGCGCCGCTCTTCGACGCGCGCGACGAATGGCACGTCTACGGTCCGCGCGGCGTCGGTTCCTCGCTTCGCGAATCGCTGTCGGGGCAGATGCAATACGCCTATTTCCCCGTCGCGTTGAAGGAGCTCGGCGCGACGCTGCACTATCACGACCTGGTCGAGGGGACGCTCGACGTCGGCGACATCCGCGTCACGACGCAATATCTGCATCATCCGGCCCTGACGCTCGGATTTCGCCTCGAGGCCGACGGCGTCACCGTGGTCTATTCCACCGACCACGAACCGCATACGACGCATGCGGCCGAGGGCTCGCGCGACCCTCCGTCGAGCGAGGACCGGCGCCATGCCCGCTTCCTCTCCAATGCGGACCTCGTGATCCACGACGCGCAATACACCGCCGCCGAATACGCGGCCAAGCGCGGGTGGGGCCACAGCACCGTCGAATACGCGGTCGACACGGCGCTGGCAGCCAAGGCGCGCCGGCTCGCGCTCTATCATCACGATCCCACGCGCAACGACGACGCCGTCGACGCACTCACCGAGTTCGCGCGTGAACGCGCCGCGAGCGCCGGCAGCGGGCTCGACGTATTCGCCGCCGCGGAAGGATTGGTCGTCGATTTCGCGGAGCGCGCTGCGAAACGCCCGGTACGGCGGCGCGGTCAAACCGCGCGCGCCGATCCCGCGCTCCTGGCGGCTGCGCACAGGATCGTGATCGGCGTCGGCGATCCGCGCATCGAGCGCGTGCTGCACGACGCGTCGATGCATGAAGGTCTGCGGCTCGTGCGGGCGGGTGGCGACCCGGCGGCGACCATTCGTGCCGAGCAGCCATCGCTCGTGATGTTCGAGAACGAAGAAACCGAAGCCAACGTGCGTGCGCTCGTTCATGCCATCCGGCAAGGCGGCGACGGCATCGACCCGGAAGTCCCGATCGTCACGGTGCGGACGCAGGAGAATCCGGATGCGCAGCAACGCGATGCCGAGGCCGGCGTCAGCGACTGCCTGATTTTTCCATTCTCGGAGGAGTACGCGCGGGCCCGCATCCGCGCGTGGGTGCTGCGCGAGGCCGTTCACTGGAAAGCGGCACCGCGGCCTCCGGACGAGGCGGATCGCGTCCGGCGCCTGCATTCAAGCGGATTGCTCGACAGTGCGGCGGAGGAGCGCTTCGACCGCTTCACGCGGATCGCCGCCGCGCTGTTCGACGTGCCGATTGCGCTGGTGAGCCTGGTCGACGGCGAACGGCAATGGTTCAAGTCGCGGGTGGGCCTCGAGACGCGCGAAACGGATCGCGACCGCGCATTCTGCGCGCACGCGATTCTGGGCAACGACGTGATGCAGGTGCAGGATGCACTGGCGGACGAGCGCTTTGCGGACAATCCGCTGGTGACGGGTGAGCCGCGCGTGCGCTTCTATGCCGGCGCACCGCTCGCGCTCGGCGATGGCAGTGCCGTCGGCACGTTCTGCGTGATCGATCACCGCGCGCGCAATTTCGACGAGAGCCAGCTCAAGCTGCTCCACGATCTGTCGAAGCTGGTGGCGCGCGAGATCGAGATCGAAACGTCCACGGCGCTGGTCGTTCCCTAGGGGCCCGGCAGCGCAGGCTGGCGCGCGCTGATCCGACGCTAGGGTTCAATCGCGCCGGCTTTGCGTTTCCGCGCTCCGCACGTTCCCGGTCGGGCTAGCGGACTCGCAGACTCGCGCCGGCCGCCTCGCCGGCGTCGCCGAGAAGACGCTCGATCACGCGCAACAGCTCGTCATGCCCCACCGGCTTCACGAGATGCTCGTCGAAGCCCGCCGCTGCGGCCCGCGCGCGATCCGACGGGCTCCCGTAACCGGTCAGCGCGATCAGCCGGAGCGGATCCGCCCCCTGCGCCTGCCGCATCCGGCGCGCGAGCTCGTAGCCGTCCATCACCGGCAGCCCGATGTCGAGAATCGCCACGGCCGGACGCCATTGCTCCTGCTCGGCGAGCGCGCTCACGCCGTCGCCGGCGATGCGTGCCTCGAGTCCTTCGAATCGCAGCAGGGCGGCCGTCGTCTCGGCAGCATCGGCGTTGTCATCGACGATCAGCACGCGGCCGCTGACTTGCCATCGCGCGGGAGGGTCCGCGGCCGTCACCGCCTCGGCACCGCCGGACGCCTTCGACAGGACGACGCGAAACGTGCTGCCTTTCCCCGCGCCATCGCTTGCCGCCGTGACGCTGCCGTCGTGCAGCGCGACGAGCTTCTGCACGATTGCGAGTCCGAGTCCCAATCCGCCATCGCGGCGGTCGATGGGCTGCTCGCCCTGGACGAAGAGGTCGAACACGCGCGGCAGAAGGTCCGGCGGGATGCCGATGCCGTCGTCCTCGACGACAAATTCGACCGCGTCGTCGCGAACCACGGTGGTGAGCGCGACCCGACCGCCCTTCGGCGTGAATTTCGCGGCGTTGCTCAGGAGGTTGCTCAAGATCTGCGCCAGGCGGACGGCGTCGCCGCTCACGTACGCGGGGTCGGGTGGAAGCGTCAGCTCGAAACGGACCTCGCGCTGCTCGAGCATCGGGCGCACGAGCTCGACGGCTGTCGCCACGAGATCGGCCGCATCGATGTTGCGGCGCTTCAGCTCGATCTTCCCGCGCGTGATCCGCGACACGTCGAGCAGGTCGTCCACCAGACGCGTGAGATGGGCGACCTGGCGCGCGATGACGCCTCTCTCCGGTGCCGTGGCCGTCTCGCCGCGCAGATCCATGAGGCGCAATGCCGTCACGATCGGCGCCAGCGGATTGCGGAGCTCGTGGCCCAGGATCGCCAGAAACTCATCCTTGGCGCGGCTCGCGGACTCCGCGTTGCGGCGCGCATCGGCGGCCTCGACATACAGACGCGCGTTGTCGAGCGCCAGCGCCGCGCGCTGCGCGATCTCGGCGATGAGGGAGCAGTCGTCCTGACCGAGCGGGCGTCCCGATTCCGCCTGTAGCGCTGCCATTGCGCCCAAGGTTCGTCCACGCGCAACGAGGGGAACGACGAAGTAGGCCCGCATGCCGACGGCCTGCGCAAATGTCAGCAGGTCGCGGTCGCGAATCGAATCGAACTCGGACGCCGGCGCGAAATTGGCGAGATGCGAGAGTCCCGTCGCCGCCGCCCACGCCATCGATCCTACCTGCTCCGGCGACGCGCGGAGCCGATTGACGAGCTCGATGCCGCGCTCTCTGGTTGCGGGATCGGCATGATAGGTGAGCGCGCGCTGAAGCACACCGTCGCCGTCGAGCAGGTCGACGCGGCACCAGTCGGCGACACCGGGTACCACGATGGTCGCGATGGCCTCGAGCGTCGCCTGCGGGTCGAGCGATCGCGACAGCATCGTGCCCGCGGACGCGAGCAGTTCGAGCCGCTGGCGAGCGCTGGCCATCTCGGCGCGGGCCGCGCGCTCGGCAGCGAGCAGCCGCGCCCGCTCGGTGACGTCGTACGTCGCCCCCACCATCCGGAGCGGCCGACCTGCCGCGTCCCGTTGAACCTCGGCGCGCGTCGCGAGCCATCGAATCGTCCCGTCGGCATGCGGCACGCGGAACTCGGTTTCGAATTCCGCATCGTCCCAGAGAGCTGCTTCGACGCGCGATCTCACCGCTTCGCGGTCGTCAGGATGCACGAGGCTTGAGAAATCCGCGACGCGTCCGCCGAACGTTCCGGGTTGCACGCCATGCAGTTCGTAGACGCGATCGGACCAGGTCACGCGGTCGCCGGGGACGTCCCAATCCCAGATGCCCAGCTTGCCCGCATCGATCGCAAGGCGGAGCCGTTCCTCGCTGGCGCGGAGCGCGGCTTCGGCGCGGCGGTGGCGCTCGAGGAGCCGCGCGTTGGCGACCACCGGCGCTGCCAACGCCGCCATCTCGCCGGCGAACTGCAAGTCGTCCTGCGTGTGCCGGCGGCGCGACTGCGCCATGAAGAGCGTCAAGGCGCCAAGACTCTCCTCGCGATAGCGCATCGGCACCGTGATCATCGACACCACGCCGAGCGCGCGTAGCCTCGCGGCGTCGGCATCGTCCTGATGCGCGCGGTCCAGCAGCAGGTCCATGTCGGGGTGAAGCGAAGGCTCACCCGTGTGCAGGGCGCTCGAATGCGGCCCGCCGTCGCGGGAAATCCATGGGCCGGCATCGAGGGCGGCCTGCGCGTCCTGATTCTCCCAGGCGCGCGCGGTGCGGACGGTGTCACCGTCGATCCGGAGGTCCAACCAGCCGAAATCGCCGACGGCGGGGAGGCATGCGATAATCACGTTACCGAGAGTGGCGTCGAAGTCGACGGACGATCCCAGGAGATCGGCGGCATGACGCATCGCCCGCAGATATTTTTCGGCGAGGCCGTACGTGGAGTCGGCAGGCGGATTTTCGGACATCTGCGGCAAAGCGCGGAATCGACTCCAGGGCAACGCGCCGGCCTTCCGAATTCGAGAAGCCAAGAAGGCGATGCGACAAGTGTAACCGGTCGCCGCGGCACGGTTGTCGCGTGCGCGCCGGCTCCTGTCCCCACCGCGGCGCCCTCCGCAACGACCGGCGACCGTCACCTTCGGTCGTTCGCAGCGTTCACCGAATATTTCCGGAAAGACGATTCAACATGACCGACGAGAATGCAAATCCGTTGCTGCAACCCTGGGACACGCCCTACGGACTGCCGCCCTTCGACCGCGTTCGCCCGGAACATTTCGTGCCGGCCTTCGATGTAGCGTTGCAGCAGCATCGCGATGAGATTCGCGCCATCGCCGCCAGCGACACGGCGCCGACCTTCGACAACACCGTGGCCGCGATCGACCGCAGCGGCCGCGCGCTGTCCCGAATCGAGGCCATGTTCTGGAATCTCGCGGCGTCGGAAACCTCGCCAGCGCTGCAGCAGGTGGAACGGGAGATGGCGCCGCGCCTCGCCGCGCATTCGAACACGATCTACCTCGACGCCGAGCTGTTCGCGCGCGTGGACGGCGTGCACCGCCGCCGCCATTCGCTGTCGCTCACGTTCGAGCAGCTCCGGCTGGTCGAGCGCACGCGCCTCGACTTCATCCTGGCGGGCGCCAAGCTTTCGCACGCGGCCAAGCGCCGCATGGCCAAGATCAACGAGCGGCTGGCCGAGCTCATGACGCAGTTCAGCCAGAACGTGCTGGCCGACGAGGCCGCATACGAGCTCCTGCTCAGGGATGAGCGCGACCTGGCCGGCCTACCCGAGCTCGTGCGGGCCGCGGCGCACGAGGCCGCGCGCGAACGCGGCCACCCGGATGCGCATCTGATCACGCTGTCGCGTTCGCTGGTGGTGCCGTTCCTCACTTTTTCCGATCGCCGGGACTTGCGCGAGCAGGCATTCGCGGCATGGACGCGTCGCGGCGAGAACGACGGGGCGCACGACAATCGTCCCATCGCACGCGAGGTGCTCGCGCTTCGCAGCGAGCAGGCCCGCCTGTCGGGATATGCCACGTATGCCGACTTTGCGCTCGTCGACCGCATGGCCGGCAAGCCGTCCGCCGTGGCCGCGCTGCTGCACAAGGTATGGGAGCCCGCCAAGGCCCGCGCGGTGGCGGAGCGAGATGCCCTGCACGCGATGGCCCTGTCGCGGGGCGAGGACATCCGCATCGAGCCGTGGGACTGGCGCTACTACGCCGAGAAGGTGCGCAAGGCCCGCTACGACTTCGACGAGGCGGCGCTGAAGCCCTATTTCCCGTTGAGCCGGATGATGGAAGCCGTGTTCGATTGCGCGGAGCGCCTCTTCGGCATCCGCTTCGTCGCGCAACCCGAGATCGCCGCGTATCACCCCGACGTGCGCGTCTATGAGGTCCGCGATCGCACCGACCGTCAGATCGGCGTTTTCCTCTCCGACAACTTCGCGCGGCCAACGAAGCGCGGTGGCGCGTGGATGAGCTCTTATCGCAACCAGTCACGCATCGATGGCGACGTGATTCCGATCATCGTCAACAACAACAACTTCGCCAAGGCGCCGGCCGGCGAGGAAACGCTGCTCTCCGCCGACGATGTGAGGACGTTGTTCCACGAGTTCGGCCACGGCCTGCACGGGCTGCTCTCGCAGGTCACGTACGAGCGGCTGTCGGGCACGAGCGTCCTGCGCGATTTCGTCGAGCTGCCGTCGCAGATCTACGAGCACTGGGCGTTCCAGCCCGAGGTGCTCAAGCGCCACGCGCTCCACCATGTCACCGGCGAGCCCATTCCCGATGATCTGCTGCAGCGACTGAACGAAGCCCGCCGATTCAACCAGGGGTTCGAGACGGTCGAGTATGTCGCGTGCGCATTGGTCGACATGGCGCTCCACGCGAACACCGAGACGGCGGGGGTCGACATCTCCGCGTTCGAGTCTTCCGAGCTGGAGCGAATCGGCATGCCGCGGGAAATCCTGATGCGTCACCGGCTGCCGCACTTCGGACATCTATTCTCGGGATCGTCCTACGCCGCCGGCTACTACGTCTACATATGGGCCGAAGTGCTCGACGCGGATGGGTTCGACGCCTTCGTCGAGGCGGGCAACGTGTTCCACCCCGCCACCGCCGAGCGGCTCCGGCGCTATGTCTACGCCTCCGGCGGCACCCTCGATCCGGCCTCGGCCTACCGCGCGTTCCGGGGCCGCGATCCGGTGGTCGAGCCGATGCTCGCCAAGCGCGGGCTGGTGGGCGAAAAGGAAACCGCCTGACGCGTCGCCTGCAGTAACGATACAGGCTAGAGCTGCGGGCCGAGGAGCGCGGCGGCGTGCTCCCAGAGCTTTTCCCGCCATGGCCTCGCTCGCCACTCGTCGAGCGAAATTCGCCGCGAGCGCTCGAGGTCGCGCTCGAAGATCTCGACCTGCCGGAGAGCGAATTTTTCGTCGTAGATATTGAGGCTCGCCTCGTCGTTCAGGCGAAAGGACCGGTCGTCGAAATTCGTCGATCCGACCGACACGAGCAAGGCGTCGGCGACCAGCACCTTGCTGTGATACATCGTCGGCTGGAATTCGTAGATCTCCGCGCCGGCGGCCAGCAGGTCGCCCCATAGCGCGCGCGAAGCGCGACGAACGATCTCGGCGTCGTTGTGTGGTCCCGGCGTGATGATCCGGACGCGCACGCCCCGTTTCATCGCGGCAACGATAGCGTCGCGGGAGATCTCGTCGGGCACGAAGTACGCGCTCGAAAGATCGATCGCACGCTCGGCCGCGTTGATGATGAGGAGGTACATGAGCTCCATGCTCTCGCTGCCGCCCGACGGCGAGCTCGCGAACATCTGTGCGGCGCCCTCGCCCACGGGCGGGATCGGCGGAAAGTAGTCGCCCCCATGCAGCACTACGCCGGTCGCCTTGACCCAGTTGTCGGCGAACACGGCTTGCATCTGCGCCACCACCGGCCCCTCGGCCTTGAAATGCGTGTCGCGCCAGTGGTCCGGATCCTGCGCATGCCCGGTCCACTCGTTCGCAATGCCGACTCCACCGGTGAAGCCGACCGCGCCGTCGACGACGAGCAGTTTGCGATGGGTGCGATTGTTGAGCTTGTCGAGGTTGTACCAGTGCGGCTCGTGAAACTTGCGGATCTCCACGCCCGCCTTTTCCATCTCGTCCAGATATTCCTTCTTCATCTTGCTGCTGCCGACCCAGTCGATCAGGACGTGGACCTTGACGCCGGCGCGCGCACGCTCGGAGAGCGCATCCGCGAAATCCTGGCCGATCTGCCCCGACCAGTAGATGTAGGTCTCGAAGGAAATCGTTCGCTTGGCGCCGCGTATGGCGCGGAGCATCGGCGGAAATATCTCGTCGCCGTTGCGCAGGACCTCGAAGCGATTGCCGGGAAGGATGACGGGACCGAGGAGCACGCCGAGCGTGCGCTGGAATTGCGCATCGCGGATGCCGTACAAATGACCGATCTCGCGCGTGACCCTCTTCTCGCCGGCGGAGAGGTTGAGCGCGATCACCACGCCGATCAGCGTCAGAAGCGCGGTGCCGACGATCAGCGCGATGCGCGATCCCTTCATTGGAATCCTCTGCGGGCGGTGGTCGTGGCGGAGCGCGAGTATCGCGGATGCGCCCACCGCGTTCAAGCGCGTCCCGTCCTACGCCGGCGTAGGACGGACACGGAACCGCGCGATCGGCTTGCCCCCGCGATCAACGCTAGCGTAGGACGATCCTCGCGATAAATCCGGACACGAACTTGGCCGCGCGTCCTATGCAAGCCCGAAGCCGCAAGACCTACCGTACGCCTTCCCGCTTCCGCAGCCCCGCGGCCGCCAAGGGAATCCCCTTTTCTTTACATCAGACGAGACACCCACCATGACAACGAGCCAGAGCAAGGGACGTACGACAACCGCCACACGCAAGCGCGCCAGCGCATCGACCTCCCGCAGCCGCAAGAGCGCGGATGCGACGAGCAAGAACGCGATCGAGCTCTTGAAGGCCGACCACGCGGAAGTGAAGCAGCTGTTCGATCGCTTCGAGAAACTCGGCGAGGATGGACCACAGGACGAAAAGGAGGAGATCGTCCGCGACGCGTGCGCCAAGCTGACCGTGCATGCGACGATCGAGGAAGAGATCTTCTATCCGGCCGCGCGCGAAGTGCCCGAGTGCGAAGCGCTGCTGAACGAAGCCGAGGTCGAGCACGGAACCGCCAAGGACCTCATCGCCACGCTCGACGGCATGGACGCCGGGGACGAGATGTTCGACGCCAACTTCACGGTGCTGACCGAGTACATCAAGCATCACGTGAAGGAGGAAGAAGGCGAGCTTTTCCCCCAAGTCAGCAAATCGGAGCTCGACCTGGATGCGCTCGGCGAACAGTTGGCCGCGCGCAAGGATGAGCTTACGTCGGAGCTGACGCCGGCCTAGATGGGTCGACGGGCAGCTTGGGTTGACAGGCCGTCGCGGCGGAATGACCGCAACGGCCTGGAGATGGCCATACGCGCGATAATGTCGCCGGCCCCGCACGTGCGGGAATGGTGAATCTCATGCACGGCAAGACCGTGGCGATACTCGAAAGCCGTCTGGGTCCGCAGATGGTGGCATTGATCGAAAAGCGCGGCGGGGCGTGCGTGCATGCCCCCGCGCTGGCCGAGCTTCCCGACGTCGATGCATCCGCGGTCGCACGCCTGATGGACGACGTGCGCGCGCATCCGCCCAAGCTCGCTATCTTCCAGACCGGCGTCGGCACGCGTGCGCTCTTCGCGACCACCGACGCGCTCGGCGTGACCGAGCCGTGGTTGGCTTCTCTCGCCGCGATGACGGTCGTGGTCCGTGGGCCCAAGCCCACTGCGGCGCTGCGCTCGCGCAACGTGCGCATCGATCTAGCCGCCGCCGATCCCTTCACGACGCACGAGGTGCTGCAGGCCCTTGCCGAAATATCGCTGGCCGACACGCGGGTGATCGTGCAGCGTTACGGGGTGACCAACGTGGAGCTGGACGAAGCCCTGCGCTCCCGCGGCGCCCGCGTCGAGGAGATTCCCACGTATCGCTGGGCGATTCCTGCGGACACCGCACCGCTGGTCGCCCTCATGGATGCGCTGGACGCGCACCGTGTCGATGCCGTTGCGGTGACCAATGCCGCGCAGGTGCACAACCTGTTCGCGGTCGCCGACTCGCTTGGACGCGGCGAATCGCTGCGCGCCGCTCTCGATCGCACGCTGATTGCGTCGATAGGTCCTGTCGCATCCGTGGCACTGCGCCGGTTTCGTGTCGGCGTCGCGCTGGAGGCGAGCCCGCCGAAGCTCGGACCGCTGATCGATGCGCTCGACGCCGCGCTGTCGCAGACACCGCCCGTGGCGCCGCACGGAGCTTCGGCGGCGCGCTAGGGCGAAAAGCTAGGCCAGGCTTCGAAGCTCGCGCAACGCGACGCTCAGCATCGCGGGATCGAGCGACGACGAGGCGCGAAGCTCAGCCAGGAGCGCGGTTTCGCGCTCGATCGCACGGCGATTGCGGTCCTGCCACGCCTCGATCAACCCCGTGGGACTCGTCATGTCGCCGCCTCCGACCAGCACTTCCGCTGCCACGGTGCGTTGCAGGCCCGACAGGTCGTCCAGCATCGCGCCCTTCGCAAGACGTTGCCAGTGGCCGCCGTCCGCCAGCGTCGCGACCTTTTCGCGTAGCCACGGCACGCCGAGCGTGTTGGACACGGCGAAATAGATCTCGGCGACCAACTCGACCGGCCGCGCCGTGGCGTCCGCGACCTCTACGATATCCAGCGTTGAATAGAGCGAATCCAGCGCGACCACGCGCGCGGCGAGCGCTTGCGGGACGCCGCTCGCAACATAAGAGCCGACCGCGGTTTCGCCGCGCGAGCGATCGGCAGGGTCCGTGAGCTCGGCGAGCCGCGATGCCAGCGCCTCGACGCGTGCCGAAAACTGCGCGATGGTCTCACCCATGGGATCCGTCAGGCGGCGCGAGCGCAGGAACCACGTGGTGCCGCGTTCGATCAGGCTCGCCGAATCGATCAGCATCTCCGATTGCACGGCGTCGTCGACCTTGTTGTCGAGCGCTTCGATCGACTGCCACAGCGAAACGAAGCCGAAGACCTCCCGCGTCAGCAGATAGGCGCGAACGACCTCGTGAGGCTTGGCGCCGGTGGTCTCCACCAGCCGGTGCACGAACGTGCTGCCGACGCGGTTGATCATGCTGTTGTCGACGTGCGTCGCGATGATTTCCCGTTTCAGCGGATGCCGGGGCATGTAGCCCGCATAGCGATCGCGAAGCAGCGCGGGGAAATAGCGCAGGAGCGCCGTCTCCACCCACGGATCGTCCGGCAGGTCGGACGCGAGCAGCTCGTCGTAGAGCCAGATCTTGCTGTAGGCGAGCAGCACGGCGCCTTCGGGCGTCGTCATGCCGATCCCTCGCGCACGGCGATCGGCGATGTCGTCGTCCGACGGCAGGAACTCGATCGCACGATTCAATCGATTGGTCCGCTCCAGGAACTGGATGAAGCGTTGCTGCGCATCCAGCAGTTGCGGCGCGATGCGATTCATCACCGACAGCGCCTGCGACTGGAAGTAGTTGTCGCGCAGCACCAGCGCGGCGACGTCGTCGGTCATCTCGGCCAGCAGCACATTGCGCTGCTTTTCGGTGAGCTCGCCATCGGCGATGGGCAGGCCGACGAGGATCTTGATGTTGACCTCGTGATCCGACGTGTCGACACCTGCGGAATTGTCGATGGCATCGGTGTAGATCCGGCCGCCCCGCAGTGCGAACTCGACCCGCCCGAGCTGCGTGCAGCCGAGATTGCCGCCTTCGCCGACGACCTTGCACCGCAAGTCGCGGCCGTTGACGCGCAGCGCGTCGTTGGCGCGGTCGCCAACCTGCGCATGCGACTCGAGCGCGGACTTGACGTAGGTGCCGATGCCGCCGTTGTAGAGGAGATCGACCTCCGCCTTGAGGATTGCGTTGACCAGTTCGGTCGGCGTCATGGCGGTCGCGGAAATCGAGAGCGCGCTTGCGACCTCGGGCGTGATCGCGATCGACTTGGCGCTCCTTGGATGCACGCCCCCTCCCGCCGAGATCAGCTTCGTGTCGTAATCGGCCCACGACGAGCGGGGAAGCTCGAAGAGCCGCTCGCGCTCGGCAAAGCTCGCCGCGATGTCGGGGTTCGGATCGAGGAAGATGTGCCGGTGGTCGAACGCGGCCACGAGACGGATGTGCCGCGAGAGCAGCATGCCGTTGCCGAACACGTCACCCGACATGTCGCCGATCCCGGCGACGGTGAAGTCGGTCGTCTGCGTGTCGACCCCCATCTCGCGGAAATGGCGCTTGACCGATTCCCAGGCGCCGCGCGCCGTGATGCCCATGGCCTTGTGGTCGTATCCGACGGAGCCGCCGGACGCGAACGCATCGTCCAGCCAGAACCCGTATTCGCGGCTGATCTCGTTCGCGAAATCCGAAAACGTGGCCGTGCCCTTGTCGGCGGCGACCACCAGGTACGGATCGTCGGCGTCGTGACGCTTGACGCGAGGCGGCGGCACGATCGCCGTACCGACGCGATTGTCCGTGAGGTCGAGGAGCCCGCGCAGATAATCCTTGTAGCAGGCGATGCCTTCCTTCATGTAGGCATCGCGGTCCGTCGGAGCGGGCGCGCGCTTCAGGACGAAGCCGCCCTTCGAACCGACCGGGACGATGACGGTGTTCTTGACCATCTGCGCCTTGACGAGGCCAAGCACCTCCGTGCGGAAATCCTCGGGGCGATCGGACCAGCGGAGCCCGCCGCGCGCGACTTTTCCGCCGCGCAGGTGTACGCCTTCGAAGCGCGTCGAGTAGACGAAGATCTCGAACATCGGCTTCGGCTCGGGAAGCCCGGGGACCTTGGCCGGATCGAACTTGAACGACAGGAATGTCTTGGGCTTGCCCGCGGCGTCGCGCGCCCAGAAATTGGTGCGGGTGGTCGCCATGATCAAGGCCAGGTACTGACGCAGCACCCGATCCTCCGACAGGTTTTCGACGCGTTCCAGCGCCTCCTCGATCGCACGCACGTGCTCGGCGCTGCGCGAGCCCATGCCGGCGCCGCCGTCGGGATCGAAGCGCAGCTTGAAGAGGGCAATCAGCATCGCCGCCCCCGGTGCGTGCGTGGCGAGCGTCGCCTCGATGAACGACTGCGACAAGGCAAAGCCGATCTGGCGCAGGTATTTTGCGTACGCACGCAGGATGACGATCTCTGCCGCGGGCAGACGCGCTGCGACGACCAGCCGGTTGAATTCGTCACTCTCCACTTCGCCGCGAAAGACGCGTCCGAACGCATCCTCGAACACCGGATGGAGCGCGTCGATCTCGACTTCGGTGTCGATGCCCGACGCCAGCATGCCGAGGTCGTGCATCCAGATCGGCGGGCGGCCTTCGGGCGTGATGCGATAGGGGCGCTCGTCCAGCACCTTGAGACCCATCCGCTCCAGCATCGGGAGGCTGTCCGATAGCGTGACCGGGCCACCCAGGCGGAAGAGCTTGAAGCGCAGCGCGCCGGGTGCTGCCTCGAGCGGGCGATACAGCGACATGCCGAGCGGATCGGCGTCCGTGAGACGGTCCATCATCGTGATGTCGGGCACCGCCTCGCGCGCCTGAAAATCCTCGCGATACGCGGCCGGGAACGCACCGCCGAACTCTCGGAACAGCGCAAGGCCGCGCGCTTCGCCCAAGTCGGCGGTGAGGACCTGCCGGAGGTCGTCCTCCCAGCGCCGCGCGGCGTCGGCGAGCCGCGCTTCGACCGCGCGAACGTCGTAATCCGGAATGTTGCCCGGCGTGGTGCGCACCGTGATCATCACGCGCGCCAGCAGCGATTCCGACAGGTGAACGTTGAAGTCGGAGCTCCTGCCGTTGAACGCCTGCATCAATATCGCCTGCCAGCGATGGCGGACTTCCGTCGTGTAGTTCTCGCGCGGAGCGTAGATGAGGCACGTGATGAAGCGTCCGAACGGATCGCGCCGCACGAACAGGCGGAAACGCTGGCGATCGCCGAGATGCAGGATCCCGGTGGCCGTGCTCAGAAGCTCGTTTTCGGGGGTCTGGAAGAGCTCGTCGCGAGGATAGGTATCCAGGATGTTGACGAGCTTCTTTTCCGCATGCCCGCCAGGCGGCAGGTTGGCGCGCCGGATCACGTTCGAAGTCTTGTGGCGCAGAAGCGGGATGTCGGACGGCTTGGTGCTGTACGCCGACGATGTGAAGAGGCCGAGAAAGCGATGCTCGCCGGCCACCGCGCCCTTGGCGTCGAAGCGCTTGACGGCGATGTAATCCAGGTAACCCGGGCGGTGCACGGTGGAGCGCGACGTCGACTTGGTGATGACGAGCAGCTCGCGCCGCCGCGCATAGGCCTTCACACCCGGCGGCAATGCAGAGAAGCTCGTTGCGACCTCCTTGCTCGCGGATTCGCGCAGGATGCCGAGGCTCGATCCGGGTACGATCTGCAGCGCATCCTCGCCGTCGATCGTGACGAGATCGTGGCTGCGATAGCCCAGAAACGTGAAATGGTTGTCCGCGAGCCAGTTGAGGAACGCGACACCTTCGGCGAGTTCGTCTTCGGGAAGCGGCGGCGGCGATTTCGCGACCTCTGCGGCGACATCCCGCGCGCGCTCCTGCATCGGACGCCAGTCCGCGACCGCGGCGCGCACGTCGTCCAGCACGCGCTCCAGGTCCGCCGCAAGCGCTTCCCGCTCCTTCGGGTCGACGATGCGATCGATCTCGACGTGGATGAACGACTCGAGGCGACGCGTCTTCGAGTCGTCATGGCCCAATCCGGTGAGCGTGCGGTCGGCTGCCCGCTCGACGGCCACGATCGGGTGATTGATGAGATGGATCGTGAGTCCGTGGCGATTGATCTCGATCGTCACCGAATCCACGAGGAACGGCATGTCGTCGTTGTCGATCTCGACGATGGTGTGCGTCGACTGCCACCCGTGCTCCTCCACCGTCGGATTGAAGACGCGCACGCGCGAGTGGCCCGGCTCCCGCTTGCGGGCGAAATTCCAGTGCGACAGCGCGGCGCCGTACAGATCGGCGGGTGCGCGCTCCTGCAGATCCTCGGGATCGACCTGGCTGTAGTAGCGCGCGACGAAGGCCTGCAGCGTCGCACGCTCTTCCGGCGCGACGTTTGCGGCGACGAGCTTCGCGACGTCGTCGAGTCGTTCCGACCGCACGCGCCTGCTGGTGTCGTTCATGGTGATCTCCTCGCGTTGCAAGCGCGGGTCTGGCGCCCGCTGTCATGCCGAATCTTACGCTTCCAGCGTCATCGTCCGCCCGCCGGCAGCTGTCGCATCGGCCACATCGTGCGTGACGAGCAGGATGGGCAGGCCGCGCTCGGTCGCGTGGTCGAACACGAAGCGGCGGAAATCGTGGCGCAACTGCGCGTCGAGCTTGTTGAAAGGCTCGTCCAGGAGCAGCGCGCGCGGGGCGGCCAGCAGCGTTCGCATCAGCGCCACGCGGGCGCGCTGACCCCCTGACAGCGTGGCTGGATCGCGCCGGGCAAAGCCCGCCAGCTCGGCCTCGGCGAGCGCGCGTTCCACCGCCTCCCGTCGCGCCGGGATCCCGCGGAGCGACGCAGGCAGGCCGAACGCCAGATTTTCGCCGACGGAAAGATGGGGAAAGAGAAGGTCGTCCTGGAAGAGGATTCCGATCCGCCGTTGCTCCGGCGCGAGCCCGGTGACGTCGACACCGTCGATGGCAACCTGGCCGGCCGCGGAGAATGCCGGTTCCATCGTGCCGGCGATGTAGGCGAGAAGCGTCGACTTTCCTGCGCCGCTGCGACCCATGATCGTCACGCACTCGCCCGGTCCGATGTCGAGATCGAGCGCGGGAATCAGCACGTGCGCCCGGATGGCAATGCGGACGCCGCGCAGCGTCAGTCCCGCACGCGCTTCCGGCCCCGGTGGCACGCTCGTGCGGCGCATCGAGCCGCTCATGTCCAACGCGCGCGCCGGTGCGCCATGCGCCACGCCGGCAGGGCGACCGCAAGCAGGTACGCGCAGCACGGCAGCGCGGCCTGCAGCAACGCGTAGACACCGATCACGCGGCGGTCGGCGCCTGCGGAAAGGGTCACCGCGTCGGTGGTGAGCGTCGCCACGCGTCCGCTGCCGGCAAATAAGGTAGGCAGATACTGGCCCACGCTGACGGCGAAAGCGACGGCACAGGCAATCAGCACCGGGCCCATCAGCAATGGGAGCTTGATCCGCAGCAGCAGCTCAAGCGGCGTTGCGCCGAGGCTCGTGGCGCTTCGGGCATAGCGCGGGTCGAGTGCGCGCCACGGATCGGCGAGCGAAAGGAAGAGGTAGGGCAAGACGAAGATCAGGTGCGCCCACACGACGGCGCCGAATGTGCCGTCGAGGCCGGTCGACACCAGGAGAACCTGGGCGCCGAACAGAAAGGCGATCTGGGGCACGAGGAGCGGCACGTAGAGGATCCACAGTGCGCGATCGCCCGCCCGGCGATGGGTGCGCGATTCGTTCTCAAGGCAGCACACCACGAGGAGCAATGCGATCAGCGTGGCCGCGAGCGCGAGTGCGAGCGTCGTCGCGACCGGCACGGCAAGGCTCGCCCACAAACGCGACCAATTGCCGAGCGTGAGGCTCCCGGGCAGCGCATCGGGAAAGCGCCATTGCGCCGCGAACGACCATATCGACATGCCAACGATCGCAAGCGCGCTACCCGCACACAGCGCGATCGTCATCGCGAAGGCCGCGCGGGCCCCGATTGACGCGGCACCGCTGCGAGTCCCGCGAGCGATCCATCGGCGTCCGACCGCCTCTCCCGCATGCTCGAGGGCGACCCACGCCATCATCGCGCCGACGACGATGGCGAAGAGCAGGCACGCGGCCGCCGCACCGGGAAAATAGTTCGCGATGTCGGCATCCCCGAACCACCGGACGGCGAGGACTGCGAGCGTCGGCGGATTGGACGGCCCGAGGATCAAGGCGACGTCGACGACGGACAGCGAAAAAGCGAGGACCGCGAGAATCGGCAGTCGGATCTGCGGATAGATCTGGGGAAGGATGACCTTGAGCCACGCCTCGGTAACACCGTATCCGAGCATGCGCGCGATTCCAAGGTGCCTCGCGGCCGGTACCTGGTGCAACGCGCCGGCGATCATCAGGATCAGGTACGGCGTCTCTTTGGCGACGAGGCACAGCACCAGCGGCCAGCCCGACGCATGCCCGACCGTGGCGATGTCGGGCGGCAGCGCCCATCCGGTCAGCCATGGGGAAAGCGCGCGCGCGATCCACCCCGATGGCGCCACGACGAAGGCAAAGCCGATGGCGACGGCCGCATGCGGCGTTGCCAGGATCGGCGCGAGCATTCCGCCGATGCGCCGCGTCCAGCGGCGGCCGTGAGCCACGGCGCAGAACCCGAGGGCCAGCGCCACCGAAACGAGCGTGGCGGCGATTCCGGTGACAACCGTCGTGCGCACGGCGGTGGCGATGCCCGGGCTCGCGAAGAGCTCCCGCCATGGAGCAATCCCGAATGCACGCCCGCCGATCGCCGGCAGGTAGCCGAACGCCGGCAATGCCGTTCCGATCAGCCCCGCGCCGATCGGTAGCAGGAAAACGGCAACCGTGAGCGCGGGTGCAAGGCGCAAGACGCCGCCGCGCGCGCGCGTCACTTCGTGTACCGCCGCTCCCACTCTGCCGTGATGCGGGTCATCCATGTCGGATGAGGCTCGAGCAGCGTTCGACGAAGTTCCGCACTCGTCGGCAGCGCCGGATTGCGCGGCAGCGCGTCGAACGGCGCACGCTCGGCGGCGGTGAGCTTCGCGAGATCGAGCACGGTGATGTTGCCCATCTGCCGGAAGTCCTGCGCATGCGCCTGCGTCGCGGGCTCGAGCAGGAAGTCGGCGACGATCATCGCGCCTTCCTTGTTCGCGGCGTTGTAGGGGATCGCGACGAAGCTCGTGTTGCCGATCGTGCCTTTGTCGAATACCACCGTGCGCACCGAATCCGGCAGCTGGCCGGCGCTTAGCGCGACGGCCGCTTCGGCGGGATTGAACGAGACCATGAGGTCGATCTCGCCGTCGTTCATGAGTTGCCGCTGCGCGGGGCCATTGTCGGGGAACTGCTCGCCGCGCCGCCATAGTGTCGGGCGAAGCGCGTCGTACCACGCCCAGAGCGGCGCAGTGACGCTGGCGAAGCTGGCATCGGTTGGGGGCCGCTGCAGTACCTCGGGATCGGGGACGAGCTCGTAGAGCGCCTGCTTGAGGAAGGTCGAGCCCAGGAAATTGCGCACGTTCGGGTGCGTCGTGCGGCCCGGATGCGCCTTGGCCCATGCGAGCAGCGCGGGCACCGAGCGCGGCGGCTCGGTGACGCGCTCGCCGTCGTAGACGAACACGATCTGCGCGCGCCGCCAGGGCGATTCGTAGCCGTCGACAGGGACGGTGAAATCGACGAGATTCGAGCGAACGTTGGTCGTGTCGACGTAGCGGTAGTTGGGCAGCATCGCGGCGAACGGACCGAACAGGAGGCCTTCCTCCCTCAATGCGAGGAAATTCGGTCCGTTGATCCACACGAGATCGACGGTGCCGTCGCGGTCGCGGCCCGCCGCCTTCTCCGCGACGACGCGTGTCACGGCTTCCGACGTGTCCCGCAACTTGACGTGGTTGACCATCACGCCGAAGCGCTTCGCGATCTGCTCGCCAACCCACGCGATGAAGGCATTGGTCTTCTCGTCGCCGGCCCACGCATTGAAATTGACCGTCTGTCCCCGTGCCTTCCTGGTGATGTCGCTCCAGTTCTGCGCCGGCTCGACGGCCACCGAAACGCCCGGCGCAAAGACGGAGGCGAGCATCCAGGTCACCCACGCGACGATCGATGCACGACGCCACGCCCTCATCGGGACGCTCCCGCGACGCTGGCGACGCGATCGACGTCCCCGCTTGCCTCGCGCGACGCGCGTCTCGCGCGCCTGCGTGCACGCGCCTCTTCCAGCACGGGGCCCAGCACGCGTTCGTGAAATCGATCGCAACCGATGCAAAGGTTCTGGTAGATCTTGCCGGCGGGCGTGAGCGTGCGCGAGCTCGCGACGAACTTGTCCTCGGTTACGCCGTAGGCGAGACCCATGCGTTCCGGATGCCCCATCGTGATGGCCTCGTAGGCGGGGACGCCGGTGAGTGAATCGAGGATGTCGATCAGGCTGTCTTCCAGCAGGCTGCCAATCGGAAGCTTCGTCTTGACGCAGCACGGATACACGCTGCCGTCCGGCTCGACCGACACTTCCGAGCCGTTGTAGCGGTGGCGCAGAAAATTGAGGCCGCCCGACCATCGATTGCAGAAGTTGTCCGCAAGCGTGGCCGACGACAGGCCGTTCTGCCACGCGCGCCCGCGGGGCCACAGCTTGCCGATCCAGGAGTCGGGTGTCGCACCGAAAAAACTGAACAGCGGTCCCTCTTCCTCGTGCCAGTTGCGCGTCGTGGCCGACAGGCCGGACGCGCGCATGCCATGCGCCTCGAACATCGTGGTCAGCTGGTCGACGAAACGCCGCTGCCGATCCGCGCCTTCCATGCCGACGTGGAAGTCGTCGACACCGGCGACCGAGATCATCCAGACGCCTCGCGCCAGCAGGTCGTCGATGATCGCGTCGGTGACGAGATCGCCGGTCGTCTGCACGACGATCTTCACTCCGCCCTGCGCTTCGTAGCGCGATCGCAGGCGCTCGATCACGCGGTAGGTCACGCGCTCGCGGGCGGGATCGATCAGGCTCTCGCCGCCGGACAGGATGATGCGGCCGGTCTTCTCGGGCAACGAGCCGTCGGCCTGCGGATCGTCCATGTCGCGGTACGTGAACCGCTCGGGAAAGTTGTCGATGATCCGCGAATGGTTTCGCTCCGCTTCGGCGACGACGTCTTCCAGCGCGCCACGCACGTAGGGCCGGAAACGATCCTCGTAACAGTGACGGCATTTGCGATGGCAGGCCCAAGCCATCACGTAGTAGAGGGATTCCATGGAGAGCGTCAGGCTGGCGAGGAACTTCGTCGATGCGGCGCGGCACCGACTGGAACAGGCATCAGCCCGATGGTGGCAGGATATCGCGGCGACGCCAAGAGGACAGCCGCAGCGAACCTCGCGCGGTGCGCTCGATTGCCGTCACTTCGTAGCGACGGCGCTCCAGTCGACCGCCTGCGGACGATTTTCGATGTGCAGCGTGGCGACCGCGGGCGGCGTTTCGGCGATCAGGCGGCCCGCGCGATAGACCTTGAGGCGCGTGGCGCGGCGACGGATCGCATCGATCGGGTCGCGGGCCTGCAGGAGAACGAAATCGGCACGGTTTCCCGACGCGATGCCGTAGCCTTCGAGGTGGAGGATGCGGGCCGCGTTGACGGTAACGGCGTCGTAGCACGCGCGCATCCCGTCGCGGCTCGTCATCTGTGCGACGTGCAGCCCCATCGCGGCGACTTCGAGCATGTCGGCGCTGCCGAGCGAGTACCACGGATCCATGACGCAGTCGTGACCGAAAGCCACCGTGACGCCCGCAGCCATGAGCTCGGGCACGCGCGTCATGCCGCGGCGCTTCGGATACGTGTCGTGGCGCCCCTGCAGCGTGATGTTGATCAGCGGGTTGGCGATCGCAGCGACGCCGGTTTGCGCCATCAGCGGGATCAGCTTCGAGACGTAGTAGTTGTCCATCGAATGCATCGACGTCAGATGCGATCCGGTGACGCGGCCGGCGAGCCCGAGGCGCTCGGTGTGCAGCGCCAGCGTCTCGATGTGGCGCGACATCGGGTCGTCCGTCTCGTCGCAATGCATGTCGACCAGGCGCCCCTCCTTCGCCGCCAGCTCGCAGAGGATTTTCACGCTTTCTGCGCCGTCCTGCATCGTGCGCTCATGATGCGGAATGCCGCCCACCACATCGACGCCCATCGCGAGCGCGCGCTGGATGTTGTCGAGCGCACCGGGACTTCGCAGCACGCCGTCCTGCGGGAAGGCGACGAGTTGCAGGTCGAGATACGGCGCGACGCGCGCACGCACGTCGAGGAGCGCCTCGACGGCGAGCAGTCGCGGATCGCAGACGTCGACATGCGATCGGATCGCGAGCAGGCCCTTGCCCACCGCCCAGTCGCAATAGGCGAGTGTGCGCGCGACGATCGCATCCTGCGTGAGCGTGGGCTTGAGCTCACCCCAGAGCCTGATGCCTTCGAGCAGCGTTCCGCTCTCGTTCACCCGCGGCATCCCGTACGTCAATGCAGAATCGAGATGGAAGTGCGCGTCGACGAACGGCGGCGAGAGGAGCTGTCCCGCGGCGTCGATCGTCGTCGCCGCAGTGGCGTCGATGTTGCGCGCGACATTGACGATGCGGCCGCGGTCGACGAGCACGTCCAGGCCGCTCCGTCCGTCGGGCAGCGTTGCGTTGGCGATGAGAAGATCAGCCACGGCGATGCCTCAGGCCACACCAATCACGTCGTCCCGCACACCAACCATCGTCGTTCCCGCGAAAGCGGGAATCCAGCGTCTTGGATCCGTGTGTATGCAGGACACTGACGACGCTGGGTTCCCGCATTCGCGACGCTGGGATGGCGCCTGCCACCGACGACCCCGTCTCACTTCGTTCCGAAGATCCGGTCGCCTGCGTCGCCCAGCCCCGGCATGATGTAACCGTGATCGTTCAGCTGCCGATCGACGGCGGCGGTATATACCGGCACATCCGGATGCGCGTTGTGGAACGTCCGGATTCCCTCCGGACACGACACCAGGCAGACGAGGCGGATCGAGCGCGGATGCGTCTCCTTGAGCCGCTCGACCGCAGCCACCGCGGAGTGCCCCGTCGCCAGCATCGGGTCGAGCACGATCGCATCGCGTTCCGCCATGCCGCCCGGCATCTTGAAATAGTATTCGATCGCGACGAGGGTTTTCGGATCCCGATAAAGCCCGATGTGGCCGACGCGCGCCCCCGGCACCACCGAAAGAAAACCGTCCAGCAATCCGGTGCCGGCACGCAGGATGGGCACGAACACGAGCTTCTTGCCGTCGATCAAGCGCGCCGACATTTTTTCGAGCGGAGTCTCGATCTCGACGTCGTGCATCGGCATCTCGCGCGTCACCTCGTACGCCATCAGCGAGCCGATCTCGTTCAACAGGCGGCGAAAGCTCGTCGTGCTGGTTTCCTTCTTCCGCATCAGCGTGAGCTTGTGCTGGACGAGCGGGTGGTCGAGGACATGCACGACACGGGTCATTGAGGCCCCAGGGGTCAGAAAACGGTTCCGTCGGAACGGATGGCGAGCGGCGGCTCGCCGCCTCGAAGCTCCTGGGCCAGCTCGCGTCCCGCCGCCCATGTTCCGCCCTCGAGAATGCGGGCGAGCGGCAGGTCGATCCCCAGGCGCTCGCGCACGCGTGTCGCAAGCTCGTCCAGCAGCGCAACCGTCAACGCGCGCCATTCGACGACAAGCTCCTCGCCGACGTCGTGCGACACGTGCGCCGCCTTGCCGTCGACCAACGTCAGTACTCCCGTGTCGAGCAACAGGCCGCCGTTCCGATACTCGGGCAGGCCGGTCAACACGTCGGTTTCGGCCATGGAAACGCCGGAAGCTTCGATCGGCTCGAACAGCGAATACGCGAGCCATTGCGACAGCTTGTGGAACGGAACCCATCCCGCCGTCGGGCCCGACCCGCCGGCGTGCGGATGACGCCACGCATCGCCGACCGGCACATCGTCCAGGCGATTGCCCGCAAGCCAGATCGACCCGAGGCCACCCAGCAGCGCGCGCAGAAGCGCGGATGCACGCACCTCGGTGCGACGATCCGCCGTCAGGACGTCGAACAGTGCGCCCGGCCGCCGTCGCTCGCCGAAATACGCGTGCTCGCGCGCGAGCGCCGCACCGAGGCGGCGGAGCAGCAGCGTCCGGCCCTGCAATCCGACCAGCGGGTTTTGCGCGCTCGCCTGAAAGATGTTCGCAAGCGTGACCTCGTCCAGGGCTTCGAGCGCCGCGGAATCCACCCGCAGCGGATCGTCGCGCTTCGCGGAGAACGTGCCCGCCATGAAGGCGCGGAAGCTCGCGACGCCGAGCCCTTCCGAGCGCGTGAAGCGTTGCCCCGAGGCTTGCTCGACGTAACTCCATGCCGCGCCGGCGCCCGCGTCGAGGAGCACGCTGACGACCGCGAGGTCGATGCGCGCGCGTGCCGCATCCATGCGATCGCGCGACGCGAGCGCCGCATTCAATTCCGCGTTGCGGTCGATGCCGCCGGCCTCGAAATGTCGCCAGCGGCTGTGGTACGGAATGGAAAGGTCGGGATAGCG
>Ga0207683_10000475_pt1 | contig 37355 bp, 42 predicted proteins | sample KBSM73metaG_FD_184333 | JGI IMG/M metagenome (GOLD analysis project Ga0207683, IMG submission 184333) | Miscanthus rhizosphere microbial communities from Kellogg Biological Station, Michigan, USA - KBS M7-3 metaG (SPAdes) (version 2) | ecosystem: Host-associated > Plants > Roots > Rhizosphere >... | reverse complement strand
CCTCACCGGCACCGATGTCCGCACCGTCAACGCCGACCTCGCCGGCACGCTCGGCGGCGTCACCGGCGACGGCGCCACCGACAGCGTCGTCGTCAACGGCACGAACGGCAACGACAGGATCACGGCGGCGGGAAGCAACGGCGCCGTCAGCGTCACAGGCCTCGCCACAGCGGTGCAGGTCGCGCACGCCGAGCCGGCCGGCGACACGCTCGCGCTCAACGCACTCGCCGGCAACGACGGTGTCGACGCCTCGGCTCTCCAGGCCAACGCGGTCAAGCTCGCCGTCGACGGCGGGGCCGGGAACGACGCCCTGACCGGAAGCGCCGGCAACGACAGTCTGCTCGGTGGCGACGGTGACGACACGCTGCGGGGCGGGCCTGGCATCGACGTCCTCGATGGCGGCGGCGGCACCAACGTCCTCGTCCAGGACTGACCGCGACAAGGCCAGCGCGCATCACCCGGGGGCCCTTCAGGGCCCCCGGGTCGCGCGTGCAGAGGGCGTCAGGCGTTTCAGGGCCGCCGGGGCCGCCTCCGGGACAGTCAGCGGCTTTGTGCGTTCCGCGTTCCATGCTCGTGTAGGAGTCAAGAAGCGGACCCGACCGGCGAACGGGACGGAAGGAACCGAGCGGTAGCCTGGGGCGTCAGAGACTTGAGATGCCGAAGACCTTCGCCCTCGTCGTCGTCGTCGCATTCGCACTCGCGACGACGACCGCCGTCTCCGCCGTTCCGGCGGTGACGTCCATCCGACTCGTCAGCGACGGCGGGTTCGTCGCCCGACACCGTGTGACCGCTGTCGACGGGCGCACTCGCGCCGCGCTGGCGCGCACGGCTGCGCTGGTGCCGGCGCGGCTGCCACGGCTACCGCCCCTCGAGAACGGGTGCATGGATTGCATCCTCAACACGCTCACGATCATGCGCGGCGGCCGTCGCGTCGAACTGCGCTGGTACAACGGGCCGCCTGCCTCGCTGCGTCCCCTGCTCGCCGCGCTGGCCAAAAACGGACGGCATTCCGGCGACCGCGCCTGACCCGCCTACCTTCCCCGAAGCCCTTGACGGACTCGAACCGTTGAAGCCCTGCTGCTCAACCATCCTGACTTCCCGCCGATAGGGAACACATCCACGTTGGCAAGCCGATCCACCAGCTGATCTGCCAGCACCAGGACGGGCGCCGGGACCGGACGGCGCCGTTGCCAACGATAGGGAGAACGTCATGGGACGCACGATCGTCATGCTTGTGATGCTGCTCGTCGGGAGCGGGGCCGCGGCGACGGTCTCTGTCGGGGCGGATGTCCGCACCGAGACCACCTCCGCCTACCGCGTCGACGGCACGATCACCGTCGACTGGACGGAGAGCGCGGGCACCGTCGATCGCGGCCACGCCGTCTATGCCATTTCAGGCCCACTCCTGACGAACGCCCAGCGCCAGGCGTACGCCCCGATCGCCGTCCCCGAGCGCTTCAGCTTCAGGCCACTCGCGACCGCCATCCCGAGCTATCTCCGCGCCGAGCTTCAGTCGGTCTCCTGGACCCGCACCGAGACCATCGATGGCTGTGGCGACGGCAGCGCCTCGGCCACGCGCACGAGCACCGTCGAGAACATCGTCGACCGCCGCGCGATCTTCGAGCAGGCGACAACCATCAACCGGCTCGGAGGGACGTCGGAGCTCAACGTTGGCGCCATCACGATGTACATCTGGCAGAACGGTGCCCCACAGCATGACTACAGCGCCTACTCGAATCTCGGCGAGGTCTTCGTGCGCTCGACCGGCGGCTGCACCGAGGTGCTGAACGGCGGCCCCGGCACGGCGCAGGTGCCGATGCACGACCTCTTCAGCCTCGGGATGTTCCAGCTCGGCAGTCGCGGCCTCCGGGCGAAGGGACGGAAGACGGCAGACGGCGCCTTTGCCTTTCACGGCACCGCACGGAGCGCCGATGCCAGTCCGAGCCCGACGAGCCACAACACGATCAAGGTCACGGTCGACCTGCGGGTGCGGGGAGCGAGCGGCGCCCGCGGATTCGACTGCGCCTATCCGTCGCCCGCCCAGTTCTCGTCGGCTCGCTCCGTCAACGAGGCGGAGGCCATCCTCCATCGCGCAGGCATCTTCGCCGGCTACGGCGGCGAAGCCCGAAACCGGTACGTGCGCGCGGGGCACTACTTCTTCCGCTCGAGCAGCCCCTCCGGGCCTTGCGGACTTCCGGCGAGCCGGCCGGGCCTGTACCGCTCGGCCGGCTGAGCGGTCCGCCACGTGGCACGGCGCGCGGCCGATCAACGACTTTGAGCCATCGTGTCGATGCTGGTGAGGGCCTCGTCCAGTGAGTCGTAGAAGTGCCTCTGGTCGAGCGTCTCCAGGAGCCCGTAGCGCGTCAACAGTTCGTACAGGCGGTTGCGCAGCTCCACGAATACCAGGTGGACGCCGTGCTGGTTGAGCTCGCGGTCGAGACGCTCGAGCATGTCGGCTGCAGTGACGTCGATGTCGGTGATGGCTTCGCACTGGACGACGACCCAGTGCGCATCGAACCTGTTGACCAGTTGGTGGATCTCCTGGCGGAACACGCTCGCATTGGCGAAGAACAGGGGAGCCTCCCAGCGGAACACGACGACGCCGGGGGTCTGCGCGGCGTCGGGGTATGCCTCGATGGTGCGCCAGGCGTCGAGCGAGGCGACTCTGCCGAGCACCTGGCCGGTGGGCCACCAGTTCCGCTTGAAGAAGCCCAGGATCGAGAGCCCGACCGCGATCAGGATCCCTTCGAGTACGCCGAACAACACGACGCCCAGCGTGGTCGTCATCGCCAGTGCGAATGCCGACACGCGGACACGACGGAACTTGGCGACCGCCGCGATGTCCATCAGTGAGAGCGCGGCGGCGATCACGATCGCCGCGAGGGCCGAGTTCGGAAGGTTCGCGAGCACGTCGGGCAGGAAGAGCAGCATGATCGCGACCAACCCCGCGCCAACCAGCCCGGTCACCTGGCTCTTGGCGCCTCCCTGCTCGGCGACTGCCGTCCGCGATCCGCTCGTGGAGACGGGGAACCCCTGGAAGAGCCCGGCGAAGGCGTTCGCGGCGCCGATCCCGATCATCTCCTGGCTCGCATCCACCTCGTCCCCGCGCCTGGCAGCGAAGCTCGTCGAGGTCGCGATGGTGTCGGCGAGCGACACGAGGGTTATGCCGATTGCCGCCGCCAACAGCGCCCCGACGTCGCTCGCAGCGACGTCCGGGAACTGCGGGCGGGGCAGTCCCTGCGGCAGCGATCCGACCGTCGTCACGCCCTTGTCCTTCAGGTTGAGTAGCGACACCGCGAGGGTCGAGAGGATGACGGTGATGAGCACGGCCGGGATGCGTCGCGTGAAGCGCGGCAGGATCAGCAGGAGGGCCAGCGAGGCCAGACCGACCGCCAACGTGTAGCCGTTGCGGCCATCGAGGCCGTCGAAGAATGCTCGCACCTCGTCGAGGAACTTGTCGGCGTCCGTGGAGAAGCCGAACAGCTTCGGCAGTTGGCCGACGATGATCGTGATGCCAAGGCCGATCATGTAGCCGACCTGAACCTCCTTCGAGAGCAGGTCGGCGACGAAGCCGAGCTTGCCGAGCCCGAGCCCGATCTCGATCGCGGCGACCAGCAGCGCCAGCATCCCGGCGAGAGCGACCAACTCGGTGGGGTCGTGAGTGATCGCGAGGGGGAGAATTGCAAGCAGGATCAATGGGCCGAGCGACGAGTCAGGCCCGAGCACGAGAATCCTCGACGGGCCGAACAGCGCGTAGCCGACCAAACACGCCATGGTGGTATAGAGGCCGTTCACGGCCGGCAGGCCGGCCAACTCTGCATAGGCCATGCCCTGCGGCACGAGAATTGCCGCCAGCACGATCCCCGCGACGAGGTCCGATCGCGCCCACGCAGACTGATACAGCCTGATCATCCGGATGCCCGGGACCCAGTTCTCGAGGCGCCCAGACGACTTCCGTGGCACGCGCTCAGTGCTCATGCGGCCGACCACCGCTCGACGGCGTTCGACGCGGACGACCAGACAGCGCGATGCGATAGGAGGAGATGAGGAAATCTCATTTCGAGCGCGAGCTCATGCCGTTGACGCGACCGATCTCCATCGGCTATCCCTTCCACCGCGTTGACTGATGCACGTGCGACGCTATGCGCTCGCGCGTTGCGCAGCAATTCCCGGCGGGCGGATCTCACGCGGTTGATCACCCACCATCGCCGCGCCGACCCTCAGGAGACCTTCGTGGCCACGAACCCCGCTGATCAGGCCATGGACGACGCAGAGCTCGCGCGCAGCGTCGTCGACGCCGGCCGGTATCTCGTCCTCGCCACGGCAGACGCCGACGGCCGTCCCTGGCCGGCCCCCGTCTGGTACGCCTGGCAAGGCCCCGAGTTCGTCTGGGTCTCGTGGCCCGAGGCGCGGCACTCGAACAACATCGAGTCGCGATCCACGGTGAGTTTCGTGATCTTCGAAGCACCCGTGCCCGTCGAGGGCCGAACACGTGCGATCTACGCCGAGGCGACGGCTGCCGAGGTTGCGGACGATGACCGCGAGCGCTGCCTTCGTATCTTCGACAGCCGCGCCCGCGCGGAGGGACTTGGCGCCTGGACGACGGAACGTGTCACCGCACCCGGCAATCTGCGGCTCTATCACGCCGTGGTGTCGCGCCTCTTCGTGCTCCACCCGGAGCGTGACCTCCGGCGAGAAGTCGCGATCGACCTGTAGCAAATCCAGGGAAGCCCTCTAACGGACTCGAACCGTTGACCCCCTCCTTACCAATTCGGCTCAGACGGTGAGCGCAGCGAACGCCGCAACGCTACCGAGTGCTGGCGGCCTGAACCAGCTGGGTCGAGGTGCTGGCCGAAGGGATGGTGACGGTGACGGTCAGGCCGCCGTGATTGCGGGGGCGCGCGCTCGCGGTGCCGTCGTGGATCGCGGCGATGGAGGCCACGATGGCCAGGCCGAGCCCGCAGCCGTCATGCGACGTACGGTCGCTGAGCCGCTGGAACGGCTGGAAGATGAGGTCGGCATCCGCCGGGCTGATGACCGGGCCGGTGTTGGCCACGGTCAGCTGGCTGCTACCCGCCGCGGTGCGGGTGCTGATCCAGATGTCGCCGGCAGCGGCGTTGTACCGCACCGCGTTGTCGACGAGGTTCGCGATGAGCCGTTCGGCCAGCACCGGATCGCCTGATATGACGGCGGGCTCCAGCGCGGCATGCACCCGCCGGTCGCCCAGACCGGCGCAGTCGAGGACATCCTCGGCGACCGTTGCTAGGTCGACCTCCTCGTGGACGGTGAGCCCGCGCTCGTTCCGCGCGAGGATCAGCAGCGCGCCGATGAGGTGCTCGGCATGATCGACCGCGGCGCGGATGTCCGCCGCCATGCCTCGCAACTCGCTGGGCGTGCTGTTTGGGTTGCCGAGCACGACGTCGACGGTCGTGCGCATGACGGCGAGCGGGGTGCGCAGTTCATGGGAGGCGTTGGCGATGAACTGCCGCTGCGCCTCGAACGCGGCCTGGAGCCGGCCGAGCATCTCGTCGAAGGTCTCCGCCAGTTCGCGGAGTTCGTCGCGGGGACCGCGTAACGCGACACGCGCTGACAGGTTGTGTTCCGACGCGGCGCGGGCGGCCGCGGTGATCCGGTGCAGCGGGCGTAGCGCCCGCCCGGCGGAGAACCAGCCGAGGATCGCGGCGAGGGCGATGACCCCGACCAGCGTAATCAGCGAGTACTGAAGCAGATGCGCCAGCGTGAGATCGCGCTGGTGCTGCGCGCCCTGAAGCCGGAGGTATGCGTCGCACTTGGCAAGGATGCGCTCGTCGGGACGGGAGCTCAGCTGCTCGGAGCGGCACCGCGCCAGGAAGCTGGCCGGAGCCTGTTGGCTCTGCCCCTGCGGCTCCAGTTGTGCCACCAGGGTGTAGCTGACCGCTACGACGATCGCCCCGTAGACGGCGAAGAGGCCGGTATTGAGCAGGGTCAGCCGTGCCCGGACGGTCAGCCGCGGGCAGCGGCTCACATCCGGTATCCCTTGCCTACCACGGTTTCGATCAGGGGCGGGTCGCCGAGCTTGCGCCGCAGCCGGGCCATCGTCACCGAAACGATGTTGCTGAACGGGTCGGCGTTGGCGTCCCACACATGCTCGAGCAGCTCCTCCGCACTGACCAGGACTCCGTCGGCGGCCAGCAGCGTCTCAAGGACCCCGAACTCCTTCCGGGTCAGAGATAGCGCGCGGCCGCCGCGGCTGATGCGGTGGCGGGCGCGGTCCACGGTGAGATCGCCGCGGCGCAAGACGGGCGGCACGGACGGCGCCCGGCGCGACAGCGCCCGCACGCGGGCGACGAGCTCGGCGAACGCGAACGGCTTGCCGAGGTAGTCGTCCGCGCCCAGTTCTAGCCCGTCCACCCGGTCCTCGACATCGGCGGCGGCCGTGAGCATGAGGACCCGCGGGCCGGACCCGGCCACCGTCCGGCACACCCGATCCCCGTGCACGACCGGCAGGTCACGGTCGAGCACGATCACGTCATAGGCCGTCTGCACAGCGGCGTCCAGCGCCGCCGCGCCGTCGTGCACGACATCCGCGGCGATCCCGACCTGACGCAGCCCCTGAGCGATCCGGCCGGCAAGCGTCGCATGGTCCTCGACCACCAGCACCCGCATGCCACCAGTATGCGCCAGCCGGCATGACATCCGTGCAACACCGGCGGTAGCGGTAATGTCACCCGCCGGGGCGTAGAACTGCAGACATGAAGCGACTCACTACGCACCAGGGCAAGGGTGATGCCGGCCAGCGCTAGCCCTGATGAGGCCGCGCTGCCGGACAGCGCCGACCGGGCCGCGACGGGCGCGGAACGCGGCGTCCGCTCGGCGTGCGTGGAAGCGGCCCTCGCCGCTGTCGCGTTTGCGGCGCTGTGCGTCGTTGTCCTGTCCGTCGCGGCCCAGAGCGCAGAGCCTGATGACGGCGCCTACCGGGCATCGATTGTCGCGATGACCGAGGGGCATTTCCTGACGTTGTCAACCGCTCAGGCAGAAACCCTGGCACGGAGATTGGGCGACAACCCAGCCGCCCCTCCGAACCAGTGGGTTGAGCTGAGCGATGGGCGGTACATCAGCGAGAAGGACCCCGGCTATCCGTTCCTCGCGGCGCCGTTCGAGGCGCTCGGGATCATCCGGTGGGCGCCGCTGTTCTACGGGGCACTGGCCTGCCTCGGTCTGTTCATCGGCGCCAGGCGCTGGCTCGGGCGCTTCGGTGGCCCGGCAGCGGTCGGTCTGTACTGCTCATCCGGAGCCGCCCTGGCGTTCGCCTGGCGCGACTACATGCCGACGTTCACCGACGCCTCGCTGATCGCGGCGGGTTCCGGGACACTGCTGTGGGCGATGCTGGCAACCGAGGCCCGTCCCCGGCGGCGTACCTGCGCTGGCCTCGCCGGATTCGCAGCGATCGAGATCGCGACGTTCGTCCGCTACACCAACATCGTGATCCTCGGCTGCGCCGTCGTGGCCGTGATCGTGGCGTGGCAGCTGCGAGCCGCGAGGCTGTCCCTCCGAACGCTGTGCTGGTGGCTTGCCTCGGTGGCCGTCTTCGGCGCCGGCGTAGCCATCTTCGACGACCTCGTCTACGGCGGACCGCTCACAACTGGGTACCAACCCGGCGAGATCACCTTCGCCGTCGGCGCGATCGGGCCGAATCTGCGGATCATGCCCGCGCACCTGATGCAGGCCATGCCGATGCTGGTGCTTGGATTGGGAGCGTTGGCATGGATCATCGTGCGGTGGCTGGTACTGCGGCGGGTCGGCGGCCAGGCAGGCGCAACGGCTCGTCGCGACCTATCGATCGGCGCCGCCCTCGCCGCGTCGTGGTTCGCAATCTGGGGGCTGTACTCCGCCTACACCTGGACGGTTGACCCGACCTCGGTCACCGTGCAGGTCGTCAGGTTCTACGTTCCGGCGATCGGCGCGATCTCCCTGCTCGGCGCGTGGCTTGTGACCAGGATTCCCGGCCCTGCATGGCGGGCCGGCCTCGCCTCGGCCGCCGTTATCACCGCGATGTTCGGCCTCGGCGTGTGGTCCTTCTACGACATGTACAGAACGTTCGGCGTCCCACTGAGCGGCTAGGCATCCTGATCGGTCGTGACGGCGCGCTCGAGTTCCGCCCCGCCGGCCGATTGCGCCGAGACCACCCAGAGACATTGTCGAATCCCTCAAATGCGCTCAAAAGAACCGCGAAGCCCTCTAACGGACTCGAACCGTTGACCCCCTCCTTACCATGGAGGTGCTCTACCAGCTGAGCTAAGAGGGCAGGCGCCGCAGCTTAGCTCACTGCGGCTCGCGGATTTCGCGCGATCGGGCTACGCGACGAACACGGGCATGTGGAGCGTCGCGAAGGCGTACACGCGCTGGGCCTCGGTGGACGGCATGCGCACGCAGCCATGCGAGGCCGGGTAGCCCGGGACGATCGGATACTGGTGCAGCGCATAGCCGCCCGTGAAGTAGGAGGCGAAGGGCAGCCACGTCTTGAACGGCTTCGACCAGCTCATCGTCGCCTTGGAGTAGACGGCGAAGTTGCCCGCGGGCGTCTTGCCGCCGGCGCCGCTCGAGATGTGGATCGCGCGCGCGACGGTGCCGCCCTTGCGCACGAGCATGAGCACCTGCTGGCCGAGGCTGACCTCGACGTGCGCAGGGCCGCCGTGCTTCGGCTTCGGCCGGTCGCCACCCGCCGCGAGGGCGCGGACGACCGGGCTCGCGATGCCGTCGCGGACGCCGCCCTGGTTGAGGTCGTTGTAGCCCTCGAGCGCCATCACGGCCTGCTCGGTGCCGTAGTCGTAGGTGCCCGTGACCTCGTCGGCGGCGAGGTAGCCGCGATCGACGAGATCCTGCTGCAGCACACGCACGTCGTGGCCGGTGTCGCCCGTCGCCAGCGCTCCGCGCAGCCCGCGCGGTGCGCGCGTCGTGTGGTCGACGGCGTAGGTGAGCGCGAGGAAACGCGATGCGTAGATCGCGCCGAAGGTCGACAGCCCGCTGCCGTGGCGCGCGCGCATGGCCTGCGGGCCGTAGCGCGTCCAGGCCGCGCCGATGGCGCCGTCGCCGCCGCGGTTGATGGTCCAGTTGGTGACGTAGGCGGTGAAGTCGTCGCTCCAGCCCTTGCGGTCGACACGGCCGCTCGGCCCGACGCGCCCGAGGTCGTCGACGATGATCGGGAACCGCTTCGAGCGCGGGCCGGCGAACAGCGTGCCGAGGCGCTTGCGGTTGGCGAGGCTCAGCTTCGTGCGAGGGCCGCCGTGGAAGTGGACGCCGTAGATGATCCCGGGGTCGGTCAGGTGATAGTGCGCGAGCAGGCGGAGGTCACCCGAGCGCCGGGGCGTCGAGAGCAGGATGGGCGAGTGCATGCCGCCGCTGCGGATGGCGTGCACGAGCGCGCGTTGCTCGGCGCGCCAGGCCGACCAGGAGATGCAGCGCTTGCGATCGGCGTCGGCTCCGTCGCACGAGGGGTCGAAGGCCGGCTGCAGCCAGACGCCACGATCCTTGTGGAAGCGTCCGGCGAGGTAGGCCGCGAACTCGAGCGCCTGCTGACTCGTGCCGCTGTGAGCGGAGAGGATGACGATGAGGTGCGCCGAGCGGGCCGCGGTGACGGCGCGGCGGATCGCGGCCAGGCGCTCGTCGGAGTTGGCGATTGCGGAGACATCGAGCCGCACGGTGTTCACGCCCATCGACGCGAGCACCTTCGCGTCGTGCTTCACGCCTGCGAGCTCCTTGGTGTCGAACCCGCCCTGAGGATCGGTCAGCGCACCGGGCGCGATCACGGCGCCGCGCACGATGAAGCGGTGGCCGAGCGGGTCGTAGATGTTCGCGCCGCGCACACGGAACGACGAGTGCGGACCGGGCGCGAGCACCGCGGCGTACGCAGCGACCGGCAGCGAGACGAGCGCAAGCCCGGCGACCAAAAGAAACTTCTTTCTCATACCTCTCACGTTACTCATGTGCGGGGCAATTACCGCGCGTGCGCTTGCGATCCTTCAATAGGCTGCGCTCATGCGCGTCGTCTCCCTCGTTCCGAGCGCGACCGAGATCATCGCCGCCCTCGGGCTGGCGGGCAACCTCGTCGGGCGTTCTCACGAATGCAACTACCCGTCCGAGGTGGAGGCCGTGCCGGTCGTGTCGGCGTCGCGGATCGACACGGAGCAGCTCGGCAGCGCCGACATCGACAGCGCCGTGCGCGAGGCGCTCAGCGACGGCCGGCCGCTCTACGAAGTCGACGCGGAGCTGCTCGAGCAGCTCGCTCCCGACCTGATCGTCACCCAGGATCTGTGCGAGGTCTGCGCCGTCTCGAGCGGTGAGGTCAAGCGCGTCTCCCGCATCGACGTCGAGACCGTGTCGCTCGATCCGCGTGACCTCGAGGAGATCGAGGATTCGATCCGCACGCTGGCCCGGCACCTGCACGCAGCTGCGCAGGGCGAGCGACTCGCGCAAGCCTTTCATCACCGCATCGACTTCGTGCACCAGCTCGTCCGCGGGCTTCCACGCCAGCGCGTGTTCGTCGCTGAGTGGCTCGACCCGCCGTTCGCGGCCGGTCACTGGGTGCCCGAGATGGTCGACCTCGCAGGCGGCGACGAGGTGCTCGGCCGGCCGCGCGAGCGCTCCTTCGCGACGACGTGGGACGCAGTCCGCGAAGCTGCCCCCCAGCTCATCGTGCTGGCGCCCTGCGGCTTCGATCTCGAGCGCACCGTCAGTGAGGCGGGCGCCGTGCCGGCGATGGGTGCGCGCGTCATCGCCGTCGACGGCGACGCGGCCTACTCCCGGCCCGGCCCGCGCGTGGCCGAGGGTGTCGCGCAGCTGGCACACCTGCTGCATCCCGATGACGTGGAGGCGCCGGCGCTGCCGATGCGCGAGCTGAGCTGAACGAACGGGTGGTTTCCGCTCTCGGGGACTTCTGACATGCTCGCGCGGTGACGGTCCACGCGGTACCGGTCAGCAGGCCGGTGCCGGCAGCGGCCTCCCGGCTCACGGGTCACTCCGTTCGCGGCGTGCCCATCGTGGCGCGCCGGCTCGGCCATGCAGGCGATGGCCCGCGCGTGCTGGTGATCGGCGCGATCCACGGCAACGAGCGGGCCGGTATTGCGATCGTGCGACGACTCCAGCACGATGCCGAGTCCCGGCGCGTGCGGCTGTGGGCCATCGACGACCTCAATCCCGACGGCGCCCGCGCGAACACCCGCGGCAACGCGCATGGCGTCGACCTCAATCGCAACTTCGCGTGGCGCTGGCGCCCTCGCACTGCGCCCGGCACGACCTACTACGCAGGCCCGGGACCGCTGTCCGAGCCCGAGAGCAGGTTCGCCCGACGCGTCATCCTGCGCGTGCGGCCCGACATCACGATCTGGTTCCACCAGTCGGAGACCGCCGTCGACAACTCGAGCGGCAGCAAGCCGATCGAGGCGCGCTTCGCCCGCCGCGTCGCCCTCCCGCTGCGCCGGCTTATCCGTTATCCCGGCAGCGCGACGACATGGCAGGCGCACCGCTTCCCGAAGGCCACGGCGTTCGTCGTCGAGCTGCCGCCCGGTGTCCTGACAGCACGCGCGACGCGCGCGTACGCGCGAGCAGTGCTGGCCCTCGCGAGAGACGAGGACGCCGCGACCTGATACAATGCTTGCTAGCAAGCAAGTATTGGAGAACAGGTGCCCACGAAGACGCAGGTTGAGCAGGAAACGGTCGAGCGGCTACGCGCCGCGCTCGGCATGACTGCCCGCTACCTGCGTACGACGGATGCGGGCGAGGGCCTCACGCCCACCGAGCTCTCCATCCTCGCGACGATCTCGCGCCGCGGCTCGCTGCGACTGACCGAGCTCGCCGAGATCGAGCGCGTCAACCCGACGATGCTCTCGCGGATCGCCGCACGGCTCGCGGATGCCCGGCTGATCAGCCGTCAGGCAGACGCCGACGACCGGCGTGCGGCGCGCGTCGAGGCCACCGCCGCGGGCCGCGCCCTGCACGAGCGCATCCGCGCACAGCGCACCGCCAGCCTTGCCGCGCACCTCGACGAACTGCCCGACGAGGACGTCCAGGCGCTGCGCGCAGCGCTCCCGGCACTCGAGGCGCTGGCCGACGGCCTGCGCCGCGACGCACCAGGCCCGTCCGCAGGCTTCCGCACGTGAGCCCCGCAGCGATCGGGCGCCGCACGTTCGCAGCGCTCGCGAACCCGAACTACCGGCGTTGGTACGCGGGCCAGGGCATCTCGCTCGTCGGCACCTGGATGCAGACGATCGCTCAGGGCTGGCTGGTCTACACGCTGACCGGCTCGGGCACGCAGCTCGGCCTCGTCGTCGCGCTGCAGATGGTGCCGGTGCTGATCCTCGCGCCCTACGCGGGCGTCGTGGCCGATCGCGTGGACAAGCGCCGTCTGATCATCGCCGTACAGGGCGTGATGGCGGTGCTCGCGCTCATCCTCGGCCTGCTCACGGTGACCGGCGCGGTGCGCCTCTGGGAGGTCTACGTGCTCGCGGCCGCCCTCGGCATCGCAACGGCGTTCGACAACCCGGCGCGGCAGTCGTTCGTGATGGAGCTCGTCGGGCCCGACCACGTTCGCAACGCGGTGACGCTCAACTCCGTGCTCGTGAATGCGGCGCGCGCGGTCGGGCCGGCGGTCGCCGGGATCCTGATCGCCACGGTCGGCGTCTCGGTCTGCTTCCTCGTCAACGCCGGCAGCTACGTGGCCGTGATCGCGTCGCTGCTGCTGCTCGATCGCTCCGCGCTCCGGCCGAGCGTCCCCGCACCGCGCAGCCGTGGCCAGCTGCGCGAGGGCCTGCGCTACGTCGCGAGCACGCCCGCACTGGCCGTCCCGCTGGCGATGATGGGCGTGATCGGCGCGCTCGCGTACGAGTTCCAGGTCGTCCTGCCGATCGTCGCGCGCGAGACGTTCGGCGGCGGCGCCGAGGTCTACGGCTTCCTGACCGCCGCCATGGGCGCCGGCGCCGTCGTCGGCGGGCTGATCGTGGCGGGCAGCGGGCGCACCGGCACGCGCGCCGTGATCACGGCCTGCTTCGGCTTCGGCGTCTCGATGCTGCTCGCGGCCGCGGCCCCGACCCTCCCGCTCGAGCTCGTCGCCATGACGATCGTCGGCGCCGCCAGCGTGACCGTTCTCGCGGTCGGCAACAGCACGCTCCAGCTCGCCGCCAGGCCCGACATGCGCGGGCGCGTGATGAGCCTCTGGGCCGTCGCGTTCCTGGGCACGACGCCGATCGGCGGGCCGATCGCCGGTTGGGTCTCCGAGACCGCCGGCGGCCGTGCGGGTCTGCTCATGGGCGGCATCACGTGCATCGTCGCCGCGGCCGGCGCGATGAGCTTCCTCTCGCAGCGCAGGCGCGGCGTGGTCGCCCGGCAGAGCGTCCGCCCGACGTAGGTGGCGTCACAAACACGGCCCGCGCCGCCATCTCCTTGACGTCACCGACGAAGGAGAGAGCACATGCCGACTGTCAAGCTGCGCGAATGAGGAGCGATGCGGAACTCCTCGTGGCCGCGCGCTCGGATGCGAGCGCGTTCCGCGAGCTCTACGAGCGCTACGCCGATCGCGTCTACGGCTACCACCTGAGGCGCAGCCGGGACGCCCACGCCGCGCACGACCTGACGGCGGAGACGTTCGCGCAGGCCTGGCTCTCGCGCGGACGCTTCCGCGACGAGGCAGGTGGCTCGGCCGGGCCGTGGCTGTTCGGCATCGCCCGCCACGTGCTGCTCGTCAGCGTGCGCCGGCACCGGCTCGAGCGCAGCGCGTGCGAGCGGCTGGGCGTGCTCGACACGGCCGGGCCCGAAGCGCTGCCCGAGCCCGGGCCCGATTGGCTCGACGGCCTCGACGAGGCGCTCGCGCACCTCCCCGAGGCCCAGCAGGAAGCCATTCGCCTGCGCGTCGTCGAGGACCTCGGCTACGACGAGGCGGCCGAGCGCCTCGCCACCAGTCCCCAGGCCGTCCGCGCGCGCGTGTCGCGCGGCCTGAGCACCCTTCGCAAGCATCTTTTCGATCCCATGGAGAGCACCCGATGACCGAGCTCGACCCCAAGCTCCACGCACTCGGCGACCGCCTCGAGCGGGCCGCCGCGGCCGACCTGGCCGCGGGCGCGCAGCCGGTGGCCACCAGGCGGGCCCGCCGAGTCTCGCGGCGCCTGGCCGTGATCGTCGCCGTGCTCGCGATCGGCGTGACGGGCGTCGCAATCGCAGCCGATCAGCTGATCAGCACCGGCGACGTGGCGCAGAGCATGCCCGCCGGCACACTCGCACTCGCAGGCACGGAGCCGACGTGCACGGTCGTCACCAAGGACGTCGAGTTCCACTGCGTGCTCGCGAGGCCACCGGCCAGCGAGGTCACCGACGCCAAGGGCAACCCCGCCTGGAAGGGCACCGTCGAGCCGACCGCAGACGCGAGCAAGCATGTCAACGGCGGCTGCCGATCGCTCAGGAACGACGGCCTCGAGTGGCAGTGCTACATCGGCCAGGCCGCGGTGGACCAGAAGATCATCGGCCCGGACTTCCTCGGAGAGCCGATGCCGGCGCCGGGCCAGGGCTGATCGACCGCGCAGGTCGGGGTCAGAGCCGAGCACCTCGGGGTCAGAGCCGAGCACTTGGGGTCAGACCCGGGCTGCTCGGGTCTGACCCCAAGGTGCGTGCGGCACGATCAGGAACGCACCCGGAGGATGACCAGCCCGGCGATGTAGGCCAGGCCGGCGATCGCGCCGAGCTGGACGAAGGGCGAGCCGTCGCGGCCGTGGGCCCATTCCCAGCCACAGGCCACGATGATCGCCGTGATCACCACGATGCCGGAGAGTGCCGTCGCCGCGAGGTCGATGTGTGCCCAGCGCTCGTCCCGGCCGTCCCCGCGGAGTGCCCGGATCGTCTCGCTGCGCCCGCCCAGGACGAGCAGCGCGGCGATGGCCACGAACAGCGCCATCGTCGTCAGCCCGGTCTGGCGATCGCCTCCGATCCATTGCGCGCCTCCCAGGGCGACGCCCAGGAAGATCGCGAACAGCGGCATGAACCAGCGCGTCGTGAAGACGCGGCAGCTAATCGACTTGAGGTGCATGGAAGACCTCCTCGACAGGTCGTTGGAAGAAGCGCGCGAGCGCAATCGCGAGCGGCAGGGAGGGCGTGTAGCGACCGGTCTCGACAGCGTTGATCGTCTGGCGGCTGACCTTCATCTCCAGCGCCAGCTCGCCCTGCGAGAGCCCGTGTGCGGCCCGTAGCTCACGAACGTCGTTGTTCATCTGATGGAAAGCTAGCTTGACACTGTCAATGTGTCAAGCCTGCTTTCCATCTCGTGCGGAGGATACTGTCGCAACATGCGCCTCTATCACCAGCCCCGCTCCCGCTCGACCCGCGTTCTCTGGCTCGCCGAGGAGGCCGGCGCCCCGGTCGACGTGGTCGTCATCGAGCGCGCGCAGAAGGCCACCGAGGACTACCGCAAGATGCACCCGCTCGGGCGCTCGCCCGCCTATGTCGAGGACGGCGGGCCGGTCTTCGAGTCGGCTGCGCTCTGCCTGCATCTCGCCGACCGCCACCCCGAGGCCGGCCTGATCGCCGCCCCCGGCTCCTACGAGCGTGCACTCCAGTACCAGTGGTGCTTCTTCGCGATGACCGAGCTCGAGGCTCCGCTCATCGACGCGGCGCGGCAACTCTGGAAGGATCCGGGCGAGCCGATCGCCGAGATCGTCGACGCAGCCATCGAGCGCTTCGAGCGCGGCGTCGAGGTGATCGTTGCCGCGCTCGCCGGCAGCGACCATCTCGTGGGCGACGGCTTCTCGGTCGCCGACATCGTCGTCGGCGGCGTGCTCACCTTCGCGCGCATGTCCGGGGTCGCGGAGCTGCCCGCGGACATCGTCCCGTACGTGGACGGCCTCGAGGCGCGGCCCGCGCGGCAGCGCGCGTACACGCGTACCGCCTGACCGATACGATCGGCGGGTACCGCACTGGTGGCGGCCTTCCAATGAGCGGCGCAGTCGCGCCACCTACGAGGAGGTCAAGCCATGCCGTCGACCGTGATCAGGCCGTTCCAGCGGAGCGATCGCGAGCAGGTCACCGATCTTGTCAACGCGCACGTCGGTGCGGCGCTGCCCGGAGTCTCGGTGTCGGTCAATGCAGTCATGAGCCAGCTCGAGCGCGAGCCGAGCGAGGCGATCGTCGACCCATGGGTGAGCGAGCGGATCACGCTCGTCGCGATCGACCGTGAGCGGGTCATCGCCGCCGCCCACCTGTTGCGCTACGCCGACGAGGGGCGGGTGTCCGAGTCCTACCGCAATCTCGGTGAGATCCGCTGGCTCGTCTGCGTCCCTCAGAACGAGAGCGCCGGCGAAGCACTCGTCGCCGCGTGCACGGCTCAGCTCACCGCCTGGCGAGTCTCGCGCCAGGCGGCCGACGTGTCCCTCCCATGCCCGTGCTGCTACGGAGTGCCCGACTGCTGGCCACACCTCAAGACGCTCCTCCAGCGCGGTGGCTTTCGCCACGACGGGCCGACGGAGGTGATCCTGGCCGCGGACGCACGAGCTCTCCCGAAGGCCGGCGACCCTCCCTTCCCAGGCGTGATGCTGCGCAGGGAGATGGGCGGGCCTGCGGTGGCGAGCACGCGCTTCAGCGCGTGGTTCGGCGACGAGCTGATCGGGTTCGCCGACGTCCTGGCGGACCTGACGCACGGCGGCACCCTCTCGCGGCTCGCCGGCTGGGGCGAGCTCGATTCGCTCTACGTCGCCGACGGGTACCGCCGCCGAGGAGTGGCGACGTGGCTGATCGGCCACGCCGCCGACTGGCTGCGCCTCGGCCATGCCGACCGCCTGATCGCGTACTGCCAGGCCGGCGAGGCCGACGTGCTCGCATTCACGGCCGGCGCCGGCTGGCGCGAGCTCCTGCGCACCGAGCGCGGCTGGGTCAGGGAAGCCAGCGGTCACCCGCGGGCGTGACCACGAGCTCGTGCGTCAGACCGCGAGTGGACTGGGAGGCGAGAAAGCTCACGGCCCGCACGACGTCCTCCTGGCGCACGAGCGCGTTGACGGGCATGCCCGCCGTCATGCGCGCGGTCTTCGGCGACTCGATGATCCCGTCGACGATCACGAGCCCGACGTGAATCCCGTGCTCGCGCTGCTCCTGGGCAGCGGCGTGCGCGAGCGCGCGCACGGCTGCCATGCCCGCTGCCACAGGGCCGCGCTGCGGATTCGCACGCCGTGCCGGTCCACCGGTGATCTGGAGGATCGTCCCGCCCCGCTCGCCCAGCGCGCGCACGGCTGCGCCGAGGAAGACGAAGGCCTGGCGGGCGACCGCGACCGTCCAGCCCTCGAAGCCGGCAGCGGTCGCCGTCGCGATTGCTCCGCCGCCGAACCCCGAGCCGTCATCCGGCGGCCGGCCTGCCGAGACTGCGTTGACGATCAGGTCGGGCGGACCGATGGCAGCCGCGGCCCCCGAGAGGGCCGCGGCGAGTGCATCGGAATCGGTCACGTCGGCCTCGATCGGCACGGCGCCGCCTGCAGCGAGAGCGGCGAGGTCGGCCCGCGTACGCGCCACGCTGGCGACGCGCACGTCACGTGCGAGCAGATCTCGCGTGATCGCAGCGCCGAGGTTGCGCGCTCCGAGGACGACCGCGGTGCTCACCGCCGCGCCGACGCCAGCAGGGTGAGGCCCGGAATGTCCACTCCGGCCGGAGTCACGAACGGGTCGACCGCCTCACGCAGACGCGCGGTCAGCGCCGTTCGCGCGGCCTCGGGCAGAGAGGCGATCAGCTTGGCGAGCGGCCCGGCGAGTGCCAGGGTGCTCGTCGACCAGTCCTCGAACGAGCGTGCGCGCGCCGGCGTCGGCAACTCGCTGATCTCGACGCTCTGCAGGCCGGCCCCGACCAGCATGGCCTCCAGCCGCTCGGAATCGCTGAGCGAGAACGGACCGGGCATGCCCGGAGGCGGGAACGGCTTCCCCAGCTGCGCGCTCACGGCGTCGAGCACGAGCCCGAGCCAGGGATTGCGCTCGCGCGGCCCCCACACGGCGACTGCGACCCGCCCGCCGGGCCGCAGCACCCGCCGGATCTCACGCGCTGCCCGAGCCGGGTCGGGGACGAGCATCAGCCCCTCGCGGCAGAGGACGACGTCATACGAGTCGTCGGCCTCGTCGATGTGCTCGAGGTCGAGCTCACGCGTGCTGACGTTCTCGATGCCGAGCGCTTCGGCGCGCGCGGACGCGATCGCGGTCATCTCGGGGACGACATCGGAGAGCACCACTTCGCCTCCGGGCGCGACGAGGGCCGCCGCCGCCAGTCCGACTCCGCCGGGGCCGCACGCGAGCTCGAGCACCTGCTCGCCCGGCCGCGGTCGCGCCGCGGCGAGCATGGCGGCCGTGACGACCGCCCCGCGCGAATCCACGTACTCCGCGTGCCGCTCCCATCCGCCGGCCACGGCGACCCACATGCCACGCAGGTGCGCGCGCAGCTCATCCGGCCGGTCGACGATGCTTCTGGCTTCCATGACATACCTCCCGAGAGCCGCTGCTCTCAATTGAGCTCTCTTTGAGAGCATTGAACAAAGTAATACCATATTCAAATGGCGGACGTCCCCAACCCGAAGCGCTCGTACGACTCGCCGCGCCGCCGCGAGCAGGCCGCCGCGACCCGTCGCGACATCCTCGAGGCCGCGCAGCGGCTGTTCGAGCGCCGGGGCTACGCGACCACGAAGATGGCGGACATCGCCACCGAGGCGGGAGTCGCGCTCAAGACCGTCTACTCGGCGTTCGAGACCAAGAGCGGTGTTCTCCGCGCGCTCTGGAACGTGCTCCTGCGCGGTGATGACGCCGATGTCCCCGTCGAGCAGCGCGAGTGGTACCGCGAGGTGATCGAGGAGCCCGACCCCGAGCGCCAGCTCCGGCTCAACGCGCGCAACGCCCGGGCCGTCAAAGAGCGCATCGCCGGAGTCCTGGAGGTCATCCGCCAGGCGGCTCTCGTGGACGCCGACAGCGAGGCGCTGTGGGAGCGAATCCAGTCCGACTTCTACGAGAACCAGGGTGCGATCGTGAGCTCGCTGGCCGCCAAGGGAGCGCTGGCGCCCGGCCTCGACGCGACCCGCGCGAGCGACATTCTGTGGACGCTCAACCACCCGGATGTGTGGCAGCTGCTGGTCGGCCGGCGCGGCTGGACGGCCGACCAGTTCGAGCAGTGGTTCGCCGACACGACCTGCGCGCAACTGCTCGCAGCGGGGCGTGTCGATGCAAGCGGTTCCTGAAATCGCTTACATGTTGTTCGAGCGAGCGCTACCCTGGGCGGCGTGAGCACTCCGGGCTCCAGGCGCAGGCGGCCGACGATCTACGACGTCGCGCGTCTGGCCGGGGTCTCGACGGCGACCGTCTCGCGCGCTCTCAACGGCACCGGACAGGTGGCCGGCGCCAAGCGGCTCGCGATCGACGCGGCCGTCGAGCAGCTCGGCTACCGCCCCAACACGATCGCGCGCAGCCTCGTCACGCGCTCGACGCAGACGATCGCGCTGCTGCTGCCCGACATCACGAACCCTTTCTATGCCGAGCTCGTCGCCGGGATCCACGAGCTCACGCTCGAGCGCGGGTACACGATGCTGCTGTGCACGACCGACTTCGACCCCGAGCAGGAGGAGCGCTACCTGCGACTCCTGCGTGCCAAGCACGTCGATGGCGCGCTCGTGGACGGGCTCGTGCTCCCGCCCGAGCGGATCGCGCGCTTCGTCGAGGACGGGTTCCCGATCGTCTGCCTCGACCGTGACGTCGAGTCGCCCGCCGTGCCGCTCGTGCAGGTCGACAACCGCATGGGCGCTCGCCTTGCGACCGACCACCTGCTCTCGCTGGGGCACCGGCGCATCGCCCACATCATGGGCGCGCCCGCGCGCATCAGCGAGGAGCGACTGCTCGGCTATCAGAGCTCGCTGACGGACGCGGGCATCGCCCCCGACTCGGCGCTCGTCGGGCTGGGCGACTTCACCGAGGCCGGCGGCCACGACGCGATGATGTCCCTGCTCGCGGCCGCGCCCGACCTGACCGGGGTCTTCGCCGCCAACGACCTGTCGGCCATCGGCGCGATGAGCGCCATCGCCGCAGCCGGCCGCAGCGTGCCCGGCGACATCTCGATCGTCGGCTTCGACGACGTGCGCCTGTCGCGGTACACGTCGCCCCCTCTGACGACGGTCCGGCAGCCCGCGGGCAAGATCGCGCGTCACGCCACCGAGCTGCTGCTCGGGATGATCGGCGGTCGCAAACCGCGCAAGCTGCACCATCCGTTCGCGCCCGAGCTGATCGTGCGGGACTCGGCCTCGAGCCCGTCCTGAGCGGGCGGCAGGCATGCTCTCTTGACGACCAATGTGTAAGCGCTTACTGTAAGCGCTTACTCATGCAGGCCGGAGCACGGAAACCTGGGTCGGCCGCCCTGCGCATCGGCGTCATTGGCGCCGGGCGCATCGGGTCCTTTCACGTTCGCACGCTCGTGTCGCTGCCGGGCGTCGCGGCGGTGACGCTGTGCGACTCCGACTCCGCGCGAGCCCACCGCCTGGCCGGCGAGCTGGGGCTGGAGGTGGCCGCGACGCCCGACGACCTCGTCGGCAGCGGCGTCGACGCGCTCGTGATCGCGACGCCGACCCCGATGCACGTGCCGATGATCCAACTGGCTGCCGGCGTCGGGCTGCCGGCCTTCTGCGAGAAGCCGGTGGGCCTGGAGCTCACGGCCCTGGAGGCCGCGATCGACGATGTCGAGCGGACCGGGATCCTCGTGCAGATCGGCTTCCAGCGACGATTCGATGCGGGCTACCGCGCAGCCCGGGAAGCCGTCTCGAGCGGAGCCCTTGGGCGCCTGTTGATCGCGAGGGCGGTAACGCACGATCCCAGCCCGCCGGCCGAGTCGTACATCGCGGGCTCGGGCGGTATCTTCCGCGACCTCCACATCCACGACTTCGACGCGCTGCGCTTCGTCACGGGCGAGGAGATCGCTGAGGTCTACGCCGACGGCGCCGTGCGCGAAACCCCGTGGTTCGCCGACCATGGCGACGTCGACGTGGCTGCCGCCGTGCTCAGGCTCAGCGGCGGCGGCCTTGCCATCCTGTCCGGGACGCGGCACGATCCCCTCGGCTACGACGTCCGGCTCGAGCTCTTCGGAACCCGCGACAGCGTTGTCGCCGGCGTGGATGCCCGCAGTCCGCTCCGCTCTCTCGAGGCGGGCGCGGCGCATCCAGCCACACCCACCTACGGCGACTTCATGCAGCGATTTGACAAGGCCTACAAGGACGAGCTCGCGACGTTCGTGGCGACGGTGCGGGATGGCGGGCGCAGCGCATGCACGTTGTACGAGGCGAGAGCCGCACTGCTCGTCGCACTCGCCGCAGACCGCTCGAGAATCGAACGGCGACCCGTCGCAGTCGACGAGGTCGCGAGCACACCGGTCCCCGCGGGCTGACCCCCAGCCCGATCAGACCCGACACGGAGGGAACAGATGGGTACGCAGGAGCAAACGGCAGAGACGGTGATGAACGACGAATCGAGCGCCCTCTCGCGCCGCGGCCTGTTCGTCTCGGGCGGCCTCCTCGCCGCAGGGCTGGGCGCGTTCGGCGCCGAGGGGATTGCATCGGCGGCCTCGACCGCCACGACGACCAAGATCGCCGTGGTCACGCACGGGGACACCGGCTCGTTCTGGTCGGTCTTCAAGGCCGGCGTCGACCAGGCCACCAAGGACATGAAGGCCCGTGGCGTGAATGTCACGCAGGTCTACGCCAACAACGACGTCTCCAAGCAGGTCTCGGGCATCAACGCGGCGATCGCGTCCAAGGTCAACGTGATCGCGACATCCGTGCCGGACGCGAGCGCGCTCAAGGATCCGCTCACGAAGGCGTCCGCGAAGGGCATCGAGATCATCACCGTCAACTCCGGCGAGGGCGCCTTCGACTCGCTCAAGACGTACGAGGTGCACGTCGGTCAGAGCGAGGAGATCGCGGGCGAGGGTGCCGGCAAGCAGTTCAACGACGCCGGGGCGAAGTCGGTGGTCGTCGTGATCCACGAGGCCAGCAACTCGGGCCTGACCGATCGCGCCAAGGGCGTCAAGGCGACGTTCAAGGGCACCACGAAGACGCTCCTGATCCCGAACGCGAAGGCCGACATCCCCGGCACGCAGGCCAAGATCAAGGCCTACTTCGCCGCCAACAAGGGCACGGATGCGCTGCTCGGGCTCGACCCCGACGTCACGGTGCCCGCCCAGCAGGCGGCGCCGGCCGGCACGAAGGTCGGGACGTTCGACGTCAACCCGGCCGTGATCACGGGCATCAAGGGCGGCAAGATCCTCTTCGCGATCGACCAGCAGCAGTACCTGCAGGGCTACCTGCCGGTGGTCTTCGCCGTGCTGTTCGTGAACAACCTCAACACGGTCGGCGGCGGCAAGCCCGTGCTGACCGGGCCCGGCATCATCAACAAGGCGAACGCAGCGAAGGTCGCCGCGCTGGCCGCGAAGGGCACGCGCTAGCAGCCCGAGAGGGGTGGGTGGCATCGTCGCCACCCACCCCCGTCCGGGAGCTTCCGATGGCAGCTGCACCCACAGCCCCCGCGCCCGCGCCCGAGCGCGACGAGAGACTTGCGCGGGTCAACATCGTCGCCCGCCTGGTCGCGCGCCCCGACATCGGCGCCTTCTGCGGCGCCGTAGCGGTGTTCTTCCTCTTCGCCTGGACGGCGCGCAACGTCCAATGGCTGTCGGATTTCGCCATCTGGAGCCAGTGGCTGGACCAGTCGGCGCAGTACGGGATCGTCGCGGTGCCCGTCGCGCTGCTCATGATCGGAGGCGAGTTCGACCTCTCCGCCGGTGTGATGATCGGCTCCTCGGGCCTGCTGCTCGGCCTCCTGACGACGCGCGCCGACTGGAACATCTGGCCCGCGATCGTGGTCGTGCTGCTGTTCGGGATGGCGATCGGATTCATCAACGGCTACACCGTCGTGAAGACCAAGCTGCCGAGCTTCATCGTCACGCTGGGGACGTTCTTCATCCTCCAGGGCGTCAACGCCGGCGGCACGCTCAAGATCACCGGCACGGTTGCCATCAACGGCATCGACGCGGCCCCCGGCTTCGATTCGGCGCGCCCCTTCTTCGCCTCGAGTTTCTGGTCGCCCTACGACTTCAAGGTCAACGTCCTGTGGTGGATCGGTTTGACCGTGGTCGGGGCATGGCTGCTGGCGCGTACGCGCTTCGGCAACTGGATCTACGCCGTCGGCGGCGACCCCGTGGCCGCGCGCAACGTCGGCGTGCCGGTCGCGCGCACCAAGATCGCGCTCTTCATGATGACCTCCACGACTGCCGCGTTGCTCGGCATCATCACTGCCATCGGCCTGCGCGGCATCCAGGCCAACGAGGGCGTCGGGCGCGAGTTCATCTTCATCATCGCGGCCGTCGTCGGCGGCTGCCTGCTGACCGGCGGTTATGGCTCCGTGGTTGGCGCGTCCTTCGGAGCCGCCATCCTCGGCATGGCGAGCATCGGGATCATCCTGTCGCAGTGGGACAGCAACTGGGTGTACGCGTTCCAGGGCACGATCCTCGTGCTCGCGGTCATGCTCAACGCCGCCATCCGGGCGCGCGCGGTCGGGGCGAGGTCGAGATGAGCGAGCCGAGCGGCCATCTGCTCGAGGCGCGCGAGCTCTCCAAGTACTACGGCAACGTCGTCGCGCTCAAGGACATCTCGGCGTACGTCGACGCGGGCGAGGTCACCTGCGTTCTGGGCGACAACGGCGCTGGCAAGTCGAGCTTCATCAAGATCCTCTCGGGCGCCCACCGCCCTGACGACGGGCAGTTGCTCGTCGAGGGCCGGCCGGTGGAGTTCCACTCGCCGCGCGACGCCCGCGCGCTCGGCATCGCGACCGTCTACCAGGACCTTGCGATGGTGCCGCTCATGTCGGTGTGGCGCAACTTCTTCCTCGGCGCCGAGCCGACCACGGGCGTCTGGCCGCTGAAGATGTTCGACGTCAAGCTCGCGCGCGACACGGTGCGCACGGAGTTGCGTCAGATGGGCATCGACATCCGTGATCCGGATCAGCCGGTCGGCACGCTCTCGGGTGGCGAGCGCCAGTCCGTCGCGATCGCCCGCGCAATCTACTTCGGTGCGCGCGTGCTGATCCTCGACGAGCCCACGTCGGCGCTCGGCGTCAAGCAGGCGGGCGTCGTGCTGCGCTACATCTTGCAGGCACGGGAGCGCGGCGTGGCGGTGATCTTCATCACGCACAACCCGCACCACGCCTATCCCGTGGGCGATCGCTTCGTCGTCCTCAACCGCGGGCAGATGCTGGGCTCGTACGCGAAGGGCGAGATCGACCAGAGCGAGCTCGTACGGCTGATGGCCGGCGGCAGCGAGCTGGCCGAGCTCGAGTACGAGCTGGCCACGATCAAGGCCGAGGTCGGCCGCTCCGAGGGCGCCGAGCCGGCCTAGCCGGCGACCAGGTCGATCGCGGCGCCGACCGTCTGCGCGTACGCCCTGATCGCCAGCTCGAGATGCTCGATCGGGGTGTCCTCCTCCTTGGCGTGGCTGATGCCGTTCGTGGAGGACGAGAAGATCATGACGGTCGGGACGAGGCGCGCCATCTCGGCCGCATCGTGCAGCGGGCCGGACGGCAGCGCATGATCGCTGCCGGCCACGGCCTCGCAGGCTGCGCGGGCCGCAGCGATCAGGCCGGGGTCGAAGGGGATCGGCTCGATGCGCCAGATCGGCTCCCACTCGACCGTGCAGTGCTCGGCCTCGGCAGCCTCGGCGGCGAGCGCCTGCGACTCGGCCAGCAGCGCCGCCAGCGTGTCCGCATCGAGGTGGCGCTGGTCGAGCAGCAATGCCGTCTCACCGGCGATCGCCGTGATCACGCCCGGCTGCGAGGTTGCGCCGCCCGTGGTCGTCATCCCGCCATGACGCACCGCTGCGTCGCGCACCGCAAGGGCGAAGCGCGCTGCCGCGAGAAAGGAGTCGCGCCGGTGGGTCATCGGCGTCGAGCCGGCGTGGGCGGCCTGTCCGCGGAAGATCACGCGGTTGCGCTCCACGCCGACCGTGCCGAGCACCGTCCCGACGGGCAGGCCGAGGCCCTCGAGCACAGGCCCCTGCTCGATGTGCAGCTCGAGGTAGGCGCGCACGTCCCGCAGCCGGCTGCCCGCCTCCCGCGCGCGGTCGAGATCGACGCCGTGCGCGGCGAGCGCATCCTGGAGCCGTACGCCGTTCGCGTCGCGCAGGTCGCGCACCGTGTCAGGATCGAGCGTTCCAGCGACCGCGGATGACCCGAGCAGGCTGCGCCCGAAGCGCGCGCCTTCCTCGTCCGCCCAGTCCACCAGCGTCACCGTGCAGGGCGGGGTGCCCGCTTCCGCGAGCGAGCGCAGGGTCTCCAGGGCGCCCATGACGCCGAGCGCGCCGTCGAGCCAACCGCCATTCGGCACGGAGTCGATGTGGGAGCCGATCACGACGGTCTCGGGCCGCTCGCCCGCGAGGCGCGCCCAGAGGTTGCCGGCCTCGTCGACGTCGACCTCGACCGGCAGCTCGGCCAGGCGCTCACGCAGGAGCCCGCGCGCGGCCGCCCACTCGTCCGTCCATGCCAGGCGGCGCGCCCCGCCGGGGCCGCCGGTCAGCTCTGCAAGCGCGCGCAGATCGGCGATCGCCCTCTGCGGCTGACACGCGATCTCCATCTGCCTAGCCCGCGAGCACCGGGATGATGTGCTCGCCGTAGGCGCGGAAGTGATCTTCCTGAGCACCGGTCATCAGGTACATGTTGAACTGCTTGACGCCGTGCGCCTCGAGATCGCGGAGCTTCGCGATGTGATCCTCGATCGTGCCGAGAATGCAGAAGCGGTCGCAGGTCTCGTCGTCGACGAACGCGCCGTGCTTCGCTCCCGTCCGGCTGTGCTCGGAGTAGTCGTAGAACTCGCGGCGCTCGAGATAGCCGGTCAGGCTGGGCGGAAGCAGCGACTGGTCGTAGCGCTTGAGCAGGTCGACGACGTGATTGGAGACCATCGCCGGGAACCAGCGTGACGCCTCCCGCGCAGCCGCGAGGTCGTCGCTGATGACCGCGGGCGCGCACACGATCGGCTCGAGGAGGCTGGGGTCGCGTCCGGCCTCCTCGGCGGCGGCCCGGGCCTGGCCCATGATCCAGTCGATGATGTCGACGTCGGCGAGCTGGATCACGACACCGGTACCCTGACGCCCGGCGACGGCCAGCGCCCTCGGGCCGTAGCCGGCCACCCAGACCGGGATCTCGGGCAGGTCCTTGGCCCATTCGAGCGTGATCTGCTTGCCATTCCAGTCGGCCGTGCGGCCGTTCGCGAGCTCGCGGATCAGCTCCGTCGCCGCCTCGAACTCGCGCACCTTCACGGGCTCCAGCCCGATCGTGCGGCGTGCAGAGTCGCCTCGGCCGATCATGACGACGACGCGCCCGGGCGCCATGGAGTTGAGCGTGGCGTGGAAGCTGGCGGTGACGGTCGGCTCACGTGTGCCGGGATTGGTCACGCAGAAGCCGAGGCCGATCCGGTCGGTCTGCGCAGCGGCCGCGGCGAGGAACGCCGAGCCGTCCTGCCAGAGGATGTGCGAGTCGTAGGTGTAGGCCCAGTGGTAGCCGCTGGCCTCTGCCGCCTTCACGAGCTCGACGAAGCGCGAGCAGGGCGGATCGGGAAGGATCGTTACGCCGAATTGCATGGGGCCAGCATAGAGATCGAGCGGTGATTCCGATCAGGTCTCGCCGGGCTCCTCGAAGCGCCTGTCGGCCCTGACGGTGTGGACGCTCCCGGCGCGTTGCTCGAACCAGCCGTAGCGCGCCCCGGCGCGGTCGTCGAACGGCGGCACGTAGGGCTTGATGTCGAGCAGCGGGGTGCCGTCGAGCAGATCGAGCTCTTCGACGTGCAGCACGGCGCCCTCGATCCGTACGAGCCGCACGAGCGAGAGGCCGATCGGGTTCGGCCGCTTGGGCGAGCGCGTCGCGAAGATGCCGCGCTCGCTCGTGTCGAGGTAGGGCGTGACGCGCAGCGAGGCGGGCCCGGTGCGGTGCAGATAGGTGATCAAGTGGAGGTGCGTGAAGCCGTCGAGGTCGGCCAGGCCGGCGGCGTAGGCGGGGTCGAGCTCGATGCGGCCCTGGACGCCGTGGGCGGCCACCGTCTGGATCGGCATGCCCTCGTGCGTCGCGAACGGCGTGCGCACGACCCCGATGGGCGTGAACGTGACCGCGTCGGCCACCGGCCGCTAGTCCTCGCGCTCGACGATCACGGTCGTGGCCTTGACGACTGCAGTCGCCGTGTCGCCGGGCTTGAGGCCGAGGTCGTCCAGCGAGTCCGTGCTGAGCAGCGAGACGATGCGGAACGGGCCGCAGGCGAGCTCGATCTGACTCATCACTCGGCCTCGCTTGATCGCGACGACGGTGCCCTCGAGGCGATTGCGTGCGCTCGACGTGCGCGCGCGCGCGGGACGATCGCGCAGCAGGCGCTCGACCTCCTCGCTCGAGATCACGCGCTGGTTGCCGACGCGCTCGAAGTGGATCCGCCCCTCCTTCTCCCAGCGCCGCAGCGTGTCGACGCTGACGCCGAGAGTGGCCGCCGCCGCGCCGATGCGCAGCCGCGTGGCCGCGACGTCGAGCGAGCTGTCCTCGTGAGCGGAGTCGGCCATGCGAGGCGCCTAGCCTAGCCGTCACGAGTGCTCACGTCGGCCTGCTATCGTCGCCGACCCCTAGGTTCTGCCTAGACGCAGAGGGGTACGTGCGTGACCCAGGACGTGACATGAGCCGCGTGCGCGATGGCGCGTTCGGCGTGGGGATCTTCGTCGCCACCGTCGTCGTGGTCGGCTTCTTCGTCCTGCCCATCGTGGCGATCTTCGCGCGCGTGCCGCTTCACCTCCTGATCGACCAGCTGGACGACCCGATCGTCCTCGACGCACTCGAGCTCACCGCGATAACGAACGTGATCGCGCTGGCGGTCATCCTGGTCGTCGGCACGCCCGCGGCCTATTTCCTGGGAACACGGCGCTTCCGTGGCCGGGCGCTCGTGATCACGCTCATCGAGCTGCCCCTGGTACTGCCGCCGACCGTGGCAGGGATCGGGCTGCTCGCGGCGTTCGCCGGCCGCATCGGCCTGCTCTCGGACATCCTCGATCCGCTCCAGATCAACGTCGTGTTCACGACGACCGCCGTCGTGCTCGCGGTCTGCTTCGTGGCCGCGCCGTTCTATGTGCGACTGGCGATCGCATCGTTCGAGACGCTCGACAAGGACATCCTGGACGCCGCCCGAGTCGACGGGGCCGGCCCGCTCCGCCTGCTCCTGAGCATCAGCATCCCGCTCGTGTCGACCGGTCTCGCTGCGGGCGCAGCACTGGCCTTCGCGCGTGGCATCGGCGAGTTCGGGGCGACGATCATGTTTGCGGGCAATCTGCGCGGCGTCACCCAGACGCTGCCGCTCCTGATCTACCAGGACTTCGAGCTGAGCTTCGACGCCGCCCTCGCGATCGGCGCGCTGCTCGTGATCGTCAGCGCTGCCGTCCTGATCGCGGTCAAGCTGCTTTCCCGCCTGCCCGGCAGGGCACGCAGCGCGGACGGCGCGTTCATCTTCAGCGCCGTCCGCCGGTCGGGCTGACGCCATTTTCGCGCTCTCACGCGCTGCGACAGCCTTCTTCGCATTCCTGGTATCGTCCCGCCTCTTCTTACGTTTTTCCTAGGCACAGGAGATGGTCGGATGGGTGAGGTCGGAGTCAGTCGGCGCGCGCTGCTCACACGCGCGGGCATCGGGACGGGCGCGGGCGTCTTCGCCGTGCTCGGGGTGACCGCAGCGCCGGCGTTCGCTGATGCGTCCATCTCCGATCTCGCGAACGTGCGAATCGTGTGCGTCGCCAAGCGCATCTCCATCAACTGGCTGACGAGCTGGGTCAACACGCCGAAGGCGGTCGACAGCAAGGACACCGCCGACCTGATCCGCGCGGTCCGCAGCCAGGAGCAGAACCACTACAGCCTGCTGGCGCCGCTCCTCAACGGCACCGCGCCGGTCGACGACGATTACACCTACTCGTTCCCGCCAGGCGCGCTGCGATCGTTCGATCGCGCGTCCACCTTCGCGCTCGATCTCGAGGAGATGCTGCTCGGCATCGCCATCGGCGCGGCGGCGACGACGGACGATCGCGGTGTCGCCCAGACGCTGGCCCAGATCGTCGCAAGCGATGGCCAGCACTTCTCCGCACTCTCGGTGCTGACCGGCGCCTCGGCCGTCCCCGACAGTGCGCCGCGGGCGATCTCGATCGAAGACGGCGGCAATCAGCTCTCGCAGTTCCTCTCCAATTAGGTGGCAACGATGACTCGCATCTCCTTCCTGCGCCGCACGACCTGCGCGCTGCTCCTCTCGCTCGCGATCCTCACGGCCTTCACCGTCGGGGCGAGCGCCGGCACGCGCCGCGCCCAGGCGCAGATGAACGTCTTCGCCGCCGCGTCGCTGAGCGTCGCGTTCCCGAAGTTCGACGGCGGCCAGAAGTACAACTTCGCCGGCACGGACGCGCTCGCCGCGCAGATCCGCCTCGGCGCGCCGGCCGACGTGTTCGCCGGCGCCAGCCCCGACGCCCCGCAAGCGCTCTTCCGGGCCGGCCTCGTCGAGCAGCCTGTCACGTTCGCCACCAACAAGCTCGTGCTCGCGGTGCCGGTCGCCAATCCGGCGAACATCACCAGCATCTACGACGTCGAGCGCCCCGGCGTGAAGCTCCTGATCGGCACGGCCACGGTGCCGATCGGCGCCTACACGCGCCAGGTGCTCAACAACATGGGCATCACGAACAAGGTGCTGCCGCAGGTCGTGAGCCAGGAGCAGAACGTCAACGCGATCTCCTCCAAGGTCGCGCTGGGCACGGCGGACGCCGGGTTCATGTACGTCACCGACGCGCTGTCGGTCGCCGACAAGGTCAAGGTCATCCCGGTTCCGGCCTGGGCGCAGCCGCCCGTCCGGTACCAGATCGCGATCGTCAAGAACACGCAGAACCACGCGGACGCGGTGGCCTTCATCAAGCGGCTGACGAGCACGGCGGGACGCAAGCTGCTCGTCGACAACGGCTTCGGCGTGCCCAAGCTGCCGCCGGTCAAGAAGCCGGCGAAGAAGAAGTCCAAGAAGTAGCGCCGTCGCTAGGCGAGCCGCCGCGGGATCCAGCTGAACGGATCCATGCCGTTGCCGAGCGGCGGCTCGCTCGCGGCATCCAACTCGACGAGCTCGACCGGATCGCCCTCTGCGATGCGTCCTGGTTCGACGACCCAGCAATCGAGTGCGACCTCGCCGCCGAACGAGTGCACGATCCTGCGCAGGACTCCGGGATCCTGCTCGAGCGTGTCGGGGTCGAACGTGGTCATCACACAGCGCGTCCGCCGGTTGCGAATGCCGATCACCACGCCACCCGCGCGCAGGCCATAGCCCGCCCAGCCGGCCTCGTCGAGGTCGACCGCACCGGCGATCACGAGGTTCGGCCGGAAGCGCCGCCGATCCACTCCGACTGCCTCCGCCATGCTCGTCGTCAGCACGGTCAGCGGCAAGACGTCATAGCGCTGGCCGTGATCGCCGCCCTTGAATCGCACGAGCTCGACGCCAGGCCCGGCAGCCGCGCGCACGAGCTCGCGCGCTCCGGCCGAGTCCCACGGCATGCCTTCGATGCGTGGCTCGCCATCGTCGCCGATCGATCCCTGAAGGCCGAGCAGCTGCGGCCGGAAGCGCGACGTGACGACCCGTCCCGACTGCTGGCGCACGTGCACGAGTCGATCTCCCACGACTCCGTCCAGCTCGACGTCCGCGACCGCCAGGCGCTCGCCGCGCAACGACTTGACCGGGTAGCGCCAGAGCTCCTGCACCTGCAAGGTCACGCCGACAGCCTAGCCCGCACTGCCTCGGCCACTCCGCTACGCTCAAGCCCCCGAAGTAGCATCTGCAACGATCGAGGGGACACCGATGTACGCCACCGTGCGCAACTATGGACAGAGCGACCTGGTCGCTCAGCTCCGCCAGCATGAGGACGCCGTCAAGAGCCTGATGGGAACCGTGCCGGGGTTCCAGGCCTACTACATCGTGGAGACCGCCGACGGCGGCGCCGTCTCGGTCACGGTCTGCGACGACCAGGCCGGCGCCGACGAATCCAACTCCGTGGCCGCCGGGTGGATCCGCGACAACCTGGCCGGCGCCTCCATTCCCGCGCCGACGATCAGCGCGGGCGAGGTCGCGTTCAGCGTCACCTCGTAGCTGCCCTGGCTTGGCAGACCGGCGCGTTGAGGGCCGGCAGCGAGCCGGCCCTCAACGCCGATCCGCGTCTCAACCGGGCAGCGGCGCGCCATTCTCGGTGAACGCCGGGGCGCTGTAGGGCCGCCCGGGCGTCCCGCCGATGGCGAGCAACTGCACCGGCTGATCGCCGGTCGTGATGCGGCGCGTCACGCCGGGGCCGACGCGCGCGAAGGTGCCGGGCACGAGCTCGTACTGCTCGCCGCCGGCGTGCAGCGTCGCGGTCCCGGAGAGCGCCGTGTAGACCTCCTCCTGTCCGTCCTCACTGTGATCGTGCTCGGGGAAGTGCTCGAAGTTCGGCGGGAAGTTCTCGACCTGCATGCCGAAAGCACTGACCCCCAGGCCCGCGCGAGCCCGGCAGAATCCGCCGCCGTTGGGCGAATCGAACTGATCCACGCTCTTGATGGTGATGTCGGACATCTCCGTTCCTTTCCTGTCGCAGCCTTGGGACCGTTCGCTCAGATGACGAACGACCGCGGCCGGAATCGACAGGGTCCGACCCAGGGCTCACGGCGTGGGCGACGCGGCGATGTGACAGAGCTTCGCGGGATACCTCAGCTTCACGCCCGTTGGCGTCACGCTGGCCTGCGCAGCGAGACGGCCACCCGACAGCAGGATGCGGATGCGGTAGCGGTGACTGCCGCCGCTCGTGCGCTCGATGTCGATCGAGCCGCTGCCCGGGAACGTGCAGGTGATCGCAGCGGTGCGCGCGAGGACGCTCATCGTGCCGATCGGCTTGGGCGACTTCGGCACGGACGCGAAGGACAGGCATGCGGGCGTCGTCGACGGCGAGGGCTCGGGCGTCGCGCCGCCTGCGGCCCAGGCGAGGAACCGCGCGTTCGCGTACGCGCCGCCACCGCCCTTGTAGATCTCCATGTGCGGCGTCGTCATGTCGCCGAAGCCGATGGCCGGGATCGCAGGGTGGCCGTGTGGCCAGACGAGGAACGTCATGCTGGTGGCGCAGCCGTCAGCGCGCGCATCCGTGAGGGGCGTGGCGCTTGCAGGCGCAACCGAGACGAGAGCGGCGAGTGCCACAACTCCGGTGAGAACGCTTCGCGGGTGGTGCATGCGGTGCCTCCTGGCGTGGGTCGAGAGCACCAGGAGAATCCCCCTGGCAGACCGAGGCTGAGCGACACCGCTGGCGGTTCGCTGGCGCGCCGCTGGTGGCACCCGCACGCCACCCCGATCACTTCTTCACAGCAAGCCCAGCTCCGTCGTGCGCTGACGCCGGATAGGCTCGTCCGATGCAGACACGAGTGGTCATCCTCGGAGCAGGGTTCGGCGGCCTCGAGCTCGCGACGACGCTCTCCGAAGCTCTCGGCGACGACATCGCCGTGACGCTGATCGACAAGAGCGACGCGTTCGTGTTCGGCTTCGCGAAGCTCGACGTGATGTTCGGCCGCACGACACCCGATGCCGTACGGATGCCGTACAGCGAGATCGCCAAGGCAGGCGTGCGATTCCTGCAGGAGACGATCACCGCCATCGATCCCGATACGCGTCGCGTCACGACCGACGCGGATACCTACGAGGCCGACGTCCTCGTCATCGCCCTCGGCGCCGACTACGACATGGACGCCACGCCCGGGCTCGCGGAGGGCGCCAACGAGTTCTACTCCGTGGCCGGTGCGAACACCCTGCGCGACGTGCTGCCGGCGTTCTCCGGCGGCCGCGTCGTCGTCGGAGTGTGCGGGGCGCCGTTCAAGTGCCCGCCCGCGCCCAGCGAGTGCGCCCTGCTGCTGCACGACTACTTCCTCGCACGCGGCATCCGTGAGGACTGCGACCTGAAGCTCGTGATGCCGCTCGGGACTCCGGTGCCGCCCTCGCCCGACACCTCGCAGGCCATCCTCGGCGCCTTCGCCGAGCGCGGCATCGAGTTCGTCGGAGGCCGGCGCGTCAGCTCGATCGACCCGGCACGAAAGGTGGCCGTGCTCGACGACGACAGCGAGCTGCCCTTCGACCTCTTCCTCGGGGTGCCCAAGCATCGCGCGCCGGACGTCGTGATCGCGAGCGGGATGAGCGAGAACGGATACATCCCCGTCGAGTCGCGCACGCTCGCGACGAGCTATCCGGGTGTCTACGCCCTGGGCGACTGCGCCACGGTGGGCGTGCCCAAGGCCGGCGTCTTCGCCGAGCGCGCGGCGCGCGTCGTGGCGAAGTCCGTGATCGCGAAGCTGCGAGGCGAGCCGGAGCCTGAGGGCTACGACGGCCGCGGCTCCTGCTACATCGAGTTCGGCCGGGGCCGCATCGCGCGCGTCGACATCGACTTCCTTTCGGGACCGAAGCCGACGGGTGTCTTCCAGGAGCCGTCGGAGGCTCTCGCCGCGGAAAAGGAGCACTTCGGCTCGAGCCGCAAGGCGCGCTGGTTCGGCGGTCCGTAGCCCGGCGCGGGCGTTTCACCCTCTGGGTGTGAGGCTCTCCGCGGATGGCGACGGTTGGATGCCTCTCGGGCGTACGTGACGGCCGAGAGAAAGGGACACCATGCCCGCGTCCGAGAAGCCGAACATCCTCGTCCTCTGGGGCGACGACATCGGGATCAGCAACCTGAGCTGTTACAGCGACGGCCTCATGGGTTACCGCACGCCGAACATCGACCGCATCGCGGACGAGGGGATGCGCTTCACCGACTCCTATGGCGAGCAGAGCTGCACCGCGGGCCGCTCGTCGTTCATCACCGGGCAGAGCTGCTTCCGGACGGGACTGAGCAAGGTGGGCATGCCGGGGGCGGATGTCGGACTGCACGCGGAGGACCCGACGATCGCCGAATTGCTCAAGCCGCTCGGGTACGCGACGGGGCAGTTCGGCAAGAACCACCTGGGCGACAAGAACGAGTACCTCCCGACCGCGCACGGCTTCGACGAATTCTTCGGCAACCTCTACCACCTCAACGCCGAGGAGGAGCCGGAGGAGCCGAACTATCCGCCGGCCAAGGACTTTCCGCGCTTCCTCGAGCGCTTCGGCCCGCGCGGGGTGCTGCATTCGTGGGCGACGGATACCGATGACGCGACGACGGACGAGCGCTGGGGGCGGGTCGGCAAGCAGAAGATCGAGGACACAGGGCCCCTGACGAAGAAGCGCATGGAGACGATCGACGACGAGGTGCTCGAGCACGCGATCGACTTCATCGATCGCCAGCATGCCGACGGCACGCCGTTCTTCGTCTGGTTCAACACCACCCACATGCATTTCCGCACGCACACCAAGCCGGAGAGCCTGGGGCAGGCCGGGCGCTGGCAGTCGCCCTACCACGACACCATGATCGACCACGACAGGACGATCGGGGCGGTCCTCGACAAGCTGGACGAGCTCGGGATCGCCGAGAACACGATCGTCATCTACAGCACCGACAACGGGCCGCACATGAACTCGTGGCCGGACGCGGGCATGACACCGTTCCGCAGCGAGAAGAACACCAACTGGGAAGGCGCCTTCCGCGTCCCGGAGATGATCCGCTGGCCCGGCAAGATCGCCGCCGGCGTCGTCTCGAACGAGATCGTGCAGCACCACGATTGGCTGCCCACCTTCGTGGCGGCCGCCGGCGAGCCGGATGTGGTCGAGAAGCTGAAGTCCGGACACACGATCGGCGACACCACCTACAAGGTGCACATCGATGGCTACAACCTGCTGCCGTACCTGACCGGCGAAGTGGACAAGAGCCCGCGCCAGGGGTTCGTGTACTTCTCCGACGACGGCGACGTGCTCGCCATCCGGTTCGACAACTGGAAGGTCGTGTTCATGGAGCAGCGGTGCCAGGGCACGCTGCAGATCTGGTTCGAGCCATTCACCGTGCTGCGCGTCCCGAAGCTCTTCAACCTGCGCACCGATCCCTATGAGCGCGCCGATGTCACCTCCAACACCTACTGGGACTGGTTCATCGAGAACGACTACCTCGCGCTGGCAGCCACGGCCCTGGTCACGCAGTTCCTCGCCACGTTCGCGGACTTCCCGCCGCGGCAGAAGGCCGCCAGTTTCACCATCGACCAGGTCGTCGCCAAGCTCGAAGCGGTGCTCACCTCTGGCCATTAGGACGGGCGTGGCTGCTCCGGCCGGCACGCAGTGGGTCCCGGGCGGGACGTTCCGGATGGGCTCGGACGAGCACTATCCCGAAGAAGCCCCGGCCCACTCGGTCGCCGTCGACGGCTTCTGGATGGACGCCGTCGCGGTCACGAATGCACGCTTCGCCGAGTTCGCCGCCGCGACGGGGCACGTGACGGTCGCCGAGCGCCCGCTGGATCCCGCAGACTTTCCCGGCGCCCCGGCCGAGAACCTCGTGCCCGGCTCGATGGTGTTCCAGCGCACTCCGGGGCCCGTCGACCTCCGGCATCTCAGCCAGTGGTGGGCGTGGACGCCGGGCGCCAGCTGGGCGCACCCCGAAGGGCCCGCATCGTCGCTGGAAGGCCGCGAGGACCACCCTGTGGTGCACGTCGCCTACGAAGATGCCGTTGCCTACGCCGAGTGGGCCGGCATGTCATTGCCGACAGAGGCCGAATGGGAGCATGCCGCTCGTGGCGCTCTGGATCGCGTCGCGTACACGTGGGGAGACGAGCCCGAGGCACCGGGCGAGCGGCTTGCGAACTACTGGCACGGAGACTTCCCGTGGCGACCCGAGGCCGGGTACGGGACGACGGCGCCGGTCGGCTCCTACCCGCCGAACGGCTACGGCCTCTTCGACATGGCCGGCAACGTCTGGGAGTGGACGACGGACTGGTACACGGCGCGCCACCCCGAGGACGACGACAAGCCCTGCTGCGTGCCTCGCAACCCGCGAGGCGGAACCGAGCGCGACAGCCTGGATCCCGCGCAGCCGCAATTCGCGATCGGGCGGAAGGTCATCAAGGGCGGCTCGTTCCTGTGCGCCGACAGCTATTGCCGGCGCTACCGCCCGGCGGCACGCCGGCCGCAGATGATCGACACCGGTATGAGCCATGTCGGGTTCCGCTGCGTGGTCAGGGAATCGAACGCGGTCGACGCCCCGGGCGCGACCGCACGCTGAGCGGTCGCGCCCGAAGGCGGCGATCGGGCGGGTCTAGTGCAGGACGCCGGTCAGTTCGAGGGTGTCCTTGGAGGTGTTGTCGTCGATCGTCGTGATCGTGATCTGCCCGCTGACGTTGCGGTAGATCCCGGTGCCGCCGACCACGGCCAGCACGGTGACATCCGCTTCGGAGGGACCGCCCCCGGCTACGCGGACCTGCCCACCCTCCAGGATTCCGCTCGCTTCGCAGTCGTTGATGTCTCCCGACTCGGTGATGAGCATGCAGTGCCCCTCGACCGTGCCGAGCTTGGCGTTCGTCGCGGGATCGAGCAGGTCGGACTGGAAGACGAACTCGTCGCCGACGCTCGGCCCGCCGCTCTTGTCGACGTCGACGAACGTCCCGGCCGTCGACTTCTCGATGAATGTGAGCCGCACAGCCCCCTTGCCGGAGCCGTGGTTGGCCGAAGCTGTGGCGAGCGACCCGGCGCTCAGCGCTAGCGCACCGAGCACGACCGGCACCATCCATGTGGTCAGTTTCCTGGACATGAGGCCCTCCTTGTCGTTGCGGCGGCGCAAGCGATATAGCACCGCGACGAGCGCAACGCCAAAGGGGGGTTTCGGCCACCCGATCCGGTCGGGATCGGAGACTTACCTCGATTCGGAGAGGGCGTCCCGGCCCGACTCTGCGGCGGCCTTGACGCGCTCACCCGCGCGTTGCGCGGCTTGCACGGCTTGATCGGCGACATCCGACTCCCGCACCTTCTGCGACGCGCGATCGACGTAGTCCGCTACGCCGTGCGCGACGCCCGGAGCCTGCGCGCCGACCTCGTCGGCAGCACGCTTCGCGCCCTGCGAAGCCAGCCTGAGGGCCTCGAGTGCGAGTCCGACGAGCGCTCCGAGGAACGCTCCGAGAATCATTCCCTTCCAGGTCTCACGCATTTGGGGCACTCCATTCGTGTGGGGTATCTCGAGAGGCGACGCGTGGCTCTTCTGCCCCGTTGCGCGCTTCCCAATCTTCGGCCGCCCCGAAAACGGGAAAGGCCCGCCGGAGCGGGCCCTTCCATCGAGTGCGGCTGAGAGTCAGGCGTCGCAGCGGCCGGCGAACTGCGCGGCCTGCGGCTTCCCCTTGTGCCCGGCTTCCTTCATGATCGGCGGAACCTCGGGGTCACCCACGAAGCT